>OQVT01002760.1_pt1 | contig 11323 bp, 14 predicted proteins | sample 1691561 | NCBI WGS metagenome assembly OQVT01 (sample SAMN03418260, study PRJEB22391) | human gut metagenome | biome: human-gut; feature: organic feature; material: feces | host: Homo sapiens | place: Tanzania | collected 2013-01
TTTGACCGACAATCTTGACAGTACTGTTTCACAGTATGCTTGTAAGGACATGGAGTATGTACAATTCTAACAGCACTATCAGTCTTGTTGATATGTTGACCACCAGCGCCACTTGCACGGTGTGTTTCGATTTCTAAATCACTATCTGGTATTTCAACGTCTTCATCTTCTACATCAGGCAACACGAAAACAGTTGCAGTTGATGTATGAACTCTACCTTGTGTTTCAGTCTTAGGAACTCTTTGTACACGATGAGCACCTGATTCAAATTTAAAGTGTCTATATGCATCTTGTCCTTTAACTGAAAAGCTAATTAGGGCATAACCGCCTGCTTCAGACTCACTAACTTCCATCACTTCAGTCTTGAAGCCCATGTTAGCAGCATAGTAGTTGTACATTCTATATAAGTCACCTGCGAAAATATTACCTTCATCGCCTCCAGCAGCGCCTCTAATTTCTACTAAGCAATCATAAGCATCTTCTGGATCTCTTGGAAGTAATAATTCATCAATATGAGCATTTAATTTTTCTAATTTTTCAGATGCCTCATCATATTCCATTTGAGCCATTTCTTTAAGCTCAGGATCGCTATCATTTAGCATTTCCTTAGCTCCTTCAATATCACTATTTAATTTCTTATATTCTTGATAAGCATCATAAGCGCCTTTTAAAGTAGCTTGTTCCTTAGAAAGCTTAGTAAAAGCTTTGACGTTAGAAACAACATCATCCTTAAGCATTTCTTCGCCAATTTCCAAATAACGCTTCTCAATATTTTCAAGTTTTACTATTCTAGCATCCATTAATATACCTCTGGCTCGGGTTTACCGATAACCTCATGACATTTACGGCATCTTGCTTCATAACTCTCAGAAGCACCAACAAGTACGATTGGATCTTTATACTTAGCTGGTTTACCATTGATAATTCTTTGAGTTCTTGTAGCAGGAGCACCACACTTATTACATACAGCTGTAAGCTTAGTTACAAATTCAGCCTCAGCCATCAACTTAGGCATAGGACCAAAAGGTTCGCCTCTAAAATCTGTATCAAGACCTGCAACCATTACTCTAATACCACGATTAGCTAATACGTTACATACATCCGTTATACGATCATCAAAGAATTGCACCTCATCAATCGCAACTACTTCTGTATCTTCTTTTGTAAGTTCTAAGATTTCTTGAGACTTAGATACTACAATACTTTCTACATTAGAACCTGCATGAGAAACAACTTTTGTGTTTGAATAACGATTATCAATTACTGGCTTAAAAACCTGGATCTTCTTATTGGCAAATTCCAATACTTTAACCCTTCTAATTAATTCCTCTGTTTTACCTGCGAACATACAGCCAGAGATAGTTTCTAACCAACCATCGGCATATCTTTGATACATATTGATAAACTCCTTTACCTTCCTATATTATGCCACAAAAAAGTAAGGTTTTAACCTTACTATTTTGTACCGTATTTCTTATTGAACTTTTCAATTCTACCAGCAGCTGCTGTAAATCTTTGTCTACCTGTATAGAATGGATGACACTTTGAACAAGTATCTACCTTGATTGTGTCGCCCTTAACAGTTGAGCTTGATTCGAATTCAGCACCACAGCCTGCACAAATTACCTTAACCTTATGGTAATCTGGATGAATACCTTCTCTCATTTTAATCCTCCTTCGCACCTTAGACCCTTGGGGCCTAAAGAAAGTTTGCTAATACATGATATCACGATTATTCCCCAATTCAAAGGGAAATATGGTATTTTTATTCTTTATTTCCGGCACTATATCCTTCAAATGTCCCTTCATAGGAATTACCATTAGAGAATTTATAAATACCCTCTGTCATAGAGTCATTTTCCCATTCTCCAATATATACATCATTGTTATTGAAGTAAAATGAACCACTTCCCTCTCGTTTATTATCATAGTAATCTCCTTCATAATAACCAACATCAGGGAATATCATTTTTCCACGTTCTAATTTTGAGTTACAAAAACTTCCTATATATATTTCATTGCTTAAAAAATCAAATTCTCCTTTGACCATATCATTATTGGATAAGTCTCCAATAAATGTACCATATTTTGTTTCAAGCTGCGCTTGATAAGTGGAATAAAGAGAATATTTAATTTTTGAATTTTGTTTCTCTTGAATTATTTCGGTAAAAGAACCAGCAAACAATAATATAAATATTAGACTATATATTAAGTATTTTCTCGTTTTCATATTTCACCTCTAGTAATTAACCCAGCTATATAGAACTTTTTTCTTTTCTTCATCTGTGCCAGTTAAAATAGAGAATAGTTTATCTAGTATACCCTTATATGCTTTACATCTAAATTCTTTGATATTTTTCCCATATAAATCCTTAGAATTAGCGTAGTTAACAACTGGACAAACACCACAATATGGATGATATACGCAATCTTGGCATCCAGGTAAGCATTCAACAATAGAAGCCTGACATGTTGCTTTACATATATTTGATTGTACAGAATTGACCTGATTGTCTTTTAGAACATTACCTACCAAGAACGAATTATCACCAGTTTCTGATAACATTCTGCCTTCATCACAAGTATACACATTACCATCATAATAATAGCTCATCTGTCCAATTCCAGCACCACAAGGAGAACGAAGTTCCATATAATTGTCTGAATAATTACATAACATCTTCTTCAAAAAGTATGTTGAATGTATTTCAATAAATCTTTCTCCTGATAAGTTGAGTTCCATAATATAATCAAAAGCTTTATTATAGAATTCCACAAATTCTTCTGGTCCATATCCGACTGATTCCCAAAATTTGTCAGCCATTCCTAGAGGGGTCAATGGTCTCAAAAAGATGGTATTAAATCCAAGTTCTCTATATTGGTCGATAATCTCTTTTGGATATTTAAGTGCATAATTAGATGTAGTTTGAATAGCCCCAAACTCTAGTCCTCTTGCTTTTAGTTCCTTAATTCTATTTACAACATCATCATATGAGCCTTTCCCATTCTTATAAGGCCTATTGTGATCATGTATATCTCTGTTTCCATCTAACGAAGTACATAGCTTTACATTGTGTTCTAAAAGAAATTTTAGCTTATCATCATCTAGAAGGGTGAAGTTAGTAACAATTGTTAATTCTACGTTTTTTCCATGCTCTAATGATTCTAGATATAGAATCATATGTTTAATTACATCAAAATTAAGTAATGGTTCTCCACCTTGAAATTCAAAGGTTAAATTATGATTCGCACTCTGCAAAGCAAAATCAATAACCTTTTCACCTATTTCTTTGGTCATAAAGCCATTCTGCTTAGAACAATCATCATGAGCCTGACAGTATATACAGTTAAAGTTACATGCATTTGTCATTGCAAAAATATGCAGTGCAGTTGAATTTAAACAATACCCTTTCATACTTTTTAAAAGGGGTGAATATTTTTGGATATATTTCTCATATGGCTTTTCAATAATAAATCCATCTTTAATTAATTCATCTTTGTTTTCTATTTTATCTACTTGATCATTTAGTAGATGATGCAATGTTTTATCATTTACTACTTGATAATTACCAAAATCATTTGTGAGTAGATATTTATCATTTTCTAATCTTTTAAAATTAAAATAGTTAATCATGCTAACCTCCTATAGGTGAAACTTTCAGTTTTAAAAGTGCTCTAGAAGTAGGAAATAATCCACAACACTGATCCTTCATAATACAATCATCACATTCTTTATTATATTTAGATTTATATGCAGAAATACTCTTTAAAGCAATAGGCCAATAGAATCTATCTATCATACAATATGGGAAGTTATATAGCCCAACATTAATACCAGCCTTTAATAATAAATCTATAGCTTCAATAGAACTATTAAATGCCTCTTCATAAGATATTACAGTATCATCTTTATATGTGAGACAGTTACCTCTCATTTCTAATCCAATAAAGTGGACAATTCTAGTATTAGGGAACTTTTCAATAATAAGTTTTGCGATATTTGTAATGTCATCTTTATTTAATTTGCTTACTACTATACGTAATTCAAGGAAGATACCAGCTTTTAATACATTGGATATACCTTTCATTGTTTGTTCAAAGGCATTCTTACTTTGAACAATATAATCATGCTTTTCTGCTGTACTTCCATGAATTGGAATAGCTACTTGAAGGTTAGTTGGAGCAACTTTGATAATATCCTTAATGAATTCTTCTCTGGATAAAGATCTACCGTTTGTTAATATGAGTATTTCAGTATCTGGAAGTGAGTTTGCAACAGTTTTAAGTATTGTACAGAATTCTTCTTCTCCAATTAAAGTTGGTTCTCCACCTGTGATTGTAAAATGATATAAATCAGAAGGAAACATTTTAATAAACTGAACCATGTCATCTAATTCCATGTCTGAATTTTTCTGTCTTTCAAAATCGAAAGCAGGACACATAATACAATTTGAATTACACTTTGGAGTAGTTGCAATACCTGCATCACCATCTTTATGGCGATACCATGTAAACAACTTACCATTATCACAAATTTCTACAATATCACGATCGCCTAATTTATCTAGAAGAGTTTCGGACTCCTTCATGGATATAGTGATATCATCTGGATAAAAAGTAATTTTATTATTCTCTATGAAACCGACACATCTATCATTTGATGCTAATTTTATAGCTTCATCTTTATTTCTAGAAACCAGAAATAATTTCTTGCTCATAAAAACACTCCTATTCCTAAAAAAGTAATAAATCCAATACAAATGAAAATTGCAAAAGGAAGCTTTCTAACAATTACGATTGTATCACTTCCATATTTTGAATTTCTCCAGCGTTGAATACTTTCTGCTTCATCTGCAGTAATTCTTGTTTTAATGCTTTCTAGTGTATAACTAGGTAACCCTTTTACTCTTGATTTTTGAAAAGACAATACAGTCATATAAGATAGGACCATGCCTTCTTTAATATCTTCTGTTTTAATTTCTTGATAATTGTACTTCTCCGCAAACCATCTTAAGGTAAATAGAATACTGACAAAGAGTATGTTTTTTAAAATATTTCCTAGAATAAATCCTTTAATCAGTATATAGCCACCCCAGGCACATAAGCACCATGCAATAATCTTTTTATTGAATATGTGGTCATACTTACGTATGAATAAAAGAACAAAGATATTGGCTAAGTAAAAAAATATGCCATACTTAACATAAATATATCCAAACACATAGCTTTCAGTAACCTGTATTAAAGAATAAAATCCAGAATAAATAAGCAACCTTAATGCTGTATTTAAAGTGAATACTCTATTTGTATTTATATGTTCTTCATTTGTTAGTGTGAGATATACAGATTCTCCAATTAGATAAATGAATGAAATTGAAAATATAATAACTAATAAGTAAATGATTGAGTAGTATGAGAATCTTGTAAAACACCAGAAGGGGATACATGCTGAAAGTGAAATGACTAGTTTCGAATCACCACCAGCCCATATTTCAAAATAATAGAGTAGTAAGGATATTATTGTTATTAATAATAATGATAACAGATATACCTTAACAGCATATGGATGCTTTATTACGAGTAATATATGAGTTATTACTCCTAAACAGAAAAGTGGTAAAACCCATTTGTTATAGATCTTATTCTTTTTAAAGTCTTCAACACAAAATAAGATACTCATAAAAAGTATCAAGGTTAACATTAAACTATCGCAAATTACCATGAGACAATCCTTTAGAACTTAAACCAATTACATAATTCTCAAACTCTTTGATAGTTGTTCGAACATCATACTTACAATTATAAAACTCACATACAATATAGCTATCTTTATCACTTATAACTATATGTGATAAATACTGATAATCTAATGCTGCTTTTTCTACAGCGTCATGCGTAAATAAATGATTATTTAATAATAGCTTATTCATTATCAAACCAATCCTTTAACATTTCATCGTCATCATTTTCAAAATTTTCAACAACATTTTCATCATAGACAACAGTTGAAGCAAATGCTCTAGCCATTAATATTTCTCTGATGTTCTTAGTCTGTGAGTAAACAATCTCACGATTCATTTGATCAATCATTTCATTTTTAAATTCATTCATATTTATTGTTGTAGTTTCCACTTTTGGTTCTATTGTTATGTAGTAATATACATCATCTTGATCTAGATGAAGATAAAAATCATCAATGTATTTGTAGCATGTTTTAAAAAGTGAAGCTTTACTGTATAGCTTCTGATTGAATTTAAATTCCATTCTGTTCTCCTTGTAAGTAGAAATAAATAATGTTTATGGAATATTATCTAAATGTAATCATTTTTATGTTCCATAAATAAACACCTACATTATAAAGGATTTGTTAAAATAAAAAAATAGCATTTTCATATTGAATAGGATGAATGATAATAAGAAGTAATAATTTATTTTTTTATTGATATACTGTAATTATTCTAATGTATAAATATTAATATATAGTATATTCATATATATTGCTGTGATCGAGTAGTGAAATAATATTATGAGATTATACGAGGGGGAAAGTATAGATTACTTGATTATTTATTTAAAAGAAAGAAAACAGAAGAATATGAGTATTACGGAGTGGGAAGGGCACTCTATACGGTAAAGTAAGTCCACTCATTACGCTAGAAAAGGCCATTGAATCCGCTAAACAAGTCCACTATATTTAACATAAAGATTTTTATCATGATAGTACAAAAAGATTATCAATGAGGTGGTGCAGTTGGCGATATGGACGGTGCACATTATGCATATGATTATGTTGCTCCTTGCGGATAATCATTACCCGAGAATATAAATGTCAGGAATAAAACATCCTGTTCTGCAATTTATAGACGATATGAATTTAGTAGGAAGTTCTTGCTTTTTTTAGGAGAGTGGTTGGAATTATTTATTCTTACTATTCTTCTTTTTGATTTATAACAAGAGGAATGAAAGGCTGTTATGTTTATTGTACCAATAAAGAACTAGCAGACTATTTAAGAGAACGTATAAAGTAGAGGATAACTAACATGAGAGAAGAAACAGTAAATAGAATTAGAAAGTTTACAGAAGATAGAGACTGGGATCAATTCCGTTCACCAGCTAATCTAGCTAAATCTATAGTAATAGAAGGAACAGAACTATTAGAATGTTTTCAATGGTCTGATGATAATTATGATTTACAGCATGTTAAAGAAGAACTTTCTGATGTAATTGTATATAGTCAGAATTTATTAGATAAGCTAGGCTTAGAAGCTGATGAGATAGTGAATATGAAGATGAGTCAGAATGAAGCAAAATACCCTGTAGAAAAGGCTAAGGGGAAGAGTGATAAGTATACTGAGTTATAATAAGTGATGTTGTTGTAAGTACAATTAAAAAGAATATGTAAAAGGGAACAATCAGATATGGTTGTTCCCTTTATATATGGTTATTCTATTTTAGTTGATCGGGCGGATTAATGAATTTCGATGCCCTTGAAGAATTAGTGATTAATTACTAGTGGAATAAAGGTCAACAACTACATGTGATTTGGGCTCATATCCTTCGATTTCACTATCTTCATCAGTGTAATAAACAATTATTTTATCGATGTCAAAAATAATTTTTTTTAATTACCCATAATCAACAGGTAAATCCAATTAATGAAATTGTTTTTACACATAAATACCAAGAAAATTGAAACTGTCATTCCTTATGTTGACAATTACCTGTGGAATGTGGGTATTCAAATAATTTTTTCACTTTCACCATTTTTCCAATATCCAGTATATGTTTTAGAGGAGTCATAATTGACGTCTAATGTAAATCTTGCATCTTCAATATTGTAACCTGTTTCATTTGTTAAGGTCATAGTATAAACCCATTTTCCTTTTTTGTTCTTTTTGTAGTCAAATGTATCTGTGCTATCCCAAATGGTAGCTACTTGAGTAGCAATCGCTTTATTTACGATACTAATTATTTCACTATTTGTATAGTTTAATACCTTTTTTGATGATAGAGAACTTAATGCATTTATTTTATAAAGTGATCCTTTGTCCCATTTTTCGTAATATTCATCTGAGTCATTATCATATTCTGTCATTGCTTTATTTTGTAACTCACATCCTTTTACGTATTTTTTAAATTGAGTTTTTAAAAAATTATCTTTTATTCGCTTATGTTTATAATCTATAGCTTTATCATTTATATCACATATGTTATGGGCGTTAGAATCAGATAAATCGTCAAGACATTCTTCATAATAGTCTATATCATCTGATTTTAGTATGTTTAGTACTTCTTCGTCATATTTTTTCATCAGTCTAAGGATCTTGGCTCTTCCAAAATGCATACCACACATTCCAGGAAGCATCATATAGATTGTACGAGAACCTTTCTTGAATCCTTTATAGTCCATAACTGTCTTTATATATTGAAAATCAATCTCATCCTGTTTGTCCTTCATACCATAGTTGTCATTTGAAAGAATCGAATAGTAGGATGATCTGGACAAACCAATCTTCTTAAGGATCGATTGAATAGAATAATCGTATCGATCATGAGGAAGCTCCTTGATCCATTTACACAACGCTTTCTTCTGCTCGAAATTATAATGTGGAAGATTATCTCGAAGTCTGTTGAAATACATTAAAGACAGTTTCTCTAAAACTTGTATCTTATTGTATTGAACACGAATTTTGAAATCAAAATCAACCTCATCTATGTCATCCAAAGATTCAATATTCCAGTTATTCAATTTATATTTAATCCTGTTACATACACCAACAGGCAAATCAGATCCATTGATTTCAAATATACCCAGAACCTCATCTATAGGAAAATCTTTGAATCTAAACGCTTCATTATAAAAACTATTATTAAGAACAAAATGTTTAGATGTACACCTTTTGACATATGGATGATTGATGTATTTATCAATCGTATTTAAGCTTATATTTTCCTTTACAGTTTTTTTACCATCGAAAAACTTTTTCAAATTATAGATTCTTTGAAAACCAACTCTTTTAGGGTTAAGTCCGCTGGAAACTGATCCTAGATGTCCTGACGGTAATTATCCTGATGACCATTATTTATCTATTGCTGAGGATGTTGATTTTGATGGAGATATTGAGTTATTGCCGGCTATTGGACCAGATGATAATCTTTTAGAAGTTATTGATAAAAGGATTAATGAATCATTAGCTGATTCTAAGTTAAATGGTGATGCTAAAACAGGAATTTTATTAGTTTCTCATGGAAGTAGATTAAAATATAATAAAGAGTTTATAAGTGAAGTTTATAGGAAGTTTAGTGAAACTACTGATTATCCATCTAATTTTGGATTCATGGAACTTGTAGAACCTAACATTCCGACTTCTATTAACAAGCTTATTAATGAGAATGAAATTGACAGATTAGTTGTTGAAGACTCCAATTAAAGAAGCGATTCCGGGTTCCAGTTTATTCACCTCTTATTATATGTATCATAAGGATGATGCAGACTGCAAAATCTTCTTGCTTGGTGCCAAGGAGGGTATTGCTGCCAAAGCTATGGAACGTATCAATGAGAAGGTAGGTCGCCAGATGGTGGTTGCTGCTCATTCTCCTTCCTTTGGTTTCGAGAAGCATGAGGATGAATGCGAGGAGTTGGTTCGCATTGTGAACGAGAGTGGTGCGAATGTGCTGCTCGTTGGTGTGGGTGCGCCTAAGCAGGAGAAGTGGATTATGAAGTATCGTGATAAGATGCCTGGAGTAAAGGTGTTCATGGCTCTGGGTGCTACCATTGACTTCGAAGCAGGAACATTGAAACGTGCGCCTAAGATTTGGCAGAAAATCGGCATGGAATGGTTGTATCGTTGCATGAAGGAACCAAAGCGCCTCTTCAAGCGCTACTTCGTGGATGACATGCAGTTCTTCTATTACTTCGGTAAGCAGCTCTTGGGAATATACAAGGATCCTTTCCGAAAAAAGTAGGATTACTTTCTTCGGAAGAACTTACATAGCAAGGCTATCGGAAGGAGGATAATAGCTGCTATGTAGGATAATATGATGCGTATGGCTTGTTTCATGAGTGCAAAAGTACAACTTTATGTTGAAACAACAAAAGATTTTCTTTGATTTCTTGCGATTCTGCATTGGTTCTGTTAAGGAGATACCTGATTCCTTGAAGGAGGCGGATTGGATGGAGCTGTATGCTATTGCCAAGAAGCAGGCTTTGCTTGGTGTGCTGTTTCATGGTATCCAGCGGTTGCCAAAGGAGTTGGCACCGGAGCAGAAGCTGTTGATGCAATGGATGGTGATGGCGGAAATGATTCGAAAGCAGAATATCAGACAGTTTCAGAATTCCGTGAAGGTTTGCCAAAACTTCGAGGACGAGGGCTTTGCTAACTGTATCTTGAAGGGGCAGGGGAATGCGTTGCTTTATCCCGACCCTTATATGCGAACGCCCGGGGATATAGACATCTATCTCACTGGTGGCAGGAAACGAGTGATGCAATATATAAATAAGGTGTGTCCGAATCAGGTGATGCGTTATCACCATGTAGACTTCCCTGTGATGAAAACGGCAATAGAGGTGCATTTTACTCCTTCATATATGTTTTTCCTTATTCATAATAGCAGGATGCAGAAATGGTTTAAGGAGGTGATGGATTTGCAATGCTCGAATGTAGTTACATTACCAGATGGGTATGGGGAAATTACTGTGCCAACGACGAGCTTTAATGTTATATATATCCTCTCTCATCTCTATCGCCATGTGTTCACTGAGGGTATTGGCTTACGTCAATTAATAGACTACTACTTTGTTTTAGTGAAGAGTGAAGAAGGAAGAGTGAAGAACCTGACGGCATTGCAGCGTGAGCTGAAATTTCTTGGTTTATGGAAGTTTGCTGGGGCTGTGATGTATGTGTTGCATGAAACTTTGGGGTTACCAGAGGAGAAAATGATTGCTCCTATAAATGTGAATGAAGGTCGTTTTTTGTTGGCTGAAATCATGCAAGGAGGCAATTTTGGTCAATATGACACTAGACTTGGAAGCAAGGAGAATGAAGGCAAACTTCATCGCTATCTCAGAATGAGTTTGCGCAACTTACGCTTCGTGAAGCATTATCCTACCGAGGCATTGAGCGAACCTTTGTTCAGAACTTGGTTTGCTTTATGGAAGAAGATACATGGAATAAAATAACAGATTTACGGGTGAACGGCTCCCTCTCCCATTTTTAAGCTACTTTTCGGTGATGGAGCTTAGTTGCCCGTTTTTATACAAATCGATTCAAATTGATAAAATGGAAGTAATAAAGACTGATATTGAAGGCGTGCTCATTATTGA
>OQVT01002761.1_pt1 | contig 11322 bp, 9 predicted proteins | sample 1691561 | NCBI WGS metagenome assembly OQVT01 (sample SAMN03418260, study PRJEB22391) | human gut metagenome | biome: human-gut; feature: organic feature; material: feces | host: Homo sapiens | place: Tanzania | collected 2013-01
GGACACTCGATAACCTGGTTTACTACAACAAGACCATTGCCAAGAACCATCGTATCGGTGTAACCCTCTTGCAGAGTGCTTCCAAGTATCATTATGAGAATGGTAACATCAAGGCAAATGTGGCAAGTGCTGATGAGTTGTGGTGGAACACCAGCTCTTTGAGCAAGCCGCTGCAATATACTACCGGTCTGACAGAGACCCAGTTGGCTTCCTATATGGCTCGCGTGAACTATACCTATGCAGATAAGTATATGCTGACAGCCAGTGTACGTACCGATGGTGCTTCTCAGTTGGCTGATGGTCATAAGTGGGCATCCTTCCCTTCTGTAGCACTCGGTTGGCGCATCGACCAGGAGAAGTTCATGCAGAAGGCTGATTGGGTAAGCAACCTGAAGCTCCGTCTGGGTTATGGTATTTCCGGTAACTATGCGGTTTCTGCCTATGCTACTCAGGGTGCCGTTCAGAGCAACGTATATACCTGGGGTGCTACAACATCTGTAGGTTATCTGCCATCAGATGCTTCTGCCAAAAATCCTAACAAGATGGCGAACCTCGACCTCGGTTGGGAGAAGACCAAGCAGTGGAACGTAGGTCTCGATTTCGGTTTCATCAATAACCGTATCAGCGGTAGCGTTGACTATTATCACAACAAGACTACCGATCTGATTCTGGCTACTACCATCCCATCTCTCACTGGTTATACCAGCACATACGCCAATGTAGGTGAGACTTCTGGTTGGGGTCTTGATGTGCAGTTGAATGCCATGTTCCAGGCACTTCGCATTCTTTTCTTCTTCCAGGCTACTCTTACTTTTATGCCAGGCCACGCCATCATATTCGATTCCTGTCTTTATGGAAGGAATATAAATATCTATTTCCATTCCAAGAAAATCTCCCCGGGAAAGTTTTCGCGCATCTGGAAAATAAACATGTACATAATGATAAATCAACATTTCCGGTACAGAAGTATGCTTCCCCAGACCGGTCACGTCCCACTGCATTCCAATCGCTTCCAGAAGATCTATCTCTTCCCTGCGCAGCAACATTTGGTGCTTTTTCTCTCTGGAAGGATAACACAGCAGCTCCCGATAAGCTTTTCGCTGCCGCACCAGCCATCTTCCCAGAGAGCAGCCATCCTCCGTTACATAGGAAACCGGTATATTCAACGAACCGTGTACTTCATAATACGTTCTGGCATGCGCGTAGTACCATTGCCAGGTCACATCCCTGCGGCTTTCCCAACGCATCCCCAGGTTGTCCAGAAGCGCAATCTGCTCCCCTGTCAGCGTCCCCCGTTTTCCCCGTCTGGCATAGCGCTGCTCAGATAACCACACATATAAGGATGAGTGACAGGATACTTCCAAATGTCCGTTTTGCTCATAATATGCCTTTGCCTCCGCATAGTGCTGCTCCCATGTTCCTGTCATCTTCCCTGCTCTTTCTTTTCCCCGTATGCCTCCAGAATCTGCCGCAGATAAGCCTGATACTCTTCTCGCACAGAAGCTGGCCCCTCGATTTGAATGCCCGCACCCAGGCCGGTAACCCAGCCGAAGAACTGCGGACTCACTGCCACCACCGCTCTCGCCCGGAAATGTTCATCGTCCACAGGCACCATCCACACCCCCTGCCCGAAACGGTCAAGGATCACACCCGCCAGATGGCGGACACAGCGAAACGTCACTTCCACATCTGCCCCGCCATACATGCCGAAGGTTTTCTTGGCAAATGCTGCCAGATCAAAGTGTTCAAAGGCACGCTTTCCCTGACGTTCTGTCGTAAGGACGGACATATGCAGCATCTTATCTACCCGGTAATGCTTGATCTTCCCGGCGGTCGCATCGTATGCCACCAGATAGTAATTCTCCGCATTCCAGGTCAGCGCCCAGGGGCTCACCACATACATGGCTCCGTCTTTTTTCAGCCGCAGCTTTTTCTCCACCGTCCATTCCGCATACTGAAAGGTGATCTCCCGGTTTTCATAAATGGCCGTGTGAATATCGTCTACATTATAGTAAATGGTCTCATTCTCTGTCTTCGGCCGGTTCAGGATAAAGACCTGCCGGGAAAGAATGTCCGCGTTCCCCTTGCCGCCCAGTTTTTCCAACTTTCGGATCAATTCTCTGGAAGATTTCCATATCACTGATATCATCTGCAAGTCCTTTTTCCATAACCTCCTGTTTATTTTCTGCTGCTGTAAAGAACATCATCCGTCATCTGTGCGCCTACATTCTCCCATGACGGGCGACCGGCAGCGAAGTTATCCTCAACAACCCACTGTATGAAGTCCTCGCAATAAACGGGAGCCTTGTCGTCTGTACCGTTCTCCTCGTTGAGTCGCTTTATGTCCTCGGGACGTGTGGCAGGAGTGATACGGTCGACCATTGAGTTGGGAAATGTAACATTCTCTTCCATCCATGCTGCAAGCTCCTTGTCCTGAGCCTCAACAAACGACATGAAAGCGCGGCGTGCCGTATTGCCATTGTGCTGAAGATTGTCACAAGAGAGTATTGTTATAGGACCTGCACCCGATGCCACGCGGCGACGAAGTCCCTCAGCCACATAACCGAATGCTGTCTGCGGGTCGTGAGGATATTCAAGGTCGTGAGCCACCTGCGGATTGTCGAGCATAAACTCGCCCGTCTGACGTGAGATGTTATATCCACCCTCGGTGATGGTGAGAGTGATGATGCGGATGTCGGGGTCGGCAATCTTGTTGAGTATAGAGTTCTTCTCCTCAACACCCCAATACAATTCAACAAGAGCACCAAGACGGTAAACCTCATTGTTGCCGTCGCGTCCGCATACAGTAAGAGTGTATTCGCCATTCTGGGCCTTGAGAGCCTTATACAGATGTTCGTCTCTATCCAAAATCATAGCTCCGCAGATGCCCCAACCATGCTGAGTGGGGTCTTCAAGCAGATGGCTTGTCATATATTCGAGATGAGCACGATGGAAATTGCCAACACCGAAATGAAGGATACCAGCCTTAACCGAGTTACGGTCGAAAGAATACGAGTTGATTACATTTTTTGCCATAATCTTTTTAAGTTATTAGTTATTAATTCTTTAGTTATTATTTTTTCTTTTCGCTTGCAAAGTTATACTGCAAAAAGATTACGGCAAAGATTTTTTTTGAGACTGATTTTGGAAACGTTTGCGGTAACGTTTCCAAAATCTGCAAACGTTTTAAATTGGAAGCATTTATTTTATGGGAGGTACGGATCGAAGCCGTACTCTCCTATCTATTCTCCTGTAGATGCCCTGCACTTCATTTCCGTGCGCAACACTATCTTACGATTCTCTGCTTCGGGATTGCGCACTTTATCAAGCACAAGCTCAGCAGCACATTTTCCCATCTCCACAAGAGGAGGCTCAACGGTAGTGAGTTGCGGATAAACTATAGTAGAAAGCTCTGTACCCGAGAAACCTGCCACAGCCACATCCTCTGGTATGCGACGTCCAAGCTCGCGCAAACGGTTCATAGCTCCAATGGCAAGAGTGTCGGTAAAGGCATACACTGCATCAAACTCGATGCCTTGCCTAACAAGACTGTCCATAGCAGCCGCACCATCGGCAAACGTCATTCCGGTCTTAACAACAAGCTGAGGGTCGTAGATATGGAATTTCTCCATAGCCTCACGATAGCCACCACCACGCTCCACTGCGTTATACACATCGTCAGGACCATATAGATAAGCTATACGGCGGCGACCAAGACGTATCAGGTGTTCTGCCATGAAGTAAGAGTCGTTGTTATCGTCCACCATTACCTGCGGCATGTCGTCCATACCATGAGGTATACGGTCGTAGAAAACAATGGCTACACCCTCTTTGGCAAGACGACGATATGTTTCGACATTATGCTTATAGCTGCAAATGCTTACTATGAGACCATCTACCATGAACTCCTCCATCATCTGCAGGCTTTCTCGCTCACGGTTGGGATCCTCGTCCGACTCGGCTATCATCACCTTCTGGTTGTTCTTGTAGAGCACGCTCTGAATACCAGCCACCACCTGCGAGGCGTATGGCGTATGCATTTCGGGCACTATCACACCTATAGTATTTGTGCGTCCCATCTTAAGGTTCATTGCCACAGGATTGCGTCGATAACCAAGACGCTCTGCCTCGCGCAGCACAGCCTCACGAGTTTCACGACGTATATTCTTGTCATCAGTAAGCGCACGCGACACTGTCGACACCGAGATGCACAGCGAGCGTGCTATGTCTTTTATTGTTACATGTTTCATTGTCGGTAGAATAAATACAGGTGTTATGTATTATAATTTAATATTATCTGCAAAAATACAAAAATACATTGAATATCTCTTGACCTATAATATGAAAATCACAGTCGTCGGTCTGGCGTAACGGATATTTCAATAAAAAGTCGTAACTTTGCATAGCAATTAAGGATAACTCCACAACACAATAGGATAACTTCCACAACACATATTGCAAACGTTTGCGAATATTGGGAACGTTTCCGCAATCGTTTCCATAAATTAAAACACAACAAAATAGAATAGTCTGCTCAATAATGGCTAATTTAGCCGTCACAAAGAGTAACTGAATAAACCTTTTTATATTTATCGTATGAGCATCAATATCCAGAGAAATCAGAAGAAGAGAGTAGTAATCGTTGGTGGCGGACTTGGCGGACTGCGCCTTGCCGAAGACCTCTACGGATCGGGCATGCAGGTAGTGCTGATTGACAAGAACAACTTCCATCAGTTTCCACCGCTTATTTATCAGATAGCCTCGGCTGGTATCGACCCGAGCAGTATCTCGTTCCCCTTCCGTCAGATATTCCGCAAGCGCAAGGACTTCTATTTCCGCATGGCTGAGGCTCGTATGGTAGACACCGACAAGAAGATTCTGCAGACCTCTATCGGCAAGATCGACTACGACTACCTTGTGCTGGCAGCAGGAGCCACAACTAATTTCTTCGGCAACAAGAACATTGAGGAGTGGGCCATTCCGATGAAGACCGTGCCCGAGGCAATGGGTCTGCGCAATGCCTTGCTCTCCAACTTCGAGCGTGCGCTGACCTGCGCTACTGAGGAGGAGCGACAGGAGCTGCTCAACATCGTCATCGTAGGCGGTGGCGCTACAGGCGTGGAGATAGCCGGAGCGCTGTCGGAGATGAAGCGCTACGTTATTCCCTACGATTATCCCGACATGGACTTCTCGTTGATGCACATTTACCTCATAGAGGCTGGCGACCGTCTTCTTGCCGGAATGTCGCAAGACTCGTCGCGCAAGGCTTACGACTTCCTTAAGAGCATGGGCGTCGACGTGCAGTTCGGCAAGATGGTGACCGACTATCGCGACCACAAGGTAATCATGAAGGACGGCACAGAGATTCCTACACGTACATTCCTCTGGGTGTCGGGCATTCGTGCCAACGCCATGCCTGGCATCAGCGACGACCATATGGGACGTGGTTTCCGCTTCAAGGTCGACCAGTTTAACCGCATTCCCGGACTGGATGGTGTATTTGCCATTGGCGACCAGTGTCTGCAGACTACCGATGCTGCTTACCCAAACGGACACCCGCAGGTGGCACAGGTGGCAATACAGCAGGCCAAGAATCTTGCCAAGAATCTCAAGAAGATTAATGAAGGTCAGGACGACAGTGCTCTTACTGCCTTCAAGTACAACAACCTCGGCTCAATGGCTACTATCGGTCGCAACAAGGCTGTGGTAGAGATAGGTAAGTTCCGCAGTCAGGGATTCTTCGCATGGATTTTGTGGCTCGTAGTTCACCTGCGCTCAATCCTCGGCGTGAAGAACAAGATGATGGTGCTGCTCAACTGGCTGTGGAAGTACGTCAGCTACAACGACTCTATCCGTATGATCACCTATGCCACAAAGCCGCGTGAGGTAGTGGAGCGTATGGAGCGCGAGCAGACAACACACTTGGGCGAAGACCTCATGGATTGATAAAAGCTGAAAGTGGAGATTTTTTATTTATAATTCTGTATTTTACAAATCTAAAAATAGTATCTTTGCAGAAGATAGGCTGCACCTCGGCAATTGAAGCAAGCTTCATTGCGCTCGGTTTGCACTATCTTTGCAGAAGAATGGACGGCGTCATGACCATGGCGTCGTTTTTTAATTTAAAAAATCTGAGACATGAAAAGAAAGACAGCTCTTATCACTGGTGCTACAAGCGGAATAGGAATGGCTTGCGCACGCCGTTTTGCCGTTGGTGGCTACAATCTTATCATTACAGGCCGTTCGGCCGACAAGCTTCAGTCGTTGAAGGCTGAACTTGAGGCTGGTGGGGTGAAAGTGCTCGCGCTCGCCTTCGACGTGTGCAATCGTGAGGCTACGTGCGATGCTGTGGCAAGCATACCCGATGCTTTCAAGCCCATCGACGTGCTCATCAACAACGCCGGACTGGCACGTGGTCTGGAGCCAGAATACGATGGCGACTTCCAGGACTGGGACGAGATGATCAACACCAACATCAAGGGATTGCTCAACGTGACACGCTTCGTGGTGCCCGAGATGGTGAGCCTTAACCACGGTCATGTGATAAATATAGGTAGTGTGGCTGGTGATGCGGCTTATGCCGGAGGCGGAGTCTACTGTGCCACAAAGGCTGCCGTCAAGGCACTTACCGACGGACTGCGCATCGATGTTGCCCATACAAGTGTACGAGTGACTAACCTGAAGCCCGGACTCGTTGAGACCAACTTCTCCAACGTCCGTTTCCATGGCGATAACGAGCGTGCCGACAATGTATATAAGGGCATCAAGCCGCTCGTAGGCGACGACATTGCCGACGTGGCGTTCTACGCAGCAAGCGCTCCCGAGCACGTGCAGATAGCCGAAGTGCTGGTGCTTGCCACACATCAGGCCAACGGAACCGTTGTGCATAGAAAAAGTTGAGAGTTGAAAGTTGAAAATTGAGAGTTATGATTACCAAGCTAAACATTAATGTTAAAGCACATCATAACTCTCAATTCTCAACTCTCAACTGTAAACTAAATAAGCCTTGCCAAGTAGTCGTAGTGCTCACCCTCTGCCACAATCTCACACTGCCAGCCGCATTGCTTGCTTATAGAGGCGAGCAGTGCGGGGTCGGTGTAGAGCCAGTCGAAAGGTTCGCCCTTCACGTTTTTGTATTGCATCTGGTAGTCTACTTCGCCATAGTACGGCGCATTGAGGTCGATGTCCATCGTCCCGTCCTCGTTCTCGTAGATGTATCTCAGGTCGGACGAGTCCATCAGAATCTGTCCGCCATCAACCAGCAGTTCCTTCAGACGGTTGAGCAGCGATGGCAGACGCTCGAGTTTGCTGGCAATGCCTGTGCCGTTCATCAGTAGCAGCAGCGTGTCGTATTTGCCCTGCAGTTGCGGGTCGAACAGATTCACGCACTCCACATTCTTTATTCCGCGCTTGCTCATCACCTCGCAGCTCAGCGGCGAAATGTCGATGGCCTTCACCTCAATGCCACGCTCCTGCAGAGCCAGCGCATGACATCCGGCACCTGCACCGATGTCGAGCACACGTCCGCATGCCATTTCCAGAGCCTTCTGCTCCAGACGTGGCATCTTGTTGAACGGGCGGAAAAGATGCGCCATAGGCATTTCGTCCTCTTCAAACATCGACGACAACACACGCAGACGGGCAGCCTTGCCCGAGCGGTAGAAGTCGCTTATAGCCGCACCCATAGGGTCGTGGCTTTTATCTAATATGGAATATTTCATATTAAGCTTTCTGGTTTTATATTTTGGCGTTTATTTGATTTTGTATTGAAATGGCTGCAAAGTTATGCTTAACAGATGAAATATCCAAGTCTAAACATTCTTATTTTCGGCTTCTCTATTTGTAAATCAATAAAAATACCGTATATTTGCTGATGAAATCAAAAATGTAGCTTTATGACAGAAAAATACAATCAAGAACGTAGACTGTATGAAGATAGTGTCAATGCTTATCGCGATATAGTTAACGCCATACGAACAGCTGAGAAGAAGAAATTTGCCGAAGGTCGTGCAGAGGGTCGTGCAGAAGGCATAATTGAAGTTGCTAAATCAATGATTAAAAAGGGAATGTCAGTCGAACTTATTTCCGAAGTTACTGGCTTGTCTCATGATGAAATACAACGTATATAATTGATATGAACAAACGTGAATATGCAAAGGCAAACCTCGAATGGCTTGCCGAGAAAGCTAAGGAAGAGGGCGTAAAATCGCTTCCGCGTGGCATTTACTATAAGGTTTTATCTGAGGGCAACGCCGACGGCAAACATCCCACGCCGCGCAGCATCGTCACCGCCCATTACACCGGTCGCACCATCAATGGCAAGAAGTTTGATTCAAGCCGTGGCGGAGCACCATTGGCTGTGCGTCTGTGCGACCTCATCGAGGGTTGGATAGTAGCCATGCAGCAGATGTGCGTAGGCGACAAGTGGGAGGTCTACATCCCTGCCGAAATGGGATACGGCAAATTCTCGCAACCCGGAATACCAGGTGGCTCAACACTCATTTTCGAAATCGAACTCCTGGGAATTGCTTAGAAGGTTGAGATGTTGACAGGTTGAGATGGTGTCGGTTTGTAATGTCTCTTAATTATTAGTCGGATTTCAATAGTAAATAAAATAGATAAAAACAAATAAAAGAACTAACCCAAATAATAAACGTATGAATTTCAACAACACAGTCCTAACCCTTGGCTTGGTAGCTGCCTTCCTGCAGATGCCAGCCACATCGTTCGCCCAAGGCTCGGGCACCAATCGTCCTAATCCTCTCTTGCAGAAGAGCAGCCTGCCATTTGGTGCGCCCGACTTCAGCAAGATTCAGGAGACCGACTATCTGCCGGCAATCCAGGCTGCCATCAAGAATCAGCGTGAGAACATCCAGAAGATTGTCGACAACAAGAAGAAGCCGACATTCCAGAACACTATCCTCGCCTATGAGGAGAGCGGCGTAATGCTCGACCGTGTCATCAATGTGTTCGACGGACTCACAAGCGCACACAAGACACCCATCATTGCCGAGACCGAAGACAAGGTGATGCCGCTGCTCACCGACCTCAATAATGAAATATCATTCAATCAGCGTCTCTTCGAGCGCATCAAGTACGTCTACGACCATGAGTACAGCAAGCTTAAGGGCGAAGACCAGCGCCTCACCGAAGTCGTCTACAAGAGCTTCGTACGTTCGGGCGCTCTGCTTCCTGCCGACAAGATGGAGCGCATGAAGCAGATCAATTCGCGCATCTCCGAGTTGCAGCAGCAGTGGGGCAACCTTCTGCCCGCCGCCACCAACAACGCCGTGGTTTGGGTAGACAGCAAGGAGCAGCTCGCCGGACTCAGCGATGCCGACATTGCCCAGTGCAAGAAGGATGCCGAGAGCCGTGGCAGCAAGTCGCCCTATTGCATCGTCATCATCAACACCACACAGCAGCCCATCCTCGCCAGTCTGCAGAATCGCGACCTGCGCCGCAAGGTGTTTGAGGCAAGCGTCCACCGTGCCGATGCCACCAACCCCAAGTACAACACTTTCCCTATCGTCACCGAACTTGCCAAGCTGCGTGCCGAGAAGGGCAAACTCATGGGCTACGCCACCTATGCCGACTACTCGCTTGAGCGCACAATGGCAAAGAATCCCAAGAACGTCTACAACTTCCTGCGCCAGCTCATCAAGGACTATTCGCCCAAGGCCGATGCCGAGACACGAGCCATCGAGCAGTACGCCCAGAAGCTTGAGGGTCCCGACTTCCGTCTGCAGCCCTACGACCGCTTCTACTATTCTGCCAAGATGAAGAAGGAGATGCTCAACATCTCCGACGACGAGATAAAGCCCTACTTCAATGTCGACAGCGTGCAGATCAACGGTGTGTTCTACGCAGCCCAGCGTGTCTACGGTCTCACCTTCAAGCAGCGCAAGGACATCCCCACTTATCATCCCGACATGAAGGTGTTTGAGGTGATTGACAAGAACGGCAAGCCCATCGCTCTTTTCTACAGCGACTTCTTCCGTCGTCCCACCAAGCGTGGCGGAGCATGGATGAGTGCATTTGCCAAGCAGAGCCGCCAGCGCGGACAGCTCCCCATCATCTACAACGTGTGCAACAACGCCAAGGCTCCCGAGGGTCAGCCGTCGCTCATCACTTGGGACGAGGTGTGCACCATGTTCCATGAGTTCGGGCACGCGCTCCACGGCATTCTCTCCAATTGCCAGTACAACACCCTGTCGGGCACAGCCGTAGCACGCGACTTCGTAGAGCTTCCGTCGCAGTTCAATGAGTCGTTTGCAAGCATCCCCGAGATTTTCGACCACTTCGCACGCCACACCGAGACTGGCAAGCCGATGCCAGCCGACCTCAAGGCACGCATGCTCGAGAGCATCAACTTCCAGACAGCTTACGCCCTTGGCGAGAATCTGGCTTCAACATGCCTCGACCTCGCATGGCATATGATCAGCGCCGACGAGGTGCCGTCGCCCTATATGGCAGGAGCTTTCGAGAAGGAGCAGCTCCACAACATCGGTTTGCTCAATACACAGATTCCGCCGCGCTACTCTACCTCTTACTTCAATCACGTGTGGGGTGGTGGCTACGCTGCCGGCTACTACAGCTATCTGTGGACTGAGGTGCTTGCCGTCAACGTTGCCGACTACTTTGCCAAGCACGGCGCACTCGACCCTGCCGTCGGACAGGCTTTCCGCGACAAGATTCTGAGCCGTGGCAACACCAAGGACCAGATGCAGATGTTCACCGACTTCACCGGAATGCAGAGTCCTGATGCTTCAGGACTGCTCAAAGCAAGAGGACTGTAGAAGTGAAGAGTGAAGAGTGAAAAGTGAAAAATTAAAAGTGAAAAAAAATATGATCAACCGACTATTATCTTTTCTCGATGCTTCGCCAGTGAATTTCCTGGCAGTCAAAAACATAGCTGACATGCTTGAGGCAGGTGGATTCCGTCGTCTCGACCCATGCCAGCCGCTCGGCTCAGTCAATGCCGGCGACCGATTCTTCGTCACCAAGAACGACTCGTCAATCTATGCCTTCCGCATAGGTCGCAAGCCGCTTGCCGAAGCAGGATTCCACATGATATGTGCCCATAGCGACTCGCCCACGTTCCGCATCAAGCCCAATGCTGAGATGTTATGCGAGGGCGGACTCGTCAAGCTCAACACCGAGGTGTATGGCGGTCCGATAATGTCTACATGGTTCGACCGTCCGCTCACACTTGCCGGACGTGTCATCGTGCGTAGCCAGGATGTAATGCATCCCGACACAATGCTGCTCCACATCAAGCGACCGCTGCTGCAAATCAGCAACCTCGCCATTCACTTCAACCGC
>OQVT01002763.1_pt1 | contig 11320 bp, 8 predicted proteins | sample 1691561 | NCBI WGS metagenome assembly OQVT01 (sample SAMN03418260, study PRJEB22391) | human gut metagenome | biome: human-gut; feature: organic feature; material: feces | host: Homo sapiens | place: Tanzania | collected 2013-01
ACCTATTTGAGCGAGCAGGGCGGCATTGCATGTAAACAGGGTGATTTTCCACTTTCTTCTGAATTGGAAGGGGTGAGCTCTTATGTTGCATCCAACCGCATGGCTGACTTTCAGGATCATCACTATCCAAGCGAGATGAGTGTGGATGCCATGATTCAGACATATCTGCTTGACACAGGTGACAATGCAAAGGAGAAGTTCTTAAAGAAGTTTGATTCAGACTGGAAGCGTTACAACAGAGATCTGATTCGTGAAGTACAGGATTACCAGAAGGAACAGGAGGATGCAAAATGAAAAAGAAAATGTCAAATAGGGACAAGACATTCTGGGCGGTTGTGATACCTGTTGTGGTTTTATTTTTCGCATTCAACACACTGCCGATGATAAAGGGTGTGATTTACAGCTTTACAAACTACAAGGGCTATGGCTCTTATGATTATGTCGGACTTAGAAACTATACAGATTTGTTTACCGACGCCAGAGTCGGAAAGAGCTATCTGTTTACCTTTAAATATGCGATTGCAGGAACCGTACTTGTAAATGTATTAAGCCTTGTGATGGCAGTTGCGCTAAACAGCAATATCCGCGGCAAGAGTGCATTAAGAGGTATTTATTTCGTGCCGAATATCCTTGGCGGACTGGTTATTGGTTACATTTTCAGCTTTATTTTTACATATATTCTGCCGACAGTAGGAAATACATTTAATATCGGTTTCATACAAAACAGTATTCTGGCAAGTGAAAAATATGCATGGATTGGTGTGTTGATTGTCGGTGTATGGCAGGCAGTTGCCATGAATACCATCATTTACATATCAGGTCTGCAGACGGTGCCTGAGGATGTTTACGAAGCCAGCATGCTCGACGGAGCAGGCAAATGGAAGCAGTTCTGGAAGGTTACATTTCCACTCGTTATGCCATTTGTTACAATCAATCTGGTGCTCAGCACAAAGAACTTCCTCATGGTATTTGACCAGATTATGTCATTGACAAAGGGAGGCCCGGCGCAGAGCACAGAGTCAATCTCATACCTGATTTACAGAAATGGTATGGATGGAGGACAGTTTGGCTTCCAGAGTGCAAACGCAGTAATTTTCTTTGTTGTAATTGTGGCTATTTCACTATTCCAGATGGGCGTTATGAATAAGAAGGAGGAACAGTTATAATGAAAAAACAAAAAACAAACTGGGTACTTACCATCGTTTTAATATTGGGAACCTTAACCGTATTTTTCCCACTGTATATGGCTGTTATCATTGCCTTCAAGAAACCGAGTGAGATGACAAATGATGTCGCAGGAGCTCTTTCCTTCCCTTCAAAGTGGAGCTTTTCAAACTTCACAGAGGCTATGAAGGTTACAGATTTCTGGCATTCTCTCGGAAACAGCTTACTTATCACTATTGTGACAATTGTTCTCGCAATCCTTATTCATTCGATTGCAGGATATGTTATCGGACGAGGCATGGCAAGGAAAAAGAGCTTCCGTTTTATATATCTTTACATTGTAAGCGGTATGTTTGTGCCATTCTCAATTCTCATGATGCCTCTTGTAAAGCAGACCGCGCAGATGGGGCTTGGAAACAGGGCAGGAGTTATCATTTTATACCTTGTGTTTTACATGCCGATGAATGTTTTATTATATAGTGGATACTTGAAAAATATCCCTATGGCACTTGAGGAGGCTGCAGACATCGATGGCGCAAGCACATGGACAACATACTGGAGAGTTGTATTTCCTATGATGAAGCCTATGCATGCGACAGTAGCCATCCTGACAGCGCTCGGTACCTGGAATGATGTCATGACACCGCTTGTCATCATGTCGGGAACAGGACAGAATACACTGCCGTTAGCACAGCTCAATTTCCAGACACAGTTTGGAACCAACTACAATCTGGCATTTGCATCATATATTCTGGCTTTGATACCGATACTCATATTCTACATAATCTGCCAGAAGCAGATATTAAACGGTGTTGCAAACGGTGCAATCAAGGGATAATTTTTAAACACTATTTTAACAATAATATGGGGTGATTTTATGGCAATTATATTTAATCCAAACAAGAAAATTTTTACTTTACAGACAGCTCACACCACATATCAGATGCAGATAGACAGACTTGGCTATCTGCTGCATCTGTACTACGGAGCAAAAAGCGCAGGCGATATGGACTATATGCTGACATATGCTGACAGAGGCTTTTCAGGCAATCCTTACGTAGCAGGCATGAACCGTACATATTCGCTTGATACACTGCCACAGGAGTATCCGACTCTTGGCACAGGCGATTTCAGAAATATTGCGCTTGATATCAAAAATGAACAGGGTACTGAGAGTGTTGAGCTTCTTTATGAGAGCCATGAAATCAGAGACGGAAAATACGCTCTAAAGGGGCTTCCGGCAGTGTGGGCATCTGATGACGAAGCGCAGACGCTCGAAATTGTTCTTGCCGATGATATCGCAGGCATTGAGGTGCATCTGCTCTATGGTGTGCTTGAGGCTTGTGATGTCATCACAAGAAGTGTGCTCATTAAAAATACAGGCAGTAGAAATATTACAATTGAAAAGGCTCATGCAGCCTGTCTTGATATGGTTTACGGAGACTATGATGTGCTCAGATTCTATGGAAAGCATGCCATGGAGCGCAATCTTGAGCGCACACACTTAGGACACGGCACAATTTCATTCGGAAGCCGCAGAGGAACCTCGAGCCACCAGTACAATCCTGCAGTTATTCTCGCACAGCGCGATACTACAGAAAATGCAGGAGACTGCTATGGTATGCTCTTTGTATACAGTGGCAATTTCTCATGTGAGGCAGAGAAGGACCAGATTAACCAGACACGCCTTTTAATGGGGCTTTCGGACGAGCTGTTTTCATATCCGCTTGCGGCAGGAGAAACCTTTACTGTGCCTGAGGTTATCATGTCATACTCGGCAGATGGCTTCTCACAGCTTTCTCATCAGTACCACACCTGCATCAGTGAGCATGTGTGCAGGAGCCGCTTTGCACATGAGGTAAGACCGGTACTCATCAATAGCTGGGAGGCTGCATACTTTGACTTTACAGGTGATACGATAGTAGACCTCGCAAAGGAGGCTGCATCACTGGGCATAGATATGGTGGTCATGGATGATGGCTGGTTTGGAAAGAGAGATGATGATAATTCATCACTCGGCGACTGGTTTGTGAATGAGAAAAAGCTTGGCGGAACTCTCTCTGAGCTAATTGACAGAGTGCACGCACAGGGCGTGAAATTCGGTATATGGATTGAGCCTGAGATGGTAAATGAGGACAGTAATCTGTACAGAGAGCATCCTGACTGGGCTATCCGGATTCCGGGAAAGCTTCCGGTCCGCTCAAGAAACCAGCTTCTTTTGGACTTTTCGAGAAAAGAAGTCAGGGACAATATTTTTGATCAGATCTGCGCGGTGTTTGACCAGGGAAAGATCGACTATGTGAAGTGGGATATGAACAGAAGCATGGCTGATGTGTATGCAGGAAATCTTGCATACGACTATGTGCTTGGAGTGTATGACTTTATGGAGCGTCTGGTGACAAGATATCCGGATATACTTCTTGAGGGCTGCAGTGGCGGCGGTGGACGATTTGATGCAGGCATGCTCTACTACAGTCCACAGATATGGTGCAGTGACAATACAGATGCCATAAACCGTACAAGAATACAGTATGGCACATCCTTCTTCTATCCGGTATCATCCATGGGAGCGCACGTATCGGCAGTGCCAAATCATCAGACCGGCAGAGTGACAAGCCTTAAAACAAGGGGCATCACAGCCATGGCAGGAACCTTTGGCTATGAGCTGAATCCGGCCCTTCTGTCAGATGAGGAAAAGGAAGAAATCAGAGAGCAGATAAAGACCTTTAAGAAGTATGAGATGCTCATAAATGAGGGCACCTACTGGCGCCTTACAAGCCCATTTGAGGATGAGGTAGCTGCGTGGATGTCTGTCTCAAGGGCAAAGGACAGGGCGCTTGTGAGCGTGGTTCGTCTGTATGCTGAGGCAAATGCGGCTGCATGCTATGTGAAGCTTAAGGGGCTGGAGCCTGATGCGGTATATATTGAGGAAAATACAGGCATGCAGTACACAGGTGCAGCACTGATGAATGCAGGAATACCGCTTCCGTTTGCCACAAAGGAGTATGAGGCATACCAGTTTTCATTTATCAGGCTTGATGAGGCAAGGAAGCTGTATGATGAGATAAAGAAGGTGTCTGATAGTATAGACAGTGCTTCTGATAGTCGTCTTGTAATAAGCGTCTACGGCGGTTCAGGCTCAGGAAAGACAACGATTGCAGCAGCTCTGCAGCAGTATTTTCTTAACGATAATACAGCCTGCTATGTGCTGACGGGAGATAATTATCCACACCGTATCCCGATGAGAAATGACGAGGAACGCCTTAATGTGTATAACGAGTCCGGCGAGGAGGGCTTACGTGGATATCTTGGAACACCAAAGGAGATTGACTTTGACAGGATAAACAAGGAGCTTTCAGAGTTTAAGGCAGGAAAAGATATAATTGAGATAAAGCATATGGGCCGCGAGGATGGTGATATCTCATATGACGAAACTGATTTTACAGGAATTAAAGTGCTTATCTTAGAGTGGACCCACGGAGGCAGTGAATACCTTAAGGGCGTTGACATACCTGTATTTCTGGAGAGCTCGCCTGAGGAGACCAAGGCGCGCCGCATTAAGAGAGGACGTGACGAAAATGCCGCAAGCCCTTTCATATGCCGCGTGGTGGAATTGGAGCAGGAAAAGCTTGATTTACAGGGCAAGAATGCGCGTATCGTAGTTGGAAGGGATGGCAAAGTCTATGAACAATAAACCTATGCTTAATGCATATCCTGACAGTCTGGGTGGTAAGCTTTCCGATATCACAGCGCTGCTCAAAAAGAAGGAAATGCAGGATACATTTTCATCATTTTATATTCTGCCAAGCCTGTATCATTCGGATCTGGACCGCGGATTTTCGGTCGTGGACTACAATCTGAATGAGGAGCTTGCGACAACAGAGGATTTATCGCAGTTGAAGGAGCTGGGGATTGACTTAAAGCTTGACTTTATTTTAAACCATGCTTCAGCACAATCACCACAGTTCAAGGATCTTGTGGAAAAGGGCGATGAGTCGGAGTACCGTGACTTTTTCATAGACTGGAACAAATTCTGGGAAGGTCATGGAGTCATGACGGACGAGGGCTACATACAGCCTGATGAGTCATGCTTAAAGCAGATGTTTTTCAGAAAGCCGGGGCTTCCGATTCTCATGGTTGAGTTTCCGGATGGACGAAGGGTGCCATACTGGAACACATTTTATCAGGAGGTGCATGGCAGAGATTATCTGGGACAGATGGATTTAAATATAAAGTCCGAAAAGGTATGGGATTTCTATCGTGAAACACTTGAAAAAATAGCATCCTACGGTGCGGCTATCGTGAGACTCGATGCATTTGCCTATGCGCCTAAGGCACCGGGGAAAAAGAATTTCCTGAACGACCCTGAGACCTGGGAATTTCTACAGCAGATTCACGAGCTTGCAGCACCGCTTGGGCTGACTCTGCTGCCTGAAATACATGCGGCATATGAGGAAAAAATATACAAAACCCTTGCAGATAAGGGATATGCCACATATGATTTCTTTTTACCGGGACTCATAATTGATGCGATTGAGAACAGGAGAGCAGATTACCTGGCAAAATGGGCGCGTGAGATTGTGGAAGATAAAATCGCAACAGTCAATATGCTCGGCTGCCATGACGGCATACCTCTTTTGGATTTAAAGGGTCTGCTCCTAGAGGATGATATACGCTCGCTTATAGATTTGATTGTATCTCGTGGCGGCATGGTCAAAAATCTTCACGGACAGAAGAATATATATTATCAGGTCAATGCCACATATTACAGTGCGCTTGGTGAGTCTGACAGCAAAATGCTTCTGGCCCGTGCTATTCAGATGTTCATGCCGGGCAAGCCGCAGGTATGGTATCTGGACCTCTTTGCAGGCAAAAATGACCATGAGGCAGTAAGACGTGCAGGAGAATCAGGACACAAGGAAATAAACAGAACAAACCTTAGTGCCTCCGATATAAGGGAGGCACTAAAAAAGGATGTTGTCACAAAACAGCTTGAGCTGCTTCGCATGAGAAATACCCATAAGGCGTTTGAGAAGGGGGCTGTCATCACAGTAGCAGAAGAAGGACCAAAGCTCTCAATCCGCTATGATAACGGTGAAGCATATGCTCTTCTTACGGTGGATTTTGAAGCCGGAGCATATGAGATAGAGCTGAGCTGATATGATATGTGTATTACTGTGTATTACTAATCTTCCTTCACAGTCTCCACGCGTATAACACCCTTCTTCCAGAGGATTCTGGCACATAAAATAGTGAGCGGAATCATGATGATAAGCAGGTAGCTGGCAACACCTGCGGAGGCGATTCCGATGATTGTGAGTGCTGATACTATGAGTGCAGGAATGAGACCACAGAGCAGTCTGTTTTTTACATATACCTTGCTGCCACCGTTTCCGAACAGGCTTAAGGACATGCATCCAAACAGCGCAGGCATGATGTAGTTGCTTGCTGTTGCCACGTATGGATTGCTGAGTATTGGCTGCAATGGAACGATTAGTATGAGACCAATCGCGAGTACAACAATTGTTACAATTGATGAAACGGCTGTTGCGATAAGCGCAATCGCATCGCCCTCAGGGGTGCTCTGCTCCACCTTTGCGATTTTTTGGGCATTTATTACACATGGCATCTTGAGATTCATCAGGTTACCTGTTGCAAAAGTCAGGTAGCTTGATGAACCAAGAATCGGTGTGTAGCTTCCGACCTCTGCGATTCCTGTAGGAACCATGATGAGGAGTATGGTCACAAGACCGGGAGCAAGCACCTTGAAGCTTGGAAAACACTTGTATACTGCACAAACAACTATAGGAACTATTATCATATAGAGCACGAAACAGAGCAAAAATGCTCTTCCTGATTTATGAGCCCACTCGACAAACACATCAAGCTTGCCGGAGTTATTATTCTTTTCTTTTTTCATAATGCAATCCTCCTATTTAAAAACTGAAACCCACAGCACGCTAGAGCACATACTGATGATGAGTGCAAATGCCATGGTAAAATTGCCAATCCAGTGAATCTTTTTCGACAGCGTACCACACACTACAGTAATGACTAAACTGGTAACAAGAGTCATTGTGGTAGGCAAATCAGTGAAAAACATAATCGGAAGATACACTGCAAACATTGCCGTGAAAAAACAGCCTGAGAGAATGGTGCCCCAATCTCCTGATGAACCGCTCTTTGCATTCATGATTCCTGTGGAGTATTTTTTTGCAAGAAAAGCAACTGCCAAAGGCTCAACGAGTACACCGATTGTCATGACAAGTATTACCGCACCGAAAACTGTAGCGTCTGATGAGAGAATATTTGAAAGGGAAACTCCGATACCGTCTGCTGTATATTGTGAGGCCATTACCTCATATGAAAGCGAACCGATAACCGAAAGTCTCCACCATGGCCATGCGGCACCAAGAGAAACACTCAACGTCACAAAGCCGAGCAAAATGGCAACACTTGGTACAATGGCCGAAGAGACGGTTGCTTTTATGACATTATTTATTGTCTCCCTGCTGATTCCAAGCTCTAAGCATCTTGCGGCCGCTTTTTTTGCGCAAACCAATGCGAAAATAACTACACCAATCAGTCCGATTGCAATGAGAACATACAAAAGAGGACTGCTTGCAACTACACTACCTTTCATAATCATTTACCTCCTTTTTTCTGCAGCCATCTGAGTGCCATATAGGCATAAGCTGCACTTCCTTTGTTTAAAATTGTATCATCAAAACGGACCTTCGAATTGTGTTGTCCGTACTGATATCCCTCTTTACTGTTGCCGGCCGTTATGTACATGCCGACGGTTGGAACCTGGTGACTTACGAAAGCAAAATCCTCACTTCCACCACCCGGTTTGCCGCCATTTATCGCCGCCATATCTATAACCATAGGACCGTAAAGCTCCTGCATGATAGAAAGCGCGTCGGAAGCAAGCTCATTGTCTGTCACCATTGAAGGACAGAAATCTGCAAATTCGACCTTTGCCTCACATCTCATGGCAGTGGCGATTCCGGTTGCGATTTCAGTCATGCGAGTCTTAATCTGACTGCCAATTTTGCCATCGGTGTCGAGAGTTCTGATAGTTCCCCACATCTCGGCTTTTTCAGGAAATACATTGGAAGCATTTCCGGCTTCAAATCGGCATGTGGTAAACACACCATACTCATCCGGTGCAATCTCTCGGCTGTTAATCTCCTGCAAAGCAAGATGAATCTGAGCTGCAGCAGTTATAGAATCAATAGCCGCATGAGGCATTGAGCCGTGTCCGCTTTTTCCGGTGACAGTGATATGATACTGCTCACAGGAAGCCATTGATATACCGCCACTCGGCACCATAATCATTCCAGATGGCATCGGAACACCGGCCACCACATGAAACATGACGGCTGCATCAACCTTTGGATTTTCAAGCAGACCATTCTCAATCATATCCTCAGACCCCTGAAAAATCTCCTCAGCCGGCTGAAATTCAAGCTTTATAGTTCCGCAGAGCTCATCCCGGTGCTCCTTCAAAAGCCTTGCAGCACCGAGCAGCATAGTGGTGTGCATATCATGTCCACAGGCATGCATTTTGCCGGGAAGCTTACTCTTGTACTCGACATCTGCCTCCTCGTTTATAGGAAGAGCATCCATATCAGCTCTTATCAGCACCGTCTTACCTGGTTTATCACCTGATATTGTGGTGACAAGACCGGCCTTTCCTATTTCCTCAACCTCATAGCCCATTTCTTCAAGCTTAGTTTTCACAAACGGCTTTGTAAATTCCAGGTCAAAACCAAGCTCAGGGTGCATGTGAAGCTCATGCCTGATACCGGCGAGCTCATCCTGCAATTGTTCAGCTTCTGCAATCAGTTCCTTCGCATCCATATAATCCTCCTTCGTAAAACAAAAGGATGCACTGATTGGTGCACCCTTGCAATGAAACAACTTTATCACATTATCGTACTAAAGTCAAATGTTTTTGTTTTGTAATAGTTTTTGGTAAGAAAATTAGCTGTGTAAGCAGTGGTAAAGCACATGTAATGTGCATTTTTAACGTGTGTAAACGATTTCATAAAATGTGGGGGATTTTTGGAAAAATTACTGTTTATACATCTGAATACATATCAAATCAGTATGAAAACTAGGAAAGACCGAAATCCCCTGTAAACGATTTCACGAATTGGCTTTGAAAACGTGTACTTCTGGTGGTTATAATGCACTCAAGCAAACGAGCTACAGCCGTTGCGGGAAGGAGAACGACAAGGATGAAAGAATTGACTAACAGAAATTATCTTGAACACATTAATGAAAAATCGGGCATAAGCATATTGGAATTTTATTCTCCATCCTGTACGCACTGCAAAAAGATGGAGGGAGCGCTTACTAAGCTAGAAGAAGCAAAAGAAGTGGATGCCACTTTTGTTAAATGTAATACAGCAGATGAAAATGCTTTGGCACTTAGGTATGATGTAAACTCTGTTCCGACAATAATCATACTAAATGGAGACAAAGAGGTAAACAGATTTGTAGGATTCACACATCCTCTAATACTTAAGGATGCAATTTTGAAAGAAAAACCTCATGATTAATTACCTGAAATATTACAATACAGGAGGCAGCGATGTATATCGAGTTAGAACATATATCAAAATATTTCGGAACCTTTAAAGCATCCGATGATGTGAGCTTTGGAATAGAAAAAGGAAAGCTTGTTGGTCTGCTCGGACCAAGCGGAAGCGGCAAGACAACAATCCTTCGTATGCTTGCAGGGCTTGAAAAGCAGGATGAGGGCGATGTGATAATAGACGGTAAAAACGTAAATGCACTTACACCGGATCAGAGAAAAATAGGATTTGTTTTTCAAAGCTATGCGCTTTTTCCTTATATGACAGTTTATGACAATATAGCATACGGGCTGAAAGTGCAAAAGCGTGATAAAGGCTTTATTAAAAACAGAGTTCACGAGTTATTAGAGCTTGTTGGTCTGCCTGGTGTGGAGAAAAGATATCCAAATCAGTTAAGCGGTGGACAAAGACAGCGAATAGCACTCGCAAGGGCACTGGCACCACAGCCTGAGGTACTCTTGCTGGATGAACCGTTTGCGGCAATCGATGCAAAGGTCCGAAAAGAATTAAGAACGTGGCTTCGTGAAACTATCGACAAGGTCGGTATCACAAGCATATTTGTGACACACGATCAGGATGAGGCGATAGAGATTGCAGACGAGATAATCATTACAAATAAGGGGCGCATAGAGCAGGTTGGAAACCCTGTAGATATATATGAAAATCCGAGAACCCCGTTTGTGGCACAGTTTATCGGACAGTCAGCAGTCATAAAGGACTTTGGAAAATTAAAGGGCTTTGAGAAAGAAAATGACAGCCAGTACGGGGTGATAAGACCGGAGTTTGTGGAGATATCTGATAATGAAAATGAAATTATAGCGAATACCGCTGCAGACTCAGCCTACGAGGATGGCATCATAGAGGAAGTACTTTTCAGAGGAAATACATATGAGATAAAGGTTAGGATAGGCGACATCACAGTAACCGGAAAAACCTCTGTAAGTACCGGAAAACGAACTCGCGGAGAACATATAAAGGTGCTCATAAAACAGCTTTATATCATAGATGGAGAGCATACACAGATAGTAAAGAACAAGGCATTTGATGACAGTCAGATATATTACATTTAAGAAAGTTATTTAGAATCAGCATCGTATGCATTAGCATTAAAAAGCAGAAGGGAGAGATGAACTGTGAAACAAAAAATATTGAAATGCGGAGTGATTTCATGGGTGATTTTAATAGCAATATGGGGACTCGGCTCGTTAGGATATGATGAGTATTTTCTTCCCAGTCCTGTAGAGACAATTGCAGGGGTAAAAGAGCTTATATTAAACGGAACATTGTGGATAGATATAATTGCAAGTATTTCGAGAGTTTTAAGAGGCTGGCTGCTTGCGGTGGTACTCGGAGTACCGTTAGGACTTCTGGTAGGAAACTTTAAAGCTGTAAGATTCATAATCGAGCCGATTTTAAGCTTCTTTAGATTTGTTCCGGCAATAGCACTGACAACACTTTTTCTCATGTGGTTTGGAAGCTGGTTTATTCATTCCGCCTCTGGGAAAGACGAGGTACCACATTCGATCGAAGAGTTCGATAAGATGGTCGCA
>OQVT01002767.1_pt1 | contig 11317 bp, 10 predicted proteins | sample 1691561 | NCBI WGS metagenome assembly OQVT01 (sample SAMN03418260, study PRJEB22391) | human gut metagenome | biome: human-gut; feature: organic feature; material: feces | host: Homo sapiens | place: Tanzania | collected 2013-01
TTCTGTAATTTGCTTTTTCTTGGAAAATTTCTCTCCTTGAAGTCAACACCGATTGCCGGATCAGACCACAACAATCCACCTTCATCATTGGGATGATAAAAATCAGTACATTTACCACCAAGACTCTGCATTGCCATTCTAAATCCTCCTATTCCGGCAAATAAATCAACAAATGTAAATTTCGGATTTTCCACAGGCAAAAAAGGAACCGAAAATAAATCAGAAAATAACGAATATTGCATATTTGCTTCTGCGATGCTGAAAGTATCGGACTTCCTTTGCTTTTCATTATAAATATCTTCAATCAATCCTTCTGCCTTTTTCTTATAATGTTCTGCATATTTAGAACCTTTATTATGAAGATAATGAGACACTATCGCCATTTGTTCGCCGAAAGACATCACTGTTCCGTCTTCATTCAAAGCATGAGTGCCATATATCTGCATTGAAAACTTATTTCCGTTGTACATTTGTACAATGGAAAATGTTTTGTCAGTTGCCGATTTTAATTCCATATAATCCAATATTTTATTCAAGCACTTATTCGGTTCTTTTATTATTTCGGTTTCCCAAAAACGAAAAACTTTCCACCCTGCTATTTCAAGTTTTGAGTTCACTTCCAAATCTCTTTCCATGTTTCGTTCTATCTTGGAATGCCAAAACTCACAATTACTTTTATGATCGCTCTTTCTTTTCTTCCAATCTCTGCCATGCCAGAACTCTCCATCGCAGAATATTGCTATTTTCATTTTTCTGATTACGAAATCAGGTTTTCCAAAAACCGATTTATCATTTTTACGATACCTGACTCCGGCATTCCATAGCAATTTACCGAACAAAAGTTCAAGTTTTGTTCCTGCACCTTTGTTTGCAGACATATTCCTATACCGTTGTTCTTTTGTCAACCTGTCCATTTATCCCTTTCTTTTGAGATGCTGTGCTGTGTATTGCGGGTACAAAGGTAGTCATTTAATTTGAATATCGTTTTGGTTGCTTGTTCAGGGGTCTGAAATCGGGGGGGCGTGCTGTCGGTTTCGGGCTAAGGAGGTGGGAAAAGGGGCTTTGTATTTGAAAATCTTGAACATTGTTCGGGGGATTGTTGTATCTTTGCAGGTGAAACAAGAGTTGTGTAATCATGGAACTTGAATTTGATTTGACCGGTTTTGCTTCCGGAGAGGTGTTTTCGGAAGAGGTTTTGGAGAGTGTGCGAAAGGCTCACTCCCTTGTATGTAACGGTGGAGGCGAAGGCGATGACTTCTTGGGCTGGCGGGATTTGCCTGTAAGCACAGACCGTAAACAAATTGACGAATTGAAGAGAGTGGCGACGCTTGTGCAGAAGAAAGCAGAAATATTGGTCGTTGTGGGCATCGGCGGGTCGTATTTGGGAGCCAAGGCGGGGATTTCCGCTCTGCAATCGGCATTCTCAAATTACGGAAAGTCGCATTTCTGCAAGATAATTTACGCCGGAACAAATCTTTCCGAAGATTATATGGCTGATTTGCTCGAATTGTTGCAACATAAGGAGTATTGTCTTTGTGTGATTTCAAAATCAGGCACAACGACAGAGCCTGCGGTAGCGTTCCGTGTGCTGCGTCATGCCTTGGAAAAGAAGTATGGCAAAAAGGAAGCCAAGGATAGGATTATCGCAATAACGGATAAAGATAAGGGGGCTTTGCGACAGATGTGCCGAGAGAACGCTTACGAGAGTTTTATCATAAGAGACGATGTGGGAGGCAGGTTTTCGGTTTTCACTCCCGTGGGTCTCTTCCCTGCGGCGGCGGCAGGCGTAGATGTGGAGGCATTGTTGAGAGGTGCAAGCAAGATGCGGAGTCGCCTGATTGAAGAGAGAAGCATTGCAAACCCCGCTTGGAAATATGCGGCTTTGCGCAACATATTATACAAAGGCGGAAAGAAATTGGAAATCCTTGTCGTCTATGAACCCAAACTGCAATATCTCTCCTCTTGGTGGCAACAGCTCTTCGGCGAAAGCGAAGGCAAGGACGGTAAGGGGCTGTTCCCTGTCGGCATGTTGGACACCACGGATCTGCATTCCTTGGGACAATACGTTCAAGAGGGTGAAAGACTGATGTTCGAGACCGTTATAAGCGTAGGAAAGAGCAATAGACATATTGAAATTCCATACGAGGAGAAAAATCTCGATGGTTTGAACTATCTCTTGAAGCATTCCATGCACGAAATCAATCAAAAGGCAGAATGCGGAACGCAAAAGGCTCATATCTCCGGTGGTGTGCCGCAAGTGAAGTTGTGTGTGCCGCAGATAGACGCAGAAAACATGGGAGGCTTGCTTTATTTCTTTGAATTTTCTTGTGCTTTAAGTGCGTATATGCTTGGTGTTAATCCGTTTAACCAGCCCGGCGTCGAGGCATACAAGAAGAATATGTTCGCTCTTTTGGGCAAGCAATAAACAGGACACGGATTGCGTTTCCCGCAATAAACGCTTGACATGAGTACAGGGCTTATTGCTACCATTATATTTGCACTTACCTATATCGGAATAATCTTTACCAAATTGCCGAGGCTGAATATAGACCGCCCGACGGCGGCTTTTGTCGGTGCGGTGGCAATGCTGTGTTTCGGAGTGGTGAATTTGCAAGAGGCAGTGAGCTTTATAGACTTCAATACCATATTCCTGCTTTTGGGAATGATGTTAATGATTTCCGTATTGAAGGCTGACGGCTTTTTTGATGCAGCTGCGTCCAAAATTCTGCTCTTTGCCACAAGCCGTTTCAAACTTCTTGTCTATACGGTCTTCATTACCGGCATTGCATCTGCTTTCTTGGTCAATGACGCAGTCGTTCTGATATTCACGCCCATCATCATATCCGTTTGTATAGGCTCGGGACTTAACCCTCTGCCTTACCTGATGGCAGAAATCCTTGCTTCCAATGCCGGCAGTCTCATGACCATGACGGGCAATCCTCAAAATATGCTCATAGGCATCAACAGCGGCATGACTTATTCGGAATTCATGCTTCACCTTCTGCCGATTTCCATGCTTGGAATGCTGATTATCGTTGCTGTTATACGATTTGTCTATCGCAAAGACTTCTCCGACAAAACACCCTTGAAGCATGAAAGCATGAAAACAACGTTCAAAAAGCCCAAACTCACCTCTGCCATAATCTTCCTCCTGCTCACGATAGCTTTCTTCTTGGGAAAAATCCTCAACCTTCCCTTATGCGTCCTCGCCTTGGTAGCTTCCTCACTTGCCATATTGCTTTCCGACCACAAGCCTGCCGAACTGATGAAAGAAGTCGATTGGGTGCTGTTGCTTTTCTTCGCCTCGCTCTTCATAGTCGTAGGAGCGGTAGGTCATACGGGCGTATTGGACTTTATGTTTAAGCTTCCTCTGCAAGATGACTTGGCAGGCATTTTAAGCATTCACGGTATCAGTATTGTTATGAGCCAAATCCTCAGCAACGTACCCTATACCGTCCTTATGTTACCCCTCTTGCAAACTGCCGACTCACAAACACTGTGGCTTACCTTTGCCTCTGCCTCCACCCTTGCAGGTAATGCCACAATCCTCGGAGCCATGGCAAATATCATAGTCATAGAATCAGCCGACAAACTCGGCGTAAAGATAAGTTTCCGCGAATTTTTCAAAAGCGGCATCCTTGTAACCCTTGCCACTTACGCCATTTCCCTGCTCTTTCTCAGTCTCTGATTTTCCGACACTTGCAACTCACCTTACTGAAACGCCGAAAGAATTTTTTCAAACGCCCTTTCAGAAAATTCTTTCGGCGATTTATTTTCCTCAAAGGGCGTTACACTAAATGCCTTATCGGTGTATGCTTTTGTGAGATGATTATTTCATACTATATTTGACTTTATTGTTGTATCGTTTTTTTGTTATACCTTTGCAGAAAGTAATACTATGCTATCATGATAAAAAGAAAGATTTATTTATTGCTGTCTCTTACCATCCTTACATTGTGTTGCGTTTCTTGCATACAGTTATGTATTGAAACTTCGCGGTCTCAAAAATATGCTGCCAAGCATTCGGAGTTCAAGGCATTGAATGCGGACGACTTGAAGAGATTATTGATTGACGATACTTCTTGTTATAAGTTTGTTGTCTTTTTTCCCAGTTGGTGTTATTGTGATTGCTATCGGTTTGGCTGTATTGTTGCCAATGAGTTTGTTGCTCATTAAGAAGAAAGGCAAACATCAAGACGGTGGTCAAGGCAAGAGCGTTGATGATTTGGCTGTTCAGTATCAGCTTCATGAAAATATCTATAAGTATAGTGTAGGCAACAACAAAGGAGGATTGGCTGGCATGCGAGTGCAAGATTTGGACTTGCAGAATAAGTATGGATTGACGATACTTGAAATACGCAATGAAACGAAGAATGCGTTGGGCAAGGAAATCCGTCAGAATATGGCTTGGGCGGACACTATGATAGTGCAGGGTGACATCTTATATTTCTATGGTGACAAACAGGCAATGGAGACATTTGCCCGTGAGCGTCATCTTGTCAGCATGTCAACCGACCGACTTGATTTCTATGATATAGGCATTTCTGAGATTGTAGTACTTCCCACCTCGCGCCTTATCGGAACCCGTATCAGGGATTCCCGTCTGCGTGAGGATTACTCGGTCAATATTCTCAGTATTCACAGAGATAAGAAGTATATTAAGGAAGAACTCAGTGAACATCGCTTGCAAAACGGTGACATCCTGTTGGTGCAGGGTCAGTGGGAGAAAATCATGCAGATGAACCATGAAAATGAAAACTGGGTAGTATTGGGTCGTCCTGACAAGTTGATGGAGAGGGTTTCCCTTGATTATAAGGCGCCAGTGGCTGCAGCTATCATGTTTTTGATGATCGTGATGATGGTGTTCGATTTCATTCCCATAGCGCCTGTGGTTGCGGTTGTGTCAGCAGCCTTGCTGATGGTTTTTGCAGGTTGTTTCCGAAGTGTGGATGCCGCGTATAAGACCATCAATTGGGAGAGCGTTATGTTGATTGCAAGTATGATGCCTATGTCAATTGCTTTGGAAAAGACGGGTGTGTCACAGATAGTGTCTGAAAATCTAGTAAGGAGTCTGGGAGCGTTAGGTCCTTATGCCTTATTGGCAGGTATGTATTTCACCACTTCATTGATGACTATGTTTATTAGCAATACAGCAACGGCGGTATTGATGGCTCCTATTGCCCTTACTGCAGCCCAACAAATCGGAGTGAGTCCATACTCATTCATGTTTGCCGTAACATTGGGAGCCAGTATGTGTTTTGCATCGCCATTTTCAACCCCTCCCAATGCTTTGGTGATGAAAGCCGGTCGATATACTTTTATGGATTATATTATCGTGGGATTGCCTTTGCAGATTATCATAGGTATTGTCATGACAATAATTCTTCCATTGCTTTTCCCCTTTTGAGTTGATAGGTAAAAACAGTCCGCAAAAACGTTCCATTTCATGGCACCTTTTCTCGCCATGCAGAGTTTAAGTGGACTTAACTCTGCTCATCTGGCTTAATTTTCATATCAGACTATTGCTTCCCTGTGTGTTCGGGTCGTCAACGAGATTTGTTCGGGTTTTGCTGTTTCATGATGTGATATTTTCTCGCTCTCGACATTCCCACATCGTGGTATTCTCCTGTTCTGTTCCTTGTTTCTCCCAACTTTGTCCCATCATTGTCCGCTAAATATTGGGACTTAGTGTGGAGTCACTTGTGACTTACTGAGGAGTTGACCATGTCTGTGTGCGGACGGAATGTTTTGTGCGAAAGTGATTCTCTCTTGAACCACGGTGCAAAGATACAACATTCGGTTTTGTCCATCATACGTTTCTATACGTTTCCTGCGATTCGAGGACATTTTTATTATGAAATGTTTGCATGCCCATGAATAACCTTGCTTCACAAGGCGGAAACCAGTTTATATGGCCTTGACGCCAAGGAGAGGGAAATCCTGCCACTTCATCACCCGATTGACAGGTCGTTTTCGATAGAGAAAGCGTCTCAGTCTCAGCGTCTCAATTATAAAATAGTCACATAAAAAACGAAAACCCCTTCTTTAAATACTTATAACTAATTAATAATCAATAATATATATAAAAAAATATAGATATGAAGGAAAGTTGGGGGTACACTTTTTTTTAATTGAGACGCTGAGACGGAGACGGTGAAGTAACAAAAAAAAAGAATATTTAAATGATTTAAAAATATTAATTATCAATGACTTACGATATTTTTAGTACTACCGCTCCAACGATGCCAAACACTGGTAGGGGCACTCATTTTATCAAATTTATCCTCTCCCAGGCCTCTCGTGCGATGCGAGAACCGCTTGTTCCGATGGTAATACCGGCCTTGGCAACTCACTTACATGAAGTCTCATTGATGTATTCGGACAACAAATATTATGATATCTGCGGACAAATGGGGCATTTGATAGGTCCTTCAGGTTTTGTAAAGGCCCTACAGAGACATCTTCTGGAGTCTATAATGCGCGCAAAAAAGAAGACCCTTCCTGCGTATGATAGGAGGGTCTTCTTAGTATGGCGTAAATGCTTGTAGCCATGTGCTTGTCTATTCTTGTGGCTTTCTGCCTTTTGTTTTCTCGCCATCAAATGGCACATTTCTGAGGATAGTGGTTTATTCTGCAGAAATTACTTTGCCATTTGGTAGATTTTCACGATGTCAGCAGCATGAAGTATTTTCAGTCCACCGATAGTGGTGGTGTCTCCATTGGTGCATTTCTGTGCCATTTCTTCAATTTCTGCATCGGTGATATCTTTGCCAACGAGAGTATGTATGTCTGTTGGCATACCTATTGAGCGGAAGAACTGCTCCATCGCTTTGATACCCGCGTCAGAAGCCTCCATATCGCTCATATTAGTGGTATCGATGCCCATCACGTTGTGGGCGAAGCGTGCAAAACGAGGAAGGTTCTCGTTGCGAGTGTATCGAGCCCAGCTCCCCCAAACTGCCGCAAGTCCTGCTCCATGGCTCACGTCAAACAGTCCAGAGAGCTCATGCTCAATATTGTGAGTAGCCCAGTCGCCTGTTGTTCCACATCCTGTGAGGTCGTTGTGTGCCAGAGTACCTGCCCACATGATATTTGCCCGACAGGTATAGTCGGTAGGGTTGGTTAATGCCAAAGGCCCTTCTTTCATGCAAGTGCGTAGTATAGCCTCTGCAATGGCATCTGTTGTTTCCATGTCATCATCTTTGCTGAAATAGCGTTCCATGGTGTGCATCATCATGTCTGTGATACCGCATGCAGTTTGCCAAGCAGGGAGTGTGAATGTCAGTTCTGGGTTCATGATGGCAAATTTGCATCTGAACTCATCTACGCAATAGTCTTTTTTGAGCCAGCTCTCTACCTCATCGTTGGTGATTACCGAGCCGTTGCTCATCTCGCTACCAGCTGCGGGGATAGTCAGGATACAGCCGATAGGAAGATATTGTGTTGCGTGATCCTTATGTTCGTATAGTGTCCATACATCACCTTGGTAGAATCGTCCGGATGATATGGCTTTGCAGGAGTCGATGACAGATCCTCCGCCTACGGCAAGGAGAAAATCTACATTTTCTTCCTTACAGAGTTCTATGCCTTTTCTTACGAGTGAAAGACGTGGGTTTGGCTTTACGCCTCCCAGTTTTACGTATGCTATTCCTGCTTCTGTGAGGATCTGTTCTACTTTCGCCAAGAGGCCAGAGCGTATGGCGCTTTGTCCGCCATAATGTATTAAAACCTTTGAGCCTCCGTATTTTTTTACGAGTTCTGCCACTTGGTTTTCTGTATTGCGACCAAACGCAACTTGTGTTGGAGCATAATAGTTGAAATTTTTCATATAACTTGTTTTTTTATAGTTTTTCGTATGCAAAATTACGCATTCCTGATGAAAAGTCATCAGAAATGCGTAACTAATTGTATGTTTGTGTGAGGACTTCTTTAATTGGATGCGCTGGTATTTACCACGGGTTGGGCAGCATCATCGCTACAGAGTACGACAAGCAGATTGCTCACCATAGCCGCTTTTTTGTCGTCGTCAAGTGTCACCACTCCCTCGTTGTTTAGTTTGTCGAGTGCCATTTTGACCATTGATACGGCCCCTTCTACAATCTTTTCGCGCGCAGCAATAATGGCTGTAGCTTGTTGGCGGCGCAGCATCACGGCAGCAATTTCCGGTGCATAAGCCAGATAGTTGATGCGTGCTTCAATTACTTCTATGCCAGCCATTGCCAGCCGTTCGTCGATATGTGCTTCCAGTTGTTTGTTGATTTCATCGCTTCCGTCGCGTAGGGGCAGTTCCTGGGTGTTGTTGTTTTCGTTGTCATAAGCATACTGTCCAGCCACTTGCCGTAGGGCGGCATCTGCTTGAATGCTTACGAAGAGTTCGAAGGCGTTCATGATTCCTGCTGCGGTAGCGATTCCTTGTGTTTGTTGGCTTGCCATGGTCTGTGAGTCAATTTCAAACATGGCTTTATAGGTATCTTTCAGTTTCCATACCAGCACCATGCCAATCATTACAGGATTTCCCGTTTTATCGTTTACCTTAATGGGTTTCCCGTCAAGGTTACGTGCTCGGAGTGACAGTTTCTTTTGGTTTATGAAGGGATGGATCCAATAGAAACCAGCCTTGGTGAAGGTTCCTTTGTATTTGCCGAAAAACATCAGGACACGAGCTTCTCCCGGTTCTACGAGGATGAATCCTCCTATCATGATAAGCGAGAGTAGTATAAGAAGTCCGCTGGCAATACCGCTGGTGATGGAGCAGGCGAGTTCCCATTCTTCCATGCTGATGGCAGTAATGACTAATGCAATACCTCCGAAGAAGCATAACAGATTGAGCATGAGCATCATGATTCCGTTGAGACACATGCCTGCGTAGTTGAATTCTTTAGTTTCCATGTGATTAATTGTTTTTTTAATGATAATATTTAATGGTGATCATTTCTATGGTGTTAACCTATGGGGATTCGTCGATCGGTTTACCAAGATTGATGCAAAGGTATATGTTTTTTTTTAGATTCGTTTACATCAAACGGAATTTCTGATATTCAGATTCGATTATTCTTCGATATGCGATAGGGAATGGATGAAGTTTCCCAAAAGATTGAATGGTGACTCTTGTGGAAAAACATACATGTATCTGAAGGAGTGTCTCACGTGCCAGATAAGAGAACTGGAATTGTTGGTGCCGACAAAGACATGGTCTCCTTGTGTGAAGTACCATTCATCGAGTTCGTTGCCTGAAATCTTCATGAATTCACGTATCAGTTGCTGTGCTTCTTTGGGTGAAGACGCCTCTGCAAATGGGATATTGCCGGCATCGAAGTCGAAGAGGCTGACCAATACGGAAGCTGTCAGACTGGCAACATGTTCCATGTGGAGTTGCGTTGTCCATGAACGGATGTGTTCATAGTCGATGTTGTCGCGTGTGGTTCGTAGATAGATGGCCAGTTCTACGAAGTGCCGTAGATGTATGCCTTGTGTGAGTAGGTTGCGCGAGATTCCTACCAACCGTAGCATGAAAGCCTTAGTAGCTTGCAGGCTTTCTATTGATATTTCCTTTTCTGCTTGTTGGAGCAGTCGGCGCAGTTTTCTGTTGAGTAGGGGATTGGACAACCGTTGTTCTTCGGTTTCTTGCTTGTCGATATCGGCTTCTGCTTGTTCTGAAACGGCATGAATAGTTGCTTGTTGCCAGTTGGCCAATAGAGTTGCGTCAAGACGTAGGAAGAAGTCATCGGCAGACTGTCGTATTCCGTCAAATACCCATGGTGTAATATCATGGATTTGTGCAAAGACGAGTGCGCGTTCCCATTTCCATGCCGACATGGGTTCAAGCGTCAGATGCTCGTTGAAAGCCCCTTCGCGTAGCAGACGGATACAATTGCGCTGGATGATGTTCATAATCAGGATACGTGTTTAGGATAACGCAACAAGATGGCGAGTAGGGTGGTAAAGCCGATTGCCATTGGATAATAGAGATAAGGCAGAATGCTGATGGGGTTGAGTGCAGCCAGTCCTGCAGCCATCAGCATTTGTGCTCCATAGGGTATAAGTCCCTGCATCATGCATGAGAAGGTGTCGAGTATGGATGCGCATTTCCGGTTATCTACTCCGAAACGGTCGCCTATTTGCTTGGCAATACCTCCTACGGTAATGATTGCCACGGTATTATTGGCTGTACAGAGGTCAACGAGCGATACCAGAGCGGCGATAGCGAGTTCTGCTCCCCGTTTGGTGTGGATATGACGCGTCATGCGCTGGATAAGGAAGTCTATTCCTCCCTGGTGTTTGATGATTTCCAGCAGGCCTCCTGCCATCATGGTGATAATGATGAGTTCACCCATTCCCACGATACCTTGCCCCATGGATCCCATCCATCCGTAGAAGTCAAACGATCCGTCGATAAGGCCTATGGCTCCTGTGAGTGCGATGCCCAGCGTGAGTACTGCCATGACGTTCATTCCGCAAACTGCTGTCAGCAGAACGACGAGGTATGGTACAACCTTTAGTAGCGATACTGGTCCTACCTTTTGTGGTGCCTGAGTATGGAGTCCCATGACCACATATATGGCGAGGATAGCGATGGCTGCAGGAATGACGATATAGGAGTTGACTCGGAATTTGTCTGAGAGTCTGCAACCTTGGGTTGAGGTAGCAACAATTGTCGTGTCGGATATGAATGAGAGGTTGTCGCCGAAGAACGAACCGCCAACTACGACTGCCACCATGAGTGGTAGTGCTGTACCGGTCTGACTGGCAACGCCTGCTGCAATAGGGGTCAGGGCGACGATTGTTCCTACGCTTGTTCCCACAGAGAGCGAAATGAAGCAAGCCGCCAGAAACAGTCCTGCCAGCAGCATGTTGGCAGGCAGTAGTGTAAGTGCTAAATTGACGGTAGCGTCGATAGATCCCATGGCCTTTGCGCTATTGGCAAAGGCTCCTGCCAAGATAAAAATCCATATCATCAGCATCATCTGTCCTGTTCCTGCTCCTCGGCTGTAGATGTCTATGCGTTTGCGTAGTGGGATTCCTCCTGCCATAATGACCGCATAGATAGAGGCCACCATGAAAGCCACGGTGATGGGCACTTTGTAAAAGTCACGAGCAATGATGCTCGTGACTAGATATAGGACGATGAACACCAATAGTGGTGATAGTGCGATGATGCCTTTTTTCACGATTGTGTTACACCTTTTTTGTGATTATACTTTTATTATAACGTAACTCCATTTTTGAAGATGGAAATTTCGCGATAGCCATGTTCTTCGTTTCGTGCCTGTTGTCCGCTTGCCACAGCCAGTACTTTGTCGATGAATTCAGGCAGCAG
>OQVT01002768.1_pt1 | contig 11317 bp, 10 predicted proteins | sample 1691561 | NCBI WGS metagenome assembly OQVT01 (sample SAMN03418260, study PRJEB22391) | human gut metagenome | biome: human-gut; feature: organic feature; material: feces | host: Homo sapiens | place: Tanzania | collected 2013-01
ACGTGTCGAAATATGTGCGCGGCGTGAAGCTCCGCGCCCGAGGCACGGGAGAGCTCACCTCGTCAAGCCTTAAGCTCGATGCCACCATCAAGTGTGTGGACAAGCTGAAGGCCGACGGCGCTGGCGGCGCTGAGGGCACCAACGGCGAACAGACCCACACGGGCGATCCTGCCATGGGCGGCGACGCGCTGGGCTAAACGACAATGGGCTCTTTTCTTTGGGCTTTTAACGACAAGGGCTCTCGCTAAAGCCTTAACGACAAAAGGCTCTCGCTAAAACCTTAACAGCAAGGCTCTCGCTAAAACTTAACGACAAAGGGCTCTCGCTAAACCTTAACGACAAAAGGCTCTCGCTAAACCTTAACGACAAAAGGCTCTCGCTAAACCCTTTGCGGCAAGGCTCCCTTGAGAGAGGTTAAAGACAATAGAGACAATTTTTTTTAATTGCTAATTTTGGGCTGCTGACAGAATGAGCTGCTGAACAAGCTGCTGACAAGCTAAAAACATGCTGCTGAACAAACTAATGAACAAGCTAATGAAAAAGCTGATGAGAAAGCTAAAAAAAGCTGATGAACAAGCTAAAAATATAGAAAATGCAGATAGCACAAGCAAGCTAAAGATTGTCCCTATTGTCTCTATTGTCTTTAAAACCTCAGCAAGCAAGGACCAAGCTAGCCCTAACGACCGATTTGGGGTTAAACACGTTCTCTAACAAACAACATCATATCAGCTCTCCTGCTTTTCATAAGAAAATGCCTCTTTCTTTACACTCTCTTGTCCAAAAAAGATAAAAGAAAGGAAGAAAGATAATTGTGCAGAAAGCAGAACATGCAAAAAAAACAACAGGCGTGCGTTTCACATAATAAAGACGCACGCTTGTTGTTATAAATGGTTTATTATAAATGTCTATTATAAATGGTTTATTATAAATGGTTTATTATAAATGTCTATTATAAACGGTCTATTACAAATGAGTTTATTATAGTTGCTTTATTATAATAAAGCAGATGTTCATTCACGCTTATCAGAACGGGAAAAGCAGGGGCAGCACAAACACCATCACAACACCCATTATGACCTGAAGGGGAAGACCCACGCGAATGTAGTCCATAAACGTGTAACGGCCGGCCTGCATGACAAGAGCGTTTGGCGGCGTTGAGAAAGGCGAGGCAAAGCACATGCTTGCTGCCACGGCAACGGCAAAGAGGAACGCATGGGGAGCAATGCCTACCGACGATGCCGCCGACATGGCGATGGGCGCCATGAGCACGGCCGTGGCCGTGTTGCTGATGAACATGGTGAGCAGAGATGTGGTGAAATAGATGCCCGCAAGAAGGGCGTAAGGACCAAAGGTGCCAAGGGCGTTGACCAACGACTGGGACACAAGGGCCGAAGCACCCGTGTTGGTAAGGGCTACCGACATGGGCATCATGGCGGCAATGAGCACTATGCTCTCCCAGTTGATGGTCTTGTATGCTGCCTCGACCGTGCGGAAACAGCCTGTAAGAATCATCAGCACGGCGGCAATAAGCACGGCAGTAACAGGAGCCACGGGAATGAAATCGAACACCATCATGACAACCATGGCCACCATGACAGCTGCCGCCACAGGAGCCTTATAGTCGAGCGTCACCTTGGCGGCCTCTGCCAACGGCTGGCCTAGCACCACCCATTGCTCGTCTTCAGAGGTGAGGCGGGCAATGTCGTTCCACACGCCTTGAACAAGAAGCACGTCGCCCGACATAATTTTCATGTCGGCAACCCCGTCTTTCTTATATTCGCCGTGGCGACGCAGACCTATGACGTTAAGACAATATTTCTCACGGAAGCCACAATCTTTAACCTTGCGGCCAACAATCTTTGAGTCTTGCATGAGCAGAATCTCAGCGATGCCAAGGTCGTAGAAGTCGAGCCCCGACTTGCGACCGTAGTTCTTGGCGTTGACCGTCTCCAGACTGAAATCTTTGGCAAAGGCCCGCGCTCTCGCCTGATCGCCGTTGACGAACAGAAGGTCGCCAACCTCAAGCATGGTGTCGGCGGCAGCCATCTTCTGCACAACGTTTTTCAGGATGCCGTGCTGGCTTCCTGTTTCGCGGCGCACCTCGATGATGCTCACGCCATACATATTATATATGTTTAGCTTGCCGATGGTCATGCCGCAGATACGCGACCGCTCCTTCACGCGATATACGGACAGATTGTCGGTAAGTCCATACTCGCTGACAAGCTGCGAGAGCGACTTTCCGCCGCGCTTGCTGCTCACATCGCCTTGCTTCTCTTTCAAGAACCATTTGCTCAACGGGAGCAGCACCACTATACCGACAGCTACAGCTACCAGACCTACAGGCAGGAAGGTGAAGAAGCCGAGACCAGAGTAGCCCGACTCTACCAGCGTCTCCTGAATAACGAGGTTGGGCGGCGTACCGATAAGGGTGAGCATGCCTCCCATGCTGCTGGCAAAGGCCAGAGGCATGAGGATGCGGCGCGAGCTGATGCCTGAGCTTGACGCCATGCTGACGATGATGGGCAGCATGAGGGCCACGGTGCCTGTGTTGCTCACGAAGCCGCCAATGGCTGACGTGAACACCATGACCAAGAGAAACAGCTTCAGCTCGCTGTTGCCCGCCAAGCTTGTTATCTTGCCGCCAATCTTCTTGGCAAGACCGGTCTGGAGCACAGCTCCGCCGACGATGAACAACCCTGCCATCATGATGACAACGGGGTTGGAGAAGCCCGACAGAGCCTCGCTGGTGGTAAGATTGCCTGTCAGCAACAGGCAGATAAGGGCACAGAGCGCTATGATGTCGGAACGCACGCGGCCCACGGCAAAAAGAACTGCCGTAACAAGGAGAATGATAAGAGTCGTGTACATTTTATTGGTCTTTTGATTAGAACTCGCTGGTGAAATGGAATTTCACATGTTCAAAGTCTTGCTGAGCCATGCTGAGCACATAACCAGAGTCGGCAAGGAACACATCGCGGCCATCACGGTCCTTTGCCATATACTGATACTTGCGCTTCTTGAAAGCCTCAAGCTCGGCAGGGTCGTCGCTCTCTATCCAACAAGCCTTGTAGAGATGGACGGGCTCCCAACGACACTTGGCGTTGTACTCGTTCTCAAGACGATACTGGATAACCTCAAACTGGAGCTGACCAACGGTACCGATAATCTTGCGACCGTTAAACTGGTTAACAAACAGCTGGGCCACACCCTCGTCCATGAGCTGGTTGATGCCCTTCTCAAGTTGTTTCGACTTCATGGGGTCATCGTTCTCGATATACTTGAACATCTCTGGCGAGAACGATGGCAGACCACGGAAATGGAGCTTCTCACCATCAGTCAGCGTGTCGCCGATCTTGAAGATGCCGTTGTCGGGCAGACCCACAATGTCGCCAGGATAGGCCTCGTCAATGGTACTCTTGCGCTGCGCCATAAACTGTGTGGCGGCACTAAAGCGAACAGTCTTGTCTAGACGCACATGGAGGTAGGGGTGGTTACGCTCAAAGCGTCCGCTGCACACCTTGCAGAAGGCGATACATGAGCGGTGGTTAGGATCGATGTTGGCTGTGATCTTGAAGACAAAGCCTGTAAACTTGGACTCCTCAGGGTTCACCTCACGCTCCTCGGCCTTGGTTGGACGGGGCGACGGGGCAATCTTCACGAAGCAGTTGAGCAGCTCCTGCACACCAAAGTTGTTGAGGGCAGAACCGAAGAACACGGGGGCTACCTCAGCTGAACGGTAGGTTTCTACGTCAAACTCGGGGTACACGCCATCGATAAGTTCAAGGTCGTCGCGCAGCTGCTGCGCGTCTTGCTCGCCGATATGGGTTGCAAGATCAGGGCTGGCGATGTCGACCTCCACCTTCTCTGTTACACGCTGCTTATCGGGCTTGAAGAGGTCGAGCTTGTTCTCATAGATGTTGTAAACGCCCTTAAACTTGGCACCGATATTGATTGGCCATGACAAGGGGCGCACCTTGATATGAAGCTCCTCCTCCAACTCGTCAAGAAGGTCGAAGGGGTCGCGACCCTCGCGGTCCATCTTGTTGACAAACACGATAACAGGCGTGTTGCGCATGCGGCACACCTCCATGAGCTTGCGCGTCTGCGTCTCCACACCCTTGGCTCCATCGACCACGATGATGGCAGAATCGACAGCCGTGAGCGTGCGGAAGGTATCCTCGGCAAAGTCTTGGTGACCGGGGGTGTCAAGGATGTTGACCTTGTAGCCCTCATAGTCAAACTCCATGACAGAGGTCGACACCGAGATGCCACGCTGCTTCTCGATCTCCATCCAGTCGGACGTGGCCGTCTTCTTGATCTTGTTGCTCTTCACAGCTCCGGCAACCTGTATCTGGCCGCCGAAGAGCAGGAATTTCTCTGTAAGTGTTGTTTTACCAGCATCTGGGTGAGAGATAATGGCAAAGGTTCGTCTTCTTTCTATTTCTTGATTCATGTTTCTTTTTCCTTGTTAGTCGAACTCCAGACCTTCGGTCCGGTCTTTAATATAATAATCGCTGAGCATGCCTATGAACGTCGTTATCTCCTTCACAGCATGGGCTGTCTCGGGAGAGATGGGCTTTTTTTGGAGGCGGAGCATCATGGTGCCGTAGAGAGCGTTGAGACAGGTCTCTATCTCGCCTACATCCTTGCTGCCTCTGTTGCGAAGTTCGACGATGAACGGCAACACCTTATAATATTCGGCATTGTAGAACGGAAACTTGGAGCTCTGCAACAGTTGGGCGTGAAGGTCGGAGACATCCTGCACCACAATCTGGTTAATCTGCAAATGGCCTTTCTCGCGCTTGCCCTCTTGATTGATCATGCGTATCAGGTCGCCGTACCAATCGACAAGCTCTGAGCGTTGCTCATCGGTATAGTCGGAAAACTGGCTCACATACTCGTTTTTGATTCTTGACAGCGAGCATCCGTAGGCACGGATAAGATCTTCTACCTGCCACATGTATAGCACATACTCAGCAATGCTTTTCTTTCTAAGTTGTTGTGATATAAACATATTTTTTAATAAGGAAGTGTATAAAGATTGAACACCATGCCAAAGAGCATGATGAGCGAAAAGATAATGACAATGCAACCCACCACACGGTTGATGATGATGATGCCGTTGTTGTCGAACTTGCCGCGCACCTTGTCAACAAGCCATGTGAGGCCAAACCACCACAGCATGGCGCCTCCCACCACGCTCACATAGCCGATGGTCATCTCAACAGGACGAGATGGCACTATAAAAGCAAACTGTGCGAAGAGGAAGATGAAAAGGAACACGATAAGAGGATTGAGCACGGTCACGATAAAGGCAGTCACACCATTGTGCAAAAGCGTGCCTTTGCTCGGACGCGAGCTCTTCTTGTGAATCTTCTTCGTGGGGTCTGAACGGTAGCAATAGACGCCAAAGAGCAACAAGACGATGCTGCCGCATATTTGCAGGATAAACCGGCTGCGCTCGTTTTGGATAAAATCCATGACGAAACTCATGCCGAAGCCTGTGAACAAGGCATATATAAGATCGCTGACCGTTGCTCCAATGCCTGTGATGAAGCCGTACCAACGCCCTTTGTTCAACGTGCGTTGGATGCAAAGCACACCAACGGGCCCCATGGGTGCCGAGGCCATGATACCTATAAGCAACCCTTTGAAGATAAAGTCTAAGATGTCTAACTGAATTGGAAACTGCATAACAGATGCAAAATTGCAAAAATTATGCGATATAGACAAATTTTCACTATAAAACTTTGTTCCGTACAAGGATTTTTAATATCTTTGCACTACTTAGACTGACGTTGTGACATTTATGCCCCTAACCACGGCAAAACGTTGCAAACAGAATGAAGCTTATTACTATTAATAATATAAAACAAAAAGCATGACTCAAGAAAATTTGATAAAGCCGTATGTTATCGGCTTGGATTTGGGAGGTACAAACTCTGTATTCGGTATTGTAGACAGCCGTGGCGACATCAAGGCCACAACAGCCATCAAGACTCAGGGTTATGAGACGGTTGACGAGTATGTGGAAGCATCGGTAGAGGCTCTGCAGATAATCATCGACCAGGTAGGTGGCATTGAAAAGATCAAAGCTATGGGCATTGGTGCCCCCAACGGCAACTATTATACAGGCACTATCGAGTTTGCGCCGAACCTCTCATGGGGTCACAACGGCATCGTGCCTCTGGCAAAGATGTTCTCAGACAAGCTCGGCATTCCTGTGGCTCTGACCAACGACGCCAACGCAGCTGCCATTGGTGAGATGACCTACGGTGTTGCCCGCGGCATGAAAAACTTTATCGTTATCACTCTCGGCACAGGTGTTGGCTCAGGCATCGTGATCAACGGTCAGCTGGTTTACGGAAGCGACGGCTTCGCCGGTGAGCTCGGACACGTTATCATGAACCGTGTGAACGGCCGTCCCTGCGGATGTGGCCGTAAGGGCTGTCTGGAGGCTTACTGTTCAGCAACAGGTGTGGCACGCACAGCACGCGAGCTCATTGAGACAACCGACGAGCCTTCTCTGCTGCGCGACATGCCCGCTGCCGACATCACTTCTCTCGACGTGTCAATAGCTGCTTCTAAGGGCGATGCTCTGGCAAAGCGCATCTACGAGTTTACAGGCAACATGCTGGGTGAGGCTTGCGCCGATTTTGCTGCATTCTCTTCTCCAGAGGCGTTCATCTTCTTCGGCGGTCTGACAAAGGCTGGCGCTCTGCTCATGGATCCTATCAAGAAGGCTTATGAGGAGAATGTGCTCAACATCTTCAAGGGCAAGGCCAAGTTCTTGGTGAGCGGTCTTGACGGTTCTTCTGCTGCCGTGCTCGGTGCATCGGCTGTGGGTTGGGACATCAACGAGGAGTAAGTTTGTTAGCTTTTAAAGGAGCTTCAAAAAAGCTTTAAAAGAGCATCAAGAATGTTCTAAAAGAGGTTTAAAAGAAAAGAATAAAGCCAGGCACTTGATTTATAGTGTCTGGCTTTTCTGTTTTGTCACCTCAACGAACCGTCACTTTCTAACCCGTTTAACGACTTTTCCGTTAAAAGCAACGATAAACTCGACAACGTAGTTGGTCTGCGAATCGGGAATGACCAAGATGGCGTTGTAATGCAGACCGTCCTTGTCAATGCCAGAAAACGTAAGGTCAGAGAAGATGGTCTGGTTCAACACGCCAGCAGGCACATAGTCGGCAAACTCGCCTTTAAGGATGTTGCTTGAAAACACCTTACGGCTGCCGTTGAAAACGCTAAGATGGAGAATGTTGTCATAATAGACATTGTCTACCTCCACGCCATCATCGTTAAACGAGGCTTTCAACACCTTATAAGACGTGGGGTTCACCTGCACATAACTGTGGTAACGCTCGTTGTTAAAGCTAAGCACGGTGTCGCGCTTCAACAGACGGTTCTGATTCAAGGCAACAACGGCCTTCTTCTCGCTAAACATCTGCAAGTAAGAACTGTCGTCGCTTTTCACGACCTTAACCTGTTCGCCGTTCTGATTCACAAACACAAAGACATGTGGCGTGCGCTTGACAATGGGGTAAGCAACACGGTTGGCGCCACAAAGCACGAACGTGTCTTGCTTCACCATAAAATATACGGGCATGCTTGTAGAGTCGGGGAAAAACACGGTGTCGCCCTTTATTCTGAACACCACGTCTTCATCGTCCTCGTCAATCCACACGCCTTGCAACGCTTTCTTTGCAACATAATCTTGCGTGCTGTTGTCATTGGCATCTTTCGCTTTCCTTCCGCACGCCATGAAACATAACAAAAGGAGCAAGAACAATGTCGCTATCGGCAATTTCTTCATTAAAAAAGTTTTTATGACGAGCCGAAAAGCCCGTCAGATTTGTTATAGTAAGTGAGCGGCCTGCTTATTACCGGCCTATGCAATGATATTCGAAGCCATACCCTGTCATTTCATCAGCATCGAAGATGTTGCGTCCATCAATGACAAGATGACGTTTCATGCGACGTTTAACCTCGTTCCAATCAGGCAAACGAAACTGCTTCCACTCGGTGAGCAGCAGCAGGGCCTCTGTGCCGTCAAGGGCATCGTACATGTTGTCGCAATAGGTCACAGCATCGCCAACCCTACGCTTGCACTCGTCCATGGCGATGGGGTCGTAGGCCCTGACATTACAGCCAGCCTTCTTGAGCAGATCTATCATGACGAGGGCCGGTGCCTCACGCATGTCGTCGGTCTCGGGCTTGAAGGCCAAGCCCCAAAGGGTTATGGTCTTGCCAGCCAACGGCTCGTCTCCGAAAACACGCTGAAGCTTACGGAACAAGATGCTCTTCTGACGTTCGTTCACGCTTTCAACAGCCTGTAACACTTCCATTGGGTAGCCACAGTCGGACGCCGTCTTCACCAAGGCCTTGACATCCTTGGGGAAGCAAGAGCCGCCATAGCCGCAACCGGCATAAAGAAACTTTCGACCAATGCGATTGTCGCTTCCGATGCCAGCACGGACCATGTTGACATCGGCTCCCACGAGCTCGCACAGGTTGGCGATGTCGTTCATGAAAGAGATGCGGGTGGCAAGCATGGAGTTGGCTGCATATTTGGTCATCTCCGCACTTGGAATATCCATAAAAATTACTCGGAAATTAACAACCATGAACGGCTTGTAGAGGCGAGTGAGAATGGCCTTGGCACGATCGCTGTCGACACCAATAACCACACGGTCCGGACTCATAAAGTCTTTTATGGCAGAGCCCTCTTTCAAGAATTCGGGATTGCTTGCCACGTCAAACTCTACGTCTGCCCCTCGCTTTGCCAGCTCTTCGTTGATGGCGTTGCGAATTTTGCTTGCCGTGCCTACGGGAACCGTACTCTTGGTCACAACAACCAAATACTTGTTGAGATGCTGGCCAATGGTACGGGCTACCTGAAGCACATATTTCAAGTCGGCAGAGCCATCCTCGTCGGGAGGTGTACCCACGGCACAAAAGACCACGTCTTGACCGTTCAGAACCTCCTCCAGGCTTGTGGTAAACTTCAGGCGGCCAGCCTTATAGTTTTTTGCAACAAGCTCGTCAAGACCCGGCTCATAAATGGGCACACGGCCTTGTTTAAGAGCCTCAACCTTATTCTCGTCAACGTCGACACATGTAACGTTGACACCCGTGTCTGCAAAACAGGCACCTGTCACCAAACCCACATAACCAGTTCCAACAATTGCTATATTCATAACTTCATTTCAACTTTTTCAAAATATTTTTCTTACTTGCTGCCACCTTTTTTTATTCCACAAGATGCAAACCGAAGAGACATGTACCGGCACGATTGTTTTCTCGGTCAAGACGCAGCAATACGTTGTGCAAAGATATAACAATTAAGCCAAACAGCAAAATAAAGCCAGCTTTTTAATGGCTATACACCTATTTTAATGGGCAATTGTTGCATATTTCGTTGAAAAATATTATCTTTGCAAAAGTGAATAATATCGAACGACATATAGCAAAACTTCTGTTGAGCAACGACTGCGTGATCGTGCCGGGCTTCGGCGGGTTCATGGCTCATCACATAGAAGCTTATTACGATGAGGAGAATAGACTGTTCTATCCGCCCCAGCGCACGCTTGGCTTTAACCAACAACTCACGATGAACGATTCACTCCTTGCACAGTCGATTGTCGAGGAGTGTGACATGAGCTATCCGGAAGCGATAAACGCCATTGAGGAGAAGGTTGCCGAGATGAAACAAGTCATTGAGTCAAAGAGCCGTTTGGTTTTCAACGGATTAGGAACAATAAGCATAGGCGAAAACGGGAAATATGATTTCACACCTTGCAAGACAGGAATTCTCACCCCCACCCTTTTCGCATTAGACTCGTTTGAGATTAAAAACCTAAAAGAGGGCACAAGCCTAAAGGAGGAAAATGCACGAGCTGTTTGTGAGGAAGAGGCAATGAAGCAAGAGAACGTTCTTCACGGTTCAGAAAACGAGAACAACGTCACACACGGCAACACCAACCACGACCTGGCTGAAGGAACGCTATCTGTTGTAGCTGCCGAGGAAGAGACCGCCACACAGAAGAACAATCGTCTGTGGATATGGCGTGACATCGCGGCAGCATGTATCTTGGTACTTGTGTTTTTCCTTATCCCTGCTCCGACAGGACAACACAACAAGCCCGCCATGTCGTCGGCACAACCGTCAGCAGAAATGATCATAAAAATGATGCCTAAGGACATAACCACAGGTGAGCCAAGCGAGAAAGCCATTAAGGAGGCTATGCAGAAGACCGACTCGATAACGGCTTTGAAAAAAGCGATGGCCGAAAAGAAAAGGGTTTCCGAGGAAGAAGCTGACACCCATTCGGAATACTATACCGTCGTGCTTGCAAGCAAGGTTTCGAAAGCCGGTGCTGAACGACTGGTTCAAAAGATAAACAGCCATGAAGGTATGCAGGCTTGTGTCAAGACAGGAAAAAGCGGCACATTGGTAACACACGGATCATTCGAGACCCGAGAACAGGCTCAGAAAGAGCGCAACAAGCTTACAGAGAATGACGAGTTTGCCGACTGTTGGGTTATGCATGTAAAATAAATTTAAAAACATACGTTTAGACATTTACGATAGATATATGAAGAGAGTACGTTGCCCGAAATGTGACAATTTCATTACTTTCGACGAGACAAAATATAAAAGCGGCCAATCGCTCGTTTTCGAGTGTCCACAATGTGGAAAGCAGTTTGGAATACGAATAGGCGTTTCTAAACTGAGAGACCGACAGAAGGAAGAGAACCCTGAGGATGTTGCGGAAGACAAACTATGTGGAAGCATTGTGGTTATAGAAAATGTGTTCCACTATAAACAGATCATACCGCTAAAGATGGGCGACAACACCATTGGACGATACATGAAAGGTAGCGGCGTCAATTGTCCCATCGAGACAAACGATCCAAGCATCGACATGCACCATTGCATAATAAACGTGAGCCGCAACAAAAAGGGAGGTCTCAAGTATGTGCTACGCGACGGTCCAAGCTACACAGGCACATTTGTAGACAACGAAATTCTTGGCGACAAGGAACGCCGCGTAATTGAGGATGGATCGCTCTTTACAATAGGCGCAACAAGCGTTATTCTTCGAGCAGCTCAAGAAGAGGAGGAAGAAGAGAACGACAAAAAATAAAAAATTCTTTGCAAAAAAAATACGAAGCCAATCATCCATTTTTGTGATGATTGGCTTTTTTAATGAACCGCTTATTTAACCCAAATCGGTCATTAGGCCGTTTTATGTCTTATTTTATAACTGCTTGCAGTCTTTTGGTTTTTATAAGTTGTCTTTTGCTTGTT
>OQVT01002769.1_pt1 | contig 11317 bp, 9 predicted proteins | sample 1691561 | NCBI WGS metagenome assembly OQVT01 (sample SAMN03418260, study PRJEB22391) | human gut metagenome | biome: human-gut; feature: organic feature; material: feces | host: Homo sapiens | place: Tanzania | collected 2013-01
ATGTTATCGAAGAAGATTAACAATTTTTTTATTTTCGTATTTTTTGCATATTATGTTTGACATTGTATATCTTATGTAGTAGTATTTAATTGTTCTTGATGTAGTTTTTAAAACTACATGTTGAGTTAGGAGGTACTATTATGCAGATTACAATTCGTGAACCGGGTAGTGCAATTACACATTTTATTGGATTGGTCATGGCAACATTTGCTGCAACACCGCTGTTAGTAAAAGCAGCACGGTTTGCAAGCGAAGAATCCATTGTTGCACTCAGTATTTTTTGTATCAGTATGGTGCTCCTTTATGGTGCAAGTACCATATACCACTCCTTGAATCTTGAAGGGCGGGCATTGCGTATTTTCCGTAAGCTGGATCATATGATGATTTTTGTTTTGATTGCAGGCTCTTATACACCGATTTGCCTGTGCGTCCTGGGTGGAAAGCTCGGATACACCTTGTTGGCAGTTATCTGGGGAATCGCCCTTTTCGGTATGACCTTAAAGGCCATCTGGGTTACCTGTCCAAAGTGGTTTTCTTCCGTTATTTATATCGCAATGGGCTGGGTATGTGTTGCTGTATTTGGTCCGCTTTTGCAGGCACTTCCTGCCGCCGCATTTTTCTGGCTTCTTGCAGGAGGAATTATTTATACGGTAGGCGGCGTCATTTATGCATTGAAGCTTCCGCTGTTTAATGCAAGACATGAATTCTTTGGTTCCCATGAAATTTTCCATTTGTTTGTCATGGGCGGAAGTATTTGCCACTTTATATTTATGTATTACTATGTTGCATAACAACGATAAAAAATGACCGGGTCTTTCATCACTAAGACCTGGTCATTTCTATTTGCTCTTAAAATTCTATTTGTTATTCTGCATAGCCATTTGGATTATTGCTCTGCCATCTCCAGGAGTCCTCACACATTTCCCGAATACCATACTCTGCTTCCCATCCAAGCTCTCTTTTTGCTTTATCTGCATTGGAATAGCAGGTTGCAATATCACCCGGACGTCTTGCCTTAATTTCATAAGGAATTTTTACGCCGGTTGCTTCTTCAAAGTTCTTCACAATGTCAAGTACGCTATAGCCTTTACCGGTTCCGAGATTGTAAATGCCAAGACCAATCTTTTCATCCAGCTTTTTAATTGCTTTTACATGACCTCTTGCCAAATCTACCACATGAATATAATCACGCACTCCTGTTCCATCCGGAGTATCATAATCGTTTCCAAACACACCGAGTTTTTCCAGCTTTCCAACCGCAACCTGTGTCACATATGGCATCAGGTTATTCGGAATTCCATTTGGATTTTCTCCAATCAGGCCACTCTTATGAGCACCAATCGGATTAAAGTAACGAAGCAGAATTACATTCCATTCCGGGTCTGCCTTCTGAATATCCATAAGAATCTGTTCCAGCATGGATTTTGTCCATCCATAGGGGTTCGTACACTGTCCCTTGGGGCACTCCTCCGTAATCGGGATGATCGCCGGATCTCCATAAACAGTTGCCGACGAAGAGAAAATAATGTTCTTAACGCCATGTTTACGCATCACATCAACCAGCACAAGTGTACCCGCAATATTATTTTCATAGTATTCCCACGGTTTTGCTACCGATTCTCCAACTGCCTTTAAGCCTGCAAAATGAATACAGGAATCAATTTTTTCTTTTTCAAAAATGGCATTTAATGCCTCACGGTCAAGAATATCTGCTTCATAAAAAGTGACCGGCTTTCCCGTAATCTTTTCAACACGTTTAAGGCTCTCCTTACAGGAATTGCATAAATTATCAACTACAACAACCTCATAGCCTGCATTCTGAAGCTCTACTACGGTGTGACTGCCGATAAATCCGGCACCACCTGTTACTAAAATTGCCATTGTTTTTCCTCCTGTCGCTTATCTGTTGTTTATAATTCAATTCCGTTCTTTTTGCATAGCTCTCTTGCACTGTCAACAGAATCTACGCCGGTTGCATTCTTGACCGGAGCAAACTCTTTCTCGCGTTCCACTTCAAACGGAACACAGTTCTCCATTTCATATACCATGTCAAGAACGAGGCTTTCATATTTATAGCCGTTTGGTTTTTCCGGCTTTATCATCTGCCCTTCGTCATTCATATAGGGAATCTTCTTTTCTACCACGTGAAGCGGTAATTCCTTCTCACGAATACGTTCCAGCTCAGATACACGGAAAAGATAATTTAAAATAACGCCAAAATTATATGCCGGTTCACCAGCCTCGTCTTTTGCATCCATAAGTTCCTGCGTCAATTCATAATATTCAATAATCGATGGATGACCATCATCCAGACACATCACACCAACCTTTTCATCCGGTGAGCACTTCTTAACCACCTTGGAACCGGATACAAAGTTCTCTTCAATGACTGCCCCTACAAATACCGGATCTGCGATTCGTTGAAGAACATTATCCACAGAGAATACGTTTAGCCATTCTACACCGGCTTCTATTGCCTTTTGTGCGATTCCCCATTTATACATGGAAATATACCAGCCACCGTTTCCATTCGGAGAAGTGGACATTTTGTACGTTTCTTCCAGATATACCTTTCCATTATAATCTGTTGCCGGAGCCATGTCCTGCATAAAAAATGTAATGTAATTACTGTCATAGCCAAAATAATGGTGTTCTTTCAAAAATCGGACCGTCGCCTCGTGATTTTTATCACTTGTCATAACATATAACGGCACATAAGCCCCCGCTTCCTTTACGACTTCCATAAGATTTTCGATTAATCTCTGGAAAATATAAACTTCTTTTGTAATTCCAATGTTAAACATTCCTTTTGGGTTATCCGAACCAAGACGGGTTCCCATTCCACCGGCAAGAAGAACTGCTCCTACTTTTCCCTCCCGGATTGCCTGAAGTCCGGTAGCACGGAATTTTTCTTCTTTTTGATGAATTTCTTTCAACTGCATGGCAGCAAGCGGTGTAATCTTTCCGCGCTTTGAATTCTGTCCGCCGTTCTTTCCTGCCTCCAATACAGAAAAGTCCGTTTCATCAATCTGCTTCAACAAGAGTACCTTTTCGTCTTCCGTAAGTGAGTCATAATATTTTAATACATGTTCCTGTCCAAACTTCGATAATTTTGCATATGCTTCGTTATAATTCATGGTGATTCCTCCAATTCAGCGAATTTTCCAATCCTCATCATTTTTGCCTTATTTCTTCTTATTATACGTTTTTTCTATTATTTACGCAACGTTTATGCCATAATTCTCCAATACCTTGAAATCACTTGTTTTCATCCGGTAATACCATGGAAAAATAGCGTATCCAGTTTTCCCCTATTACTGCTCTGACCGTTTTTTCATCCATACCGCGTTGCAAAAGTGCTGCCGTCACCTGTGGAATTTCCGCATGACTGTAAAGACAATCCTCACGTTCTCCCGGCTTCCTTCCATGCAGGATGGCATTTGCCTCATCATACGAATCGCACAAATCAAAGCCATAGCCCACATGTGCCATTCCCATGCATTCCACTTCATACTCAACATGGCTGCAAAGCATTTCCAGATGATTTCCTTCCCTCGAACCGGCAATTCCACGATACCCATTTAATCCTGCTACACCATGTTGTCTTGCCAGAATACGCATCTGCCGGTCCGTCAGATTTCGATAATTATTACAAATTGTTTTGCTGTTCGAATGTGTTGCCGTAAATGGTCTTCGTGCGATTTGGCATACACCCTCAAATCCGTCATCATTTAAATGGCTGACATCCAGAAACATCGAATGCTGCTCCAGGCATTTGACTGCTTCTTTTCCTTTTTCGGTAAGTCCTCCGGGTATCTGACGGTATTCCGCCGCCTTACAGCATCCGGTTGCAAGTGCATTCTGCCGGCTCCAGGTAAGAGAAGCTCCCCGTACTCCCATTTGATATAACAAATCAATTTTACTCAGGTCTTCCCCAATGCCATCCAGTCCTTCCATATAAAGCAAAATTCCTGTTTTCCTGATATTTCCTTCCGGGCGCAGCAGCTCGGAAAGCTCCTGTTTGGAGGTAATAAAGCACACCTTCCTATCATTCATCAGCTCCCGATTATTTTGCAGCTCGGAAACCTCCTGCTTTATGACATCAATTTGTGCCAATGTATTTTCCCATGCATAGTCCAATTCACTATTGGGAATATAAATGGATGAAACAGCAAGATTCAGCCCGGCACATTCAAATTCCGGTAAATAGCGGTCAAGAAGAACCCTCTTCTCCCCCATCTGATGACGCAGCAAAATCTCTCCCGCCAAATCAAGATGGGCATTTACGACCGGTGCTTTTTCATGCAATTCTTTTGCTTTTTCAAGATATTCCTTCTGTAAAACAAGATCCATATGCTTCTCCCAGTAAAAAAGGTACACTGGATTTCCAATGTACCTTTTCTTTCTATTTTATACAGTTTATCATTTTATGTTACTTTTGCCAACCTCATAAACCACCCATGTATTCTTTACTCCGATTTGCTCTTCTTCGGTATCAAGTCCGCACGAACTTTCCAATCGGTCAAGGCATTCCTCTGCATTTTTTTCATCTGCAACATAAACCACCAGTTTTTCTGCTTCCATCAACTGGTTATCTGAAAACTCTTCTTCGTTTTCCTGCGATACCATATATACTTCTTTATAGCAGCTTAATTCGTCCAGAAGCCACCACATATGGTCCGCCGAAGCTTCATCATAAATCACAACCGCCTTTGTATCCGTATGGCTATTAACATATTCTGCAAGCTCTTTTTCCTCTGAATACAGGAAAAGTACCTTTTCATTGGCAAATCCCAATATCGTTGATATCAGAATCAGGACTGCCAGAAAACCTGCCGGAAGATATTGCCATCTGCGTTCGGAACGTAGTGGCACCATTTCATACCACGGCTCATAAACCATATCCACAAGGAGAAATACAAACAGTCCATAAATAGGAAGCTCATAACGGTTTGAAGTGTCCCCTAAAAGCAGCGCTGTTTTTGCAACCGTAAAAAAGTATCCAAACGCTGCAAGTAATATCAGTTTTATCGGTGTACTCAGCAACGGAGAAAATACTCTTCCACGCTTCTTAAAGCTGTACCGTGTAACCGTCAACAGGCAGATTGCCAACACCCATATGGCAATGAATCCACCCATAACATACTCATTAAACAATTCTCCAAAAAACTGTATCCTGTCCCAGGTATTTGTAATGTCCGAAAAAGCCCCGATTGCTTCATTTCCACGATACCCCCGGAAAATATGGGAAAGTGCCGATGGATAGTAAAGAAGCGTGGCACCAAAGGAAACCATGCAGACTCCCGCATAAGCAGCCAGACGTTTCCAATTCTTTTTCCAAATCAGATAGATGCAAAATCCTGCTCCCAGAAAAACATGAAAAATCATGTAATAATATTGTGTAAGGAATCCGAGAAATACCGTAATTCCAAGAGGGATATAGAATCCTGCCACCGAATATTTTTCCTTACGCATCGCCCGTATATGAATTGCCAGACATAGCAAGACAAAAACGGTAAGCCATTGGTACATTCGAATAAACATCACACCGGAAATCGTTGCACCGCTGAATCCCCAGCAAAGACATGTCAGAAAGGATACCCATTCCGACATTCCACTTCTGTATCGTTCACTCATCGACACGGTTGTATACGACACATATGCAAGCAACAGATACGAAAGCACAAACCCTGCGATGTTTACCGCAATTCCCTGCCACTTACTAAACACTCCCGGTGTCAGAGAGCAGACGGTATGTAGCAGATAATAATAAAACGGGGGATGGACATCCCAGGATTGCATTTGTTTTACAACCCAATAACGAAACTGTTCGCCGGGAAGAACCATCAACTCATCCTTCAGGGACTCTCCCGTTACCCATTCGCCATCTTTTACAAACAATCCCGCTGTTTTATTCGAAGAATAGTAAGAATAAAGCTCATCTTCGTGAAATCCCACTTTCTGACTGCCATAAACAAAAAGCACTGCAATCTGTGCCAGCAGCAGTAGCGTCATTGCGATAAGATATATTTTTTTACTCTTTGTCTTTTCCACAGGACGTTTCCTCCTGAATTTGTTTCTTTTTTAACATATAGTGAATCTTCCGCACCAGCTTCGGTGCGGTTCCCATTAACAGCAGATATCTTTTATTTTTTGCCGTAAGATACGGATTTTTTCTTACATCCCTGCGATGCTTATGAAGATACCGCTTCACTTCCATGTAAAATTCATTCTGTGCATTCATCATAGGAATCGGGATATGCAGCATATAATCCAGCCGCTGATATAGTCCAAACCTCATAGCCTCCTGCAGCAGTGATGGATATTTCTGTTCCACAATTTTCTGTACCCGGTCCGCATTGATTACGATATCGGTAAACACCGGCGGAAAATAGTTTTCATCCCTTGTTCTGGAGTTGCTCCCATACCGGTAAAAAACATGATAATCCTGTTGCGGAAGAATTGCGATTGCCGGAATTTTGGTCAACAACCGGATTAACAGATTAAAGTCCTCATTCAGTTCTCCCTCCGGGAAACGCTCTTCTTTCAGCAAAGAAGCATGTGTCAGCTTTGTACAGAAGGAACAGTCTCCACGATGCATCAACAGCTCTTTCATAAAATATTCGCTGTCTACAATTTCTGCTTCCGCCGGTGGTTCGCAAACATTCTGCATAAGATTTCCGTTTTCGTCAATTTCATCCCTGGAGCATTGAACCATAAGCAGATTTTCCTGCAACGCTGCCGCAAGCAGTCGCTCATACATCTGTGGTTCCACATAATCATCACTGTCTACAAAACCGATGTATTCTCCCTTTGCCATGGAAATTCCCAAATTTCTTGCAGAAGAAGAACCTCCGTTTTCTTTATGGAATACACGGATTCTGGTATCTTCCAGTGCCATTTTTTCAGCCAGTGCCCCGGTACGGTCTGTAGAACCATCATCCACCAGAATAATATCCAGATAGGGATAACTTTGCTTCCGTATGGAATTTACGCACCGTTCAAGATATTCAAATATATTATAAACCGGTACAATTACACTAATCAGAATCGGTTTTTCACTGTCCATGCAATATCCTCTCTTTATTCAATCTATCCTGCTATTTTTTTTAACCGTAAGACAGGTGCCACACTTAAAGGTCCCTCTTTTGCCGGTTCAAAGCTTCCATTTTCACGAGCTTCTTCAATGCAACGCAGCAATTCATTTACTGCATGCTCTGCATTCCAGCTGCTTTGTATCGTATCATATGCTTTTTGTGCCATTCTGCCAAGCTGTTCCGGATTCCGGAACAATTCTTCCGTCTGCTCCAGCAAATGCTCATAACTTCCATGATAAATAAGACCATTTTCCCCGGAATCAATCAGATACGGAACTGCCCCTGCCTCACTGTTCGCCACAACAACGCAGCCGCTGTTCATTGCCTCGTTAACTACGGCTCCCCAGCCTTCCAGCCGGTTACTAGGGAAAATATGAATATGGCACTGCTCCATTAAATCACGGACCTTTTCCGGTGACTGAAAACCGTAAAACACAACCAGGTCCTCTACCCGTAGGGTCTTAGCAAGATGATGAAGCTGTTCCTCCAATTCCCCGCTTCCTGCCATATGTATTTTAAATGGCTGTTTGGGGAAATCCTTTTTCAAGTCTGCCGCAAGGCGAATCATATATTCGGGATGCTTCAGAGGCAGAAACCTTCCCGCAAAAATAATATCGATTTGTTCGCTACTCTTCTTTTCCCAAAGCTGTGTGCCCTCATAGGTCCTCATTTCCGGGAAATACCCAAAACGGTACATCTTATGCGGATACGCATGAATCAGATGAAAATCAGATGCGACATATGCGCCTGCGCAAAGCAGATATACCGGTTTCTTCCGGTACCGGATATGTTCCTGATATTTGTGTACCAGGCCTCTCGGTGAAATTGCCTTCCACTGTCCTTCCCGGTAAATCCGTTCACTAATTCGAAATGTCAGTTTTCCGGCATTCAAACGCTGCTGAACCAGTTCCTCCTGGTCACTCCACCCCGCCAGAACGCAATCGCTTTCCATTATCAGGTTCTTACAATATTCTTCCTCTTCATACAGACAATGGACATAGGGCAGTGTATCTTCCTTCGATTCCCAGCCCATATTTCTACGTTCCTCTTCCATTGGCTGTGTCTGTATAAATACATAATCCTTTCCAAGCCTTCGATACATTTCATTGGAAAAAGGAATCTGATGATGATTGATGTAATTCGAAAGAAAGGTAACCTTCATTTCCAACTCCTACTGTGACAAAATCGATATATATATTTCCATTAAACGGTCATAGTTTTTATTACTGTCATGAACAAAGCTTGCGCGCACCCGCTCATGTGCTGACAATTCCCGTGCCATCTCCGGATTCTCCCAGATGGATGCAATCGCATCTGCCAATTCCTCCGAACTGTGGTTTTTAAAAAGCAGACCGGTATTTCCATTCTCAACCATACTCGGAATTCCACCTGCCTCCGAAGCAACTACCGGTACGCCCAAAAGCATTGCCTCCCCAATCGTATTTGGTGAATTTTCCACAACAGAAGGACACACAAATACACTGCATTTCATAAACTGTTCTTTCATTTCCTGTGCAGATAACCTTCCTGCAATATGAACATGATTCTCCAGTCCATACTTTTTTATCAGCTTTAACAGGTACTCACCATATGCCGGAAGCTTTAGCCGGTCCTTTGCGGTTTCCTGCCGGATAATGCTGTTTCCTGCCACATACAACTGCAAATCAGGATATTTCTGTTTCAGAATTCCCATTGCCTTCAGTAGAAAATGCGTTCCTTTTAACGGATAATCCCCTTGTCCGAGGAAAATACGATATTGCTCTGACTGTTCCGGCTCCCACTTTCCATCGTAAAACTCTGTCCGCATAGTCTCATTCATCGCATAATAACGGGCAGCCGGATTTATCTTTTCCGTCTTTTCTTTATCAAATGCAGTTCTTCCTGTAATATTTCCGGTTTTCTGTATGGCTTCTATCTCATTTTGTCCACGCTTCTGAAATTTTATCTGCTGCTGACGCATGGAATCTTTTCGAAGCACATCACGAAAGGAAGCTTTATTCCATACTTTTTCCGGCAATCCGGCACGATAGCACTTTGCTATTTCACTGCAAAGTCCCTGAATTCCAATCAGAGTATGCTGTGAATCATCAAATACTTTTACAGCAGCCAGCGTATGTGGAAATTCCGTTCCAAAAACATGAATCATATCCGGATTAAAATCCGCAAAGATTTCCTTGAAACAGCATTCCAGCTCTGCATCATAAATCTCCGGGGTCTTCAATTTTTCCCGGAATGCATAACAGGTAACGTTTTGTAACTCCAGTTTTTCAAACGCAGCACCCGGCTTTTTTGAAACTTTAGCAAAGTCCCCGTGGTCAACCGGAAAACAGATTCCCAGTTCAAACGGGAATTCTTCCTTAGATGCTTTCTCATAAATTCCGGAGAGCCATCCCTCACGGTTGGAATACTCCATATGAAGCTCTTTGGCAATCGCCGGAAGCATAATATTACAAATCCACAATACTTTCTTTTTTTGCTCTTCCATACGCTATTCCTTTTTTGTTTTCCTTCGGTAAATAAGTTGTTTACACCAATTATAGCATTTTGCCGTTTTTTCATTCCGGGCAATCCACGTGCGTAGTCCGGCAAACGTCAGCCACAAAATCAGACGATATTTTAAAATCTGACCTTTCGTCATATATTTTTCTACAATCCGGCGATGCTCCCGATTCGAAAGCTTTCGGTTTTCTTTTGTTTCGGAAAATCCACCGCCCTCATAATCTGCAATCAGGATATCCACATACTGCGGATTTGCCTTTCCAGTGAAATAGCACCACAAAAACTGTTCATAATCTGCCCGGACTTTATATTCCAGCAAAAACGGATGTTCCAATAAAAGCTCTTTTGCATAAAAGCATGCCTGATGACACGGCACATTCCGGTAACATCCAAAATCATCGAGCTTGGGATTGGATGCGACTTTTTGGGAAGTCAGCCTTTCCCAAATATCTCCGTAAAAAATTTTGTGCTCGGGTACTTCCTGCTGTATCGAAGAAATTTCCTGACGCATTTTTTCCAGAACCATGTCATCATAAAACCGGTCTCCACAATTAAGAAAAAGAACATATTGGCCCTTTGCCTCCCGGATTGCCTGATTCATTGCATCATAAATTCCTTTATCTGCTTTTCGGACAATTCGAATCTGATTATCCTGCCTTTTGGCAAGTTCATCGACTGCACCATCCGTAGATATTCCATCCTTTACCAGGATTTCGTAGTCCTGTTCTGTTTGTAATTTTATACTTTTTACCGTGTCTGCCAGTTTTTCTCCCGGATTCAGGCACACCACGATAATCGAATAAAAAGGTGCCATCCCCTTCTCCTCTTTCTAAATCATCATGTCACATCCGACAGAATCGGAACCATTTCATGAAACAGGAATGTCTGATACGGAAGGATTCTCAAACCATTCTCTCCCGCTTTCATCATAATAAATACGCCAAAATACAGAATTCCTGCTGCAACAATGCCCACCGTACACAAACGGCGAAGCTTTTTATTTTCTATTCCCGACACCAGTGCCGGAAGGAAAAAGATATGTGTAATCGTTAAATAGTATCCAATTCTGGATATAATCGGTAAAAAGGAACAGCATACATACATAACAAGTGCTCCCAGATTGCAATAAAAATAAAACCGGTTTCTGACATTTTCTTTTACCGTTTTTTTATAGCACAAAAGGGAAAACGCCAAAACTAACGCACAACGCAGGATATTGATTACACTCGTTCCGCCGCCAAGATACTCCGTATCTTCGTAGGTTGGATACAGGAAAACTACCACCTTCAGATAAAAGTCCTGCAAAAAGAAAAACGTCGTACAGAAAAGTCCTGCCAATAACAACTGCCATTTTTTCCAGCATCTCGATGCCAGAAAGTAGAGTGGAATCACTACCAGCAATGATTTGTGCATTGTCGCTCCCAAAAGAATCAATAGCAGGAACTTTGCCCATTCTTTTCGGAGCACATAGGGAATCGCATACAACGCAATCGCAAGTGCCAGATAATATCTGACCGTATTAAATGTCTGAAAATAATATCCGAATGCCATGAACAGGAAAAAGCTGAACCCAAAAGAATCCGCCTGATCATAAATTGCCTTCATAAAAAGTAAAATCGTAAAGAACGCAAATACTCCAAATACCAGGAGATAATTTTCAAATCCACTTATCCAATACAAAAACTTAACCACCAGGTTAAAACCAAATTCTGTCGGAACCA
>OQVT01002772.1_pt1 | contig 11311 bp, 8 predicted proteins | sample 1691561 | NCBI WGS metagenome assembly OQVT01 (sample SAMN03418260, study PRJEB22391) | human gut metagenome | biome: human-gut; feature: organic feature; material: feces | host: Homo sapiens | place: Tanzania | collected 2013-01
AAACCGCGAGTTCTTCTTAAACTCGCGGTTTTAAAGGTCGACTGCCGGTGGTGGGCTAACCTTTATATATCATAGATATATGCTATAGCTATAAAGTCCTTATTTTATGGGAAGTACAGTTTTTTTAATTCAATACTGCAATACTAAAAATATTAAATTTGTCGGAATGTTGTCGGAACGTTGCGGAAATTATATAAGTTTCATTTGTGTTATTTTTTCTGCATCCTTTTCTCTAAGTTTCTTGGTAACATGTACATATACATCGCGAGTGATCTGGCTGTCGCCATGTCGAAGCCTTCTTGCAACCTCATCGATAGTAAAACCCTGTTCAAAAAGTAAGCTTGCATGAGTATGTCTGAGTGAATGCGATGACAACGGTTTTCCTATTATGTCAGAAGTTGCCTTCCGGAAGTATTTATTAAAAGCAGCATACTGTATATGATCACCTTTAATATCAGAAAAAAACAGATCCGTCTTATATCTATGCTGAACAGACTGCTCATTCATATACAAAATGATCCTGTTGATCGTATCTTCTAATTGTACCTGTATATGTACATCATCAATAGAGTTTATGGTCTTTGCCGGATTGATCATATCATTAATATAGTCATAGGTCTTAGTAATGTGAATAAGTTTGTTGTCTATGTCAATATCTTTTTTCTCAAGTGCGATTGCTTCACCGCAGCGCAGGCCGGACAAAGCAAGAAACTCGGTCAGGAGCTTCCATACAGGATGTTTCATTTCTGAAAGCAGCAGCTGCAGTTCTGACTTTTCAAGGAACTTATCTGCAATCTTTTCTTTGTATGGTGCATCCGGAAATCTCTCGATTTTATCTAAAAACGAGATATCTGTTATTAAATCTGCAGTATATCCCCAACGGATCGCAGCCTTGAACCGTCATGGGAAAACGCATTCTGCTGGTGGACGATGAGCCGCTTGTTTTCGCCTGCCGCACTCGCCGAAAAAACCGACTCCCATACAGAATGTATGAGAGCCGGTTTTTTATGTTGTTATAAGAGGAAAATCGTTTTTGCTCCTGTGCTTTTGCTGCATAGGGCAAAAGGGTTCTATCAGAAGGTGGCAGGCTTCAGGGTCCATGTCTGAAGGATGGTCTGCTCAATAATATTGGCAGCCTTAAAGTCTTCTTTATAAACATCCCAGGAACCGCCAAAGGGAACCGTGGGATCTACGCGGTCGGCAGCAGCCAAGCGGCCTTCCACAAACTCTACGGTTTCAAGATCCTCTGTGATCGCCTTCGCCAGCATGGCAAAAGCGTCCACAGGATTGATAAAGTTATCACCGATCCGGTAAAGATTCGGCAGCTGCTTGTAGCCAAAGATCCTTTCGGTTTCATTGAACACCTTTTCGGCAAGCTCCTTAACGCAAACAGGAGAGCTTACCACCGATTTTTCCGCCTTTTCAGGGCCGTAGATCATTTCGGGCTGCAGGGCTCTGCCGGTGATATGGCGTGCCATCAGGTTCAGCACCTCAGAGGCTGTACACCAGCCGCCGTTCAGCTGGGCGTAGTTTGCCTCACCGCTTAGCTGGGCAGCTGCCTTTTTCACGCTCTCTGCGCTGATCGGCTCCATTCTCTGATGCTCAAAACGCAGCGTTTCCATGGCGGTTACAAACTCCACCTCGCGGTGCTGATTCATGTAATCAAAGAACTTTGCATACTGATCGAGCAGGCGCTCAAACTCGCCTTCCCTGCGCAGCGGTGCAGACACCAGATACGAGGGGTTCTTTCCGTATCGGAAGTTCGTGGAATCCCAGAATTCGGTGCAAACCAGCTCATGGGGATGATCGTACATGCTGAGGAAAACCACATCAGTGCAATGATCCTCGTTCATATTTTTGACGGATTCAATGATCGAGCAGGCGGCAGCTTCTTTATCAAGGTGTGCCAGGTTGTTCAGCTTGGTCAGGCACAGCACGCCGCCATACCAGAAGGGCTGGCCATCGATCCGCAGAATATCGTGCACATCCAGATAAGTGGGAATACCCCATTTGCGAAGCGCCGGGAACACCTGGGGCGCCCATGCAACGCCGGGATGCCCGTAAGAGCTGAGCGGCTGGCCCGACTTCTCTCTCAGTGCCAGATAGCCCGGGCCCTCTCTGCGGTCAAAGTCCAAAGCGCCCTCTTTAAAGCCCATGCGATCCAGATATTCCGAGGGGATGGGGTGAACACTGTGATCCGTCATATGGAACGCCAGTTCATGGTCTGCGATCAATTTCAGAATATCCGTTCGCCCATGGTCGATCAGCTGCTGATACTTTTTCTCACAGAATTTAAGCGTAGCGCGCACACCGTGCCGGTTCATCAGCTTCAGCAGCTCATAAAGAGAATCCTCTGCTTCCGGCGTAACATAGTCCTCTACATCGAACCAAAGAATCACTTTCTTCAGCATTGCATTTTCCCTTCTTTCGTTATATACAAAGCATTACCGTATCATTCTAAGGGCCGCTGGCGCGGCAATGGGGCACTGGCTTTTTACTGGGGATTTTCCACAGCGTCCACAAGCTCCTGCGTGGTGACAACATGGCAATAAATGTTGTTCAGCACCTCCAGCTCATGCTCATGCAGGCGTTTTGTTCCGGCCAGGCAGGCATCCTCGGGAAGCCAGACCTTAAAGCTTTCGTCTGCCAGATCGCGAACCGTGCAGGATACGCACTGGTCTGTCATGGTGCCGGTAACAATCACCGTGTCGATCCCCATATTGTGATAGATCAGGCGCAGGTTCGTTCCGGTCAAAGCGCTGTCGGTTGTTTTGGTAACCACAATATCATCCTTCTGCGGTGCGATCTCGGCAATAATTTCGCCGCGATGATCCCCCGCCGTCATCAGGAACTGGTTGAAGCCTGTCACCTTTTGATCCAAAGAACGGTCAGAGCCATCGGCCTTGTGCCCCTGGATCTTCGCATAGGAAACTTCCATTCCATGGGCGCGGCAGAGTGCGATCAATTTCTGAAGGTTGGGGATCGTAACCTTATCATAGGTTTCATAAAAATCCGCCCATCTTTCGTTGTGGTCCAGATCCTCCTGAGTCATATTCTCCGAGGAAATCGGCTTCACGCAGGCATACTCGGCATCAATGATCAGCAGCGCCGTTTTCTTGGGATCGATCTCGATTTTTCCGTAATCATAATCGTCTTCATAGTAGAAAGAGCAGTATCTGTCATTAACCTTCATTTGTGATCTCCTTTCATCGTTCAGAGCGGCAATTTTTTTGCCGTGCGGTTTCTCTTTGATTTTTAAAACGGGCATGGCAGCCAGAACCCTTCTGCCATGCCCGATTTGATTTTCAGCCTATCTTTTTTCTAAAGCAGCTTACTGGGAAGAAACAACGGTTGCGGTTTCTTCATCGTAATCCCAGTCACGGCCAACGGAAACGCCGCGGTAGGTATCGCCGGTATCCTCATAATCCGCCTGAGGATACTTCTTGAATATCCAGAATTTAGCAAGGATGTAGTAAAGGATCATCGAAGCGATCACACCTGCAATGAAAGCGTAGTCCGGGAAGATCACGCAGAACACCAGGCCAAACGCGAACGAGATCATGCCGGCCGGGTTGAAACCGTGGAAGTACTCAAACTGGCCGCCGCTCTTTTTGTAGAGCTCAGGAACATTCAGCTTGCGCTTGCGCAGAAGCAGGAAGTCAGCAATGGTCATGCCGTACATTGTAGACCACAGCGCGCCGGTGATCGTCAGGAAAACGCCGATATGATCCACCAGAATCCAGGGACGGATCACCATGCCGAGAATGCCGCAGATCACAATGCCTACCCAATACGGGATCTTGCCGCGGGTCAAAGCGTTCAGGCACAGGCCGCTGGGCATCAGGTTGGCGGTAACGTTGGTAGACCACTGGGCAAACACGATCATAACCAGCAGAATGGTAAGCACGATGGGGCTGTTGGTAACTGCATTGATGGCTTCGATCGGGTTGTAGTTGCCCGTAACAAAGGTGGACAGAGCGCCCAGAACAACCATAAAGCCGGAGGCCAGCGGCAGAGCGATCACATAACCGGGGATCGCGCACTTGTTGCGCTTAAACAGGTTCTTTTCGCCCTTGGTGGTTTTTGCATAACGAGACCAGGTTTCCACCTCGCAGGCATTGTCTGCCCAGTAGTTCATGTTCAGAATGGTCACATACATGAAAGCAGTCAGGCTTCCGGCAGTAAGGGTCGGGCCATCGCCGGAATAAACCGTGCTCCAGATCTGGATGCCGTTTGCATTGGCCATGGCAACCAGACGGAACGCAATAAAGATACCGATCAGAATGATGGAGGGGGCAGCAATATTTGCAAATTTTTCCATTGCCTTAAAGCCGCATGCCGTGTTGATCACCTGAACGATCACAAACAGCACAAAGCAGATGACCCAGTTGTCAAAGCCAAAGAACACATTCAGGATCTGGTTGATGGCAGTAGCGCCAAAGTAAGACTGAATGCCAAACCAGATGGGGCCATAGATCGTTCGCAGGGCATTGGGGATCATGGTTCCCTTATGTCCCAGTGTAGCATTCACGTATGTGGGGAAGGATACGCCGTGCTCCACACCGATATCGCCGGTGAAAATAAAAAGGATGCCAAGAAGCATGGTGCCTACAACAGCAGCAAAGATGATCTGCTGCAGGTTGCAATACAGTGCCGCTTCACCGCCGATGGCAAAGGTTGCAATGATGATGCCAATGCCGATCCACACATTGAAAAAGCCAACTGCTCCGGTATTTTTCATCTTTGTTGTTACCGGAATTAGATCCTTAGAAATTTGCTCAACGTTTTTTGTGGGGTTCTCGTTCATGATTTTTCTCCTTCCAAAGTTTTTAATTAGTAGGGCTGGTGCTACTAATATGTAGGAATAGCCGCTGTTCCCCCAAAGCTCTCCGGTTCTGTTTTTGTATGCGCCTTTAGGGTTCCCTGTCTATCTGCCATAAGAATAGCCAATGCGGTGTGCAAATTGTGTGCAAAATTACTCGTTTATTGCAATCGCAGAAGCCATGCCTTTCCGCGCCGTTCGCGATGGCAGCGCCCCACGTTCGTTTTTTGCTGTAAAACACACGCCTTTACGCATACAAGGCCAGCGTTTTCCCGACGGTGTGCCCCTGCTGCACCTCCTTGTTTTTATCCAATTTGAATTTTCAATAGAACATGCTATAATTATTTTAATTACTGGTTTAATTACCGGCAGCGGCGCTGATACCATCTTACGCTCCGGCGTGTGCCGGATATGCGCCCTTCTTCTGCCGCACATGATTTTTCCATAGCACAGGTGCAAAGCCATTGGCCGAACGCTGTTTTTTCTATATTCCGAGGATTTTTCAGAACCCGCACCTAAAAAAGCCCGGTTTTACTTTCTCAACTTCTGCAGAAAGGATGGATCGCTTTGAAAACACTACGAAGATCCTGCAAGCTCTGCTTTTGGCTTTTGCTCTTTTTTTCGATCCTCTTTTTTGTTTTGCACGAAGCCTCTGCGAGCAAGCCCAACCCGCAAACCGCCCAAAAAGCAGCGCTGGAATACCAAGGCAGCGAGCCGCACACCGCCTTTCAGCTGCTCAGCGGCCCGGGCGAAGCCGATGTGCTCTGCGGCAAGCTGCCGCCTTCTCTTTCTGCAAACGACTCTCTGTGCTTTTTTACCAAAGGCCAGAATGTAAAGGTTTTTTTGGGCACACAGTGCCTTTACGCGCCCGAAATGCAATGCTATCCGGAAGATGCCGCCGGCTGCCTTCACCTTCTTCCCCTCTCCGCAGACGATGGAGGAAAAACGCTCCGCATCCAGCTTACCAACTGCTTTGCCCGTTTTCCCAACACCTTTGAAGGGGTTTATGTGGGCTCCACCGAGGAATGCCTTCAAGCCCTGTGGTCAGGTTGGTTTCCCAGCATCCTGATCTCGTTTTTAACCGTTCTGATCAGCGTGATCGCCATTGTGCTCAGCTTTTATTATCCCTCCTCCCAGAATGTTTCAAAGTCCATTCGCTACGAGGGCCTGCTGCTGCTTTCTCTTGCGTTATGGTCTCTTGCGCAGATCCCGGTGCTATATCTGTTTCCCATTGGCTCTGTGCTTTTGTCGTTAGAGCAATTATCCCTCTTGTTTTCCCCGGTTTTCCTGGTAAAGGTCGTTTCCTCGCTGGAGCATCCCATAAAATTTCATGGGGAATACATGGGCTTTTATGTGTTCTATACGCTCTATGCGATTATCGCCATGGCCGCCCACTGCCTGCGGCTGGTCGAATTGCCGGTGCTCTCCATCTGGAATATCCTGTTCCTCGCCATTTTTCTCGTTTATACCGGCGTTTTCGGCATTCTGGAATCCTCCTCGGAGGCGGTTTTTTCCTCCAGTCAGAAAGTGCTGGATTCCAGCCTTCTTTTCAGCGCCGTTCTCGATATTTCCCTGTTGATCTGCACGGCGGTCTACTACGCAACGCTTTCCCACCGCCGTGTGCTGGTGCTGCTGTCGGTTTTGCTTCTGCTCTGCATCACCGTTCTCACCTTGTGGGAAATGCGCGTGCTGCTGCGCCTGCAGGACGAACTGGCCCAAAGCCACATGACCCTTCTTCTCAGCCAGATCAAGCCGCACTTTCTGTACAACACCCTCAACTCCATTCGCACACTGATCCGAACCGACCCGGTTTCTGCGGATTCTCTGGTTTATAACTTCTCGCGTTTTCTGCGAAACAATATGCAGTCCATCAATGCCGACGGCCTCATTCCCTTTACGCAGGAGCTTGAGCACATAACCTCTTATGTGAAAATCGAAGAAACCTGCTTCCCGAAATTAAAAGTCGTTTTTGATATTCGTGTTCGCAACTTTTTTGTTCCGCCGCTCACCATACAGCCCCTTGTGGAAAACGCCATCAAGCACGGTGCTCTGAAACGCGCTGTGGGCGGATGCGTTACCATCAGCACATGGGAAAATAAAGACAGCTTTTGCATTGAGGTTTGTGATGACGGCGTGGGCTTTGATCTGGAGCAGGTTCTTTCCTCTTCCAGCGGGCACGGCCTTCAAAACATCACCGTGCGGCTGTGGCAATGATGGACTGCATATTCCGTGCGGCTGTGGCAGCTGTGCGGCGCCACCCTGCAAATCGACACACAGGTTGGGCACGGCTGCATGGCCCTGGTTAAAATTCCCAAAAAGAGAGGACGGAATGCCGTATGAAAACGATCCTTGTAGACGACGAGATCCTTGCCATGCAGTTTTTCTCTATGGAATGTGCGAATATTGACGAAGTGGAGATCATTGCCACTTTCGAGGATTCCCGTTCCGCCTTGGAGTTTGCATCGAATCATTTTGTAGAGCTGGCCGTTCTGGATATCGAGCTGCCGGAAATGAACGGGATCGAGCTGGGGCAGAAGCTGAAGGAGATCAACCCCAACATTATCCTGATCTTTATTTCCGCACACGATGAATACGCCATGCAGGCCTATCGCCTGCACGCGCCGGTTTTTTTGGAAAAGCCCTATAACCGCGAGGATGTTCTTTACGCCATAGACACGGCAAAGCTGTTTCAAAGCAGCAGCAGTAAATCCATCGCTGTTCGCACCTTTGGCTTTTTTGACATCTATGTGAATGAAAAGCTCGTTCACTTTTCCAACAAAAAATCCAAGGAGCTGCTGGCCTATCTCGTTGACCGAAAAGGCCATTCCGTCAGCAACGAGCAGGCCATCTGCATTCTTTGGGAGGATGCCGTGAACGACGCGCGCTATCAAAGCAAGCTGCGCCGAGCGGTAAAGGATCTGCGCGATACGCTGCGCGCCGTCAATGCCGAGCATATCCTCATCAACTATCCCAACTCCCGCGCTGTTGACACCAGCGCCTTTGATTGCGATTACTATCGCTTTCTTTCGGATAAAAACACAGATCATCGCTTTTTCCCGGGTGCCTATATGTCTGAATACAGCTGGGCCGAGGAAACCTTGGGCTTTTTGTACAGCCTTTCCGAGCGCGAGTAAATCAACGGGAGGAGAAATTCCATGAAGGGCCATCGCAGAGATCCAATATCACAGGTGCAGAATGCCTCCCTGGACCACGGGCAAATCGTTCTTCTTTCCGTCGGAGGCATTATCGGCGGCGGATTTTTCTTTGGCGTCGGGGATGCTCTGCGCCTTGCCGGGCCCAGCGTGATCCTCAGCTATCTTCTGATCGGCATCGTTGCCATCACCATCAACTTCTTTTTGATCGAAATGTCGCTTTCCCCATACGGCTCACCTTATTTTCACCAGTATATCGAGCACGCCTTCGGCCCCGCCTGGGGGCTTACCGTGGGCTGGGCCTATATGCTCGGCATGGTTGCGGGCCCGGCCTCTGAGATCATTATCATCGGCATTATCGTGCAGCGCTGGCTGCAGGGATTTTCTCTGGTTCTGATTTGCCTTTTGATCGCTGTGGCAATTTTTTTCATGCGGTTTTTATGTGAGCCCATTCTTTCTATGCTGGAGGCCATGACCGCTTTTCTGCGCCTCTTTGTTCTGTTGGGGTTCGGCCTCGTCGGTGTTGCCTCGGTGTTCGGCCTGTTTTCAGGCACGATCCGCACCGTCGGGTTTGCCAACTATACCAGCCACGGGTTTTTCCCAAACGGGATCTGTGGCACAATGTCTGCCTGCATCGGCATTATTATGGCCTATGGCGGCACCGAAAGCGTTGGCGTGTTATCTGATGGCAAAAAACAAGGCGGGTTCAATGTTCCCTCTATTTTCTGCAGCATTTCCTTCCGTCTGGTTTTTTTATACTGCTTCACCATGTTTTCGCTGGCCGGTGTGCTGCCGTTTCAGGAAGCATCCCCTGCCTCCAATCCCTTCGCGCAGGCAATAGAGCGTTTGGCGCTGCCCAAAATCGTTTCCCTGCTGTTTTTTGCCGTAATTGTGATTTCCATGTTCACCTTGGTTTTAACCGACATCAATTTAACCGTTCGGCTGCTCAATCAAATGAAGCAGGACTATTTTTCCCACCGGCCCCTTAAAACAAAAGACAAAATTTCCCGCCGCTTTGGCGTGGAAGCCATCACATGGTTTGTGGTTCTTTTTCTCGCGGTTTTCGCCGTCCTGCTTTGGCAGGGCGATGCCTACCTGCATTTGTTTTATCTTTCCGGCTTTGGCTTTACTTATATCTGGATGATGATCGCGCTGGCATATCCGAAATTTTTGCATAAGGTTTACAGCGACTTCCCGGATTTTTCTCCCTCCTGGCGCGCGCCTCTTCCCCATGTGTTCCGCTCCATCGCGCTTTTGATCCTTCTGGCAAGCATCTTTTACTTTTCCACGATCCCCCTTGGTCTGGAAACCCTTTTGATCGGTTTTCTGTTCCTCTTGGTCGTATATCTCTTTTATCGCTTCAGGGCCTGAAATTCCCTTTGGCGGCCTTGGCCCTAGGCCGCATTGGTCAGAAAAACCGGATAAAACAAAACAGAGCCACCGGCATGGGCCGGTGGCTCTTTCCTATTTAAGCAAGATGAAACAGATCGATCAGCACCACCATGGCCAGGCCGTAGTACACCACCACGGCCACCAGATCGTTGATCGTGGTGATCAGCGGCCCCGAGGCCACTGCCGGATCGATATGGATCTTGTGGAACAGCATGGGGATCAGCGTGCCCACCAAGCTGGAAACCACCATGGAAACGATCAGCGACATGCCCACGCAGCCGGACAGCAAAAACGCAGAATTCCAGCCATAGCCCTTGAAAAAGTGGATATAGCATCCCAAAAAGCCCAAGGCCATGGCCGCCAGAATCGCGCCGTTCAGCAGGCCCACCCGGGTTTCCTTCCACAGCAGCTGCAATTTTTGGGGAAGGGTCAGGTTTTCGTCCACCAGCACGCGGATCGTAACGGCCAGCGACTGTGTGCCCACATTACCGGCCATATCCAGCACCATGGACTGAAAACAGATGACGATGGGCAGCACCGCCACCACCGATTCAAACGCACCCACCACCGAGGAAACCAGCATTCCCAGAAACAGCAGCGCCACCAGCCACGGAAGGCGCTTTTTCACGCTCTCGAAAATGCTCTCCTTCAGATCCTCCTCGCCGGTCAAGCCGCCCAGCTTTGCATAGTCGTCGCTCATTTCATCGCCGACCAGTTCCACCACGTCCGACGATGTGATAATGCCCACCAGCTTGCCTTCCTCATTCAGCACGGGCAGGCTGTGCTCTGCATAGTCCACAATGCGGTCAATGCAATCGCTGATCTTTTCCCGATCCGTCACATACGGATACGAGCGAACGATCAGCCCCTCCAGCGCATCTCCTGCGCGGGCAATGATCAGATCCTTCAGCTCAATAGCGCCGTAAAAATGCTCTTTTTCGTCCACCACATACAGCATCGAAATGTTATCATTCTCACCGGCCTGCTTTACCAGCTCGCTCATGGCCTGCCGAATGGTCATATTATTTTGGATGCAGATATAGTTTGTGGTCATTCTGCTGCCGATCTCCTCATCGTCGTAGGAAAGCAGCATCTTCACATCGTCAACGGAATCCTTGTCCAGCCGGTTGACGATCTCGTTCTTATCCGAATCGTCCAGATCATCCAGCGCGTCCACCGCATCGTCCGAGTCCATGTTCGAGATCACCCGCGCGGCCTCGTTGCTGGGCAGCTCTTTCAAATAGGGCTCTGTATCGTCTAAATAAGAGAAAACCTCGGCCACCTCATCCTCACCCAGAATGGGATACAGCGAGTGGCGTTCTTCCGGGGTCAGCGCCTCCAGGGCATCTGCCAGATCCTTTTCGTGGTAGTCCAACAGCTTTTCGGCCATTTCTGCCCGGGGCATCCCGCTGTGAATGATATGTAAAATTTCCTGCACATAATTCTTCTGCATGATCGATCCTCCCAAGCCCTCGATGCCGGCAAAGCAAAGTCCATCGATTCTCTTAAAAACTCGCTTTTTATCATAGCATATTTGCCTTTTCCCGGCAACCCTGCCGGTGTAAACTCTTTGTAAAAGTTATAAGGCATTCTCAAAATTCATCGGCGCAGCCTGTTGCTTTGCAGCGAGCCCCTGTATTATACTGAAATCAACCAAAAGCTGGAAGCTTCCCCGTAATGGCAGCAAAGCCCGCTGTTTTTCTGTCTGCTTTGCCTTTTGCCCGTAGGGGCCTGCGGTGCAGCCCACTGAGTTGCAGCGATATATTTTCAGGTTAGCGGGCACGGCAAACGCGGGCAGGGCAAGCCCTGCCCCTACTGTGAAATATCGCAATAGCGTTTATAATTATACACACTTTCTCGCGGTTTATGGTAGGGGTGGGGCTCTGCTCCACCCGAAGAGCCCCGCGGGGTCACACAGCCTTGCCTTTTTCCACAGGGGTACGCC
>OQVT01002775.1_pt1 | contig 11303 bp, 12 predicted proteins | sample 1691561 | NCBI WGS metagenome assembly OQVT01 (sample SAMN03418260, study PRJEB22391) | human gut metagenome | biome: human-gut; feature: organic feature; material: feces | host: Homo sapiens | place: Tanzania | collected 2013-01
CATTGTAGGTGCAAGTCTTCAAAAAAGTAATGAAGCCTTTGCAAAACTCCTTGTCTCTTTCTATTATCAATATCTTTGATATACCTTCACTATATGCTGAATATGCTGCGGCAAGTCCTGCTGGTCCTCCACCTATTACTACTAAATCATACTCCATATCTTCTATACCTCCTATTTAGTCCTTTCATATAAAATCACTGATTTTTCTTTTTCTTGAACTATCTCTTCCATTTTTATATTTAATTCTCTGGCTATTATCTCTTGAACTCTAGGACCACAAAATCCTCCTTGACATCTTCCCATACCAGGGCGACATCTTCTCTTTACTCCATCTATAGAAATCTTACCAAAGGATCTTTTTATGGCACTGACTATCTCACCTTCTGTAATACCTTCACATCTACATATCACTCTTCCATAGCTTGGCTCTTTTTTAATTAATTCTGCTTTTTCTTCATTTGATAATTCTGCCAATGTTTTTCCATTTTCTAATTCAAATATTTCGTCAAACCCAAACAAAGATGAACACACATAGAATACTCTTTCTGATAGTAATGATATTATTATCAAATGCATCAAGGTCATTTGGTCAGAATACAATAAACTCACTAATATGTACGGAAATAGAATTTTTTGTAGTAGGCAACCAAATCAATCGGTCAAAGTCTATAGAAAACACAGGGAACGTACTTTACCTATGTGTTGACGGGCTTCCCATTTACTTTGATGCAGATAGCCTGAAAATATCCAACTACACAGTCATAAGGTTCAGTATGCAAGGATTAGATAATTATGACAAGAATTATAGAAGGAAACTGAAATGTGGTGTGCCAACGTTGTTTGTCAGCATAGAGCTAATAAACGACATGTTATCAATAACTGTGACGGAAAGAATCGTAAAAGTCGTGTCTAAAAACAAGGTGTCATTGGCATTATGTACTTGGCAAAAAAGTGATTATGAATATTCTTGTGCTCGCAAAGAATGGGTATTTGTCAACCGTTTTTTTCATGGCATCTAAACGATCATATACAACAATTTCTGCCAGAGCTACAACCAGTTCGGCGACCATCTCCAACCGCTGGCACTTCTCCGGCAAGGAGGATCAGTCGTTCCTGAACGCCAGCATCCCTTTTCTCGACTTCGGCGCCAGGATGTACAACCCGGCCATCGCCCGCTGGACCGCCGCCGACCCGCTGTCCGAGAAGTACTACGGCATCAGCCCGTATGTCTACTGTGCTAATAATCCTATATTGTTTACGGATATAGCGGGGAATAGTTATTCTGAATTTGATGTAGAAGGCAATTATAAGCGAACAGTAGATGATAATTGGTTGCACAACCTATGGCATGGACGAACTGGTCGAATTGTAAATGATCAGAATGAAGTTATCCTGTCGTTTAAGTTTGCTGATCCAAAAAACGATGTAAAGGACCTTAAGAATGGTACTTTGCAAAAAATACAATTCGTTGAGGAAAAGGACGTTGTCTCAATGCTTTCTAAGGCTGGAGTTTTTGACGAGAAGAATAAAACGGCCAATAACACATTACTGGACAGATACTCGTATGTTTTACATGAAGGGAAAGGTGGCCATAAAATGGACTTTTCATATAATGCAATTCCTGATCAATATGAAGGTGTTTCCACGGATCCTTTGGATGCCCCAAGCCCGGTATTATTTTTGATTGATGGAGTGGCACATAACCACATGAATTTTGGCAATTTCTTATTTGGGGCCGGAGGAAAAGCGTTAGGGCTTACATCTTTTGAATTAAGAATGGGAGCGCAGTTTAATAGTATTTTCAATCCAGGTTCTAATAATTATAAACCACAGTTCGATTCTAATGATGATCAGTTTTCTATTAGAATGGGAGTGCGCCAGTGCCAGTGCGCCAATACATTTTAAAGCACGTTTCATTTTCATAAATCTATCCTTCCTTTCTTCGTATTATAAAAACACTATAAGGAAAACGATAGATTCTGTGCAGTCTACATCTGTTTCAAAATATGAGAAATTTATCTCACCCGGCTTTTTTGCCGCATTTCAAGCTACTAATCCTGCTTGCCTAATGAAGTCTTTCTTAATGCTGCCGCAATAATAAATGCATACACTCCACCAATCAGTGCGGTAACTACCTGAGTCAGTGAGAACTGAAGCTGCAATACCCTTAACATTGGTGCCATTTTCTCCGGAAGCATATTGGGTAAAATAATAAGGGAAATTACAACTCCCATAAATAATCCTTTTAAGATAGAGCCGATTACAATAGAAACCGGGAATCCTGCTTTACTACCAAGCTTACCCTTAAGCAATGCTACGCAAAGCACCAGGATGACATTTCCTGCCATAATGCATGGGAACATTGCCGGAATGGCTGCCATAATCGGGCTTCCGGTGATGAAAAAGGATGTAATCGGGGTGATGATACTTAAGATGACGCCGCATACGGTTCCTGCATATAAAACAGTCAGAATGAGTGCCGCGTTGATGATCGGACCTCCTGCTGTCAGGTTTACAGACTCATCAAACAACTGCAGAGTACCTGATGTGGACATGATCGCAGTGAGAAGAATCGTCGGTTTCAGTAATGGGATGGTAATCTTAAAGAACTGTTGAAATGCGGTTGCCCCGTCAATTCGGCTGGCTTCATAGATGGACTGATCAATATTCTGAAGTCCTGCCAGATAAAATACCATATTGTATCCGGTCCATCTCCACACAAGTGCGATAATGATCACAAAACGTGCTGCCCACGCATTCTGGAACCAGTCTACAGCACCAATCCCTGTCTTTGTAAGAATCATGTTTACAAATCCATCCGGTGCAAACAGTGATTTAAAAATCATAGAATAAGATACCAGAGATGTTGCACACGGAAGGAAAATCATAGTTCTGAATAATCCCTTAAACCGAAGAGTGGCATCATTCAGAAGCTGTGCCAGGATCAGTGCCAGGATCAGCATCACCGGTACCTGAATAATAAAGTAGAATACTGTATTAAATAAACATTGTTTAAAGGTTCTGTCTTTTAAGATTCTGCTGTAATTGGCAATTCCTGCCCAGGTCTGCGCTGCTCCCATTCCTTTTTTAAAGGAGAGCAGGATTGCCTGAAACATTGGATAAAAGCAGAATACAAAGATCAGCAATGATGCCGGGATCAGAAATGCCCACCCTATCAGGTTGTGCTTTTTCTGAAGGCTCATTTTCTTTTTTGCATTTGATGTACTTGTCATTAATATCCTCCTGAAAAACAGGGCTGCCGCAAAATCACTTCTGTATTTTGCGACAGCCCAGGTTACTTACTGTCAGTCAGGCAGATGATCTACAATCTGCCACACTGCCTGATTTGGTTATTTATCCTTCAATATTGAACTCTACAGTATCCTGTGCTGTCTGAAGTTCATCTGCCACATCTGCACCGTTCTGTACAACATTTGTGATCACATCTGTCAGTGCACTTCTGACATCAGAGTAATATGCGCCACAGTCAAATGCAGGAACTTTGCTTGCAAAGTCTACGATGTCTGCATAAACTTTCTGTCCGCCATAGAAATCAGATGCTTCCTGATATACGTCAGATTCAGCTGCCGGAAGGTAACTTGCGATAGCACCGGCATTTACAAGAAGATCATCATAAAGCTCTACACTTCCGCCGAATGTGGATTTAATGAAATCATAAGCAAGTTCCGGATTCTTGCAGTTAGAAGATACTGCCCAGCTTGCTCCACCACAGTTAGCATAGTTTGTAGCTCCGTCTACATCGTCTAATGCAGGCATATTTACAACTGCCCATTTACCAGCCTGATCTTCTGCAGCCTGTACAGATGACATAATCCAGCATCCGTTGATCACACCTGCTGCATCACCATTGTTCATAGAAGCAATATACTGATCCCAGTCAGTGTACTCTGTCATATATCCTTCATTTACAAGCTGTGCATAAACTTCTACAGCCTGTTTCAGAACTTCATTGTCAGCAATCTTTACTTCGCCGTCTACGATCGGGGAAGCACCTGCAGACTGAAGCATTTCCAGTACAAGCTCTGAACCGCCGGAAGTTGTCAGCATCGGTGTACCTGTTTTATCTTTTACAGTTTTTGCAAGTTCCATAAATTTGGACCATGTAATATCTTTGAAATCATCTGTTGTTAATCCAGCTTCTTCTACGATATCAGAACGGATTGCCATGATTGTTGCACCATTATCAAAAGGTACACCATAATTCTTTCCGTCTACTGTAGAGTCTGCAAGTTTACCTGCTGAGAACTGTGTGAAATCAATTCCTGACTCTGTCAGCTCTGTAAATACATCCGGGAAGCTTGTAACATCTTTATGATAGGAATAATCCTGCATTAAGAAAATATCAGGAAGTGTGCTGTAATCTCCGGATGTTGCAGCTGTAATCAGTTTTGTCTCAATATCGCTGTATACGTTTTCCTGGATATCCAGTTTGAAATCAGGATGATCTTCCTGGTAGATTTTCTCTGCCTGCTGCATTGCATAAATATTAAAATTCGGGTCCCAACACCATACAGTTAATGTCTGGTCCTCATCAGCAGCTGCTGCCGGAACTGCCGCAACCATAGATCCTAACATTGCAGTTGCCAGTAAAATACTTAAAAATCCTTTTTTCTTCATATTACTCTTTTCCTCCTTGAACTTTTGTTTGAAAATTATCTTTCGTCCTTATCTGTTTATAGAATACGTCCTTTCCAAAACATTTTCAATTCTCTTTTTGCTTTGTTTTTTAGAAATCTTGCTGTACGCATTAAATTGTGATATTATATAAAAAATGTTATCAGAAATTTTGAACGGAATTCTGCTTTTAATCATAATAACCTATGTTTTTTTAATTTTTATGGTTTTTTTATGCATTTAGTCCAATCGCAACAACTAAATGCAGAACAGATTCCCGCCATCATTTTTGTTCATTTTTTCTGTATCAGACAAAATTACTAAATTATGGAAGACCCTATATTTCCGATATGTCCAAAAACAGGTTACAGCAATTACAAAGGAGGGACTTTTATGAGTACACATTCTCTTCGCTTCAGCCCTGAAGATACTACACCACAGGAGGTCACACTTCTGAATGCATCTTCTTCCCTCTACGAAGGTGACTGGCCAAGCATCCCCCACTCCCATGCATTCACTGAATTATTTTATGTGCGGGACGGACAGGGGGAATTTCTGCTTGAAGATGAAATCTACCCTATTTCAAAGGATGACCTGATCATTGTTAACCCTCACATTAATCACACTGAAATTTCCAGAGGAAACCCACCTCTCAGCTATTTCACAGTGGGCGTAGACGGATTATCTTTCTCTTTTAATGATCAGAAAGAATATCGTATCTTTAACTGCAGAAAAAAGAAAACAGATCTGCTTTTTTACTTTAATGCTCTGTTTCAGGAACTGGACAATCAATCGGAAGGGTACGAAAAAATCTGCAGACATATGCTTAATATTCTGATCCTTCAGCTTCAGCGGATCACAGATTCTCCTTTTGAACTGATCACCGCACAACATCCAAGCAAGGAATGTGCACATATCAAGCGATATCTTGATTCTAATTACGGAGAAAACATCTCTCTTGATCATCTGTCTGCCATCAGCCACCTGAACAAGTATTATCTCAGCCATGAATTTACCAAATATTATGGGATTTCTCCTATGAACTATCTAAACCGAAAGCGGATTGAGGTATGTAAAGAGCTTCTGGAAAATACTGATTACGGGATTTCAGATATTGCGCATCTCACAGGATTCTCCTCTCAGAGTTATCTCTCCCAGAGCTTTCGCAAATCCTGTGGCATGACTGCAGGAACTTACCGTAAACTTAAGAAAAAAAGAAAGGATCCTATTTAATATCATGCAATACACATTTCCAAACTACTATAAAGAATTTTCCTGCATTGCAGGAGCTTGTCCGGATACCTGCTGCGCAGGATGGCAGATCGTGATTGACGATCAGACACTGAAGAAGTACCAGCACTTTAAAGGTCCGTTCCGCAATCGCCTGCACAATGATATTGACTGGAAACAACATGTTTTCCGCCAGTATAACAGACGCTGTGCTTTTCTCAACGAAGAGAACCTGTGTGACATCTACACAGAAGCAGGACCGGAAATGTTCTGCAGAACCTGCAGAAATTATCCTAGACATATTGAAGAATTTGAAGGTCTGCGTGAGATTTCCCTGTCGCTCTCCTGTCCGGAGGCAGCAAGGATTTTACTTTCCCAAAAAGAAAAGGTACACTTTATCACAAAAGAAAAAAAGACAAAAGAAGAAGTCTATGATGACTTTGATTATTTCCTGTTCACTGCACTTATGGACACCCGTGATATGCTTATAGATATCATCCAGGACAGAGCTGTACCCATGCAGAAACGTCTGTGGAAACTTCTGGCTGCTGCACATGATTTCCAGTTATGTGTGAATAAAAATGAACTCTTTAAATGGGAAGAAATGCGAAAACGACATGAAGATTCCGGATACGGAGATAGATTTTGCAACAAAATTTACTCTCGTATAAATGCAGATAACATAGAAAACAGTTCTGCTGCATCTGCCTGCGTAAATACACCAGAACAATTATTTAAAAAAATGTGGAAAACTGTTGTCCCGGAAATGGAGGTTCTGCGCCCGGGATGGCAGGAATACTTAAAGAATTGTCTGACTCCACTGTATAATGGAAATACAGATCCGCAGTCTGACTCCGGAAATCTTTATTCCTGGCAGAAAAGTGAATTTGATTTCTCTTATCCGGACTGGCAGATTCAGGAGGAACAGCTTCTTGTTTACTGGATCTATACCTATTTCTGCGGTGCAGTTTATGATGATGAGATCTTCGCCAAGGTGAAAATGGCAGTTGTGTGCACCCTGTTCATCCATGAATTAAATGTGGGAACCTATCTGAAAAACAACCGGCAGTTTAAGCTGGATGACCAGATCCGTATCTGTTATCAGTTTTCAAGAGAACTGGAACACTCAGATCTTAACCTGAACAGATTTGAGGAATTAATGACTGAAAAAGAGATCTTCTCCTTTGAAAATCTGCTGAAGATCTGCTGATGCATACTTTCCCTGTCTTATTTGTCTTATCTGTATCATCTGACACCTCAGATAGTCAGATGAACATTTATGCTTTGTAAAAAAACCTTACGGTACAGAAAATATCTTTATACGGATATTGTTCTGTACAGCAAGGTTTTTTATCGCTAGAGCATTTTTCAAACACACGTCCATCAGCACTAGCAAATCTTTTCCCTCTTTCAGCCTCTCATAAAACTGTATGTAGAAATCCTGATCCTGGTCATATGGTTTGAGATAGAATCTGTTCACCACAAAAAGGTTCAGATTTCTGATCAGATCTGGATCCTCAGCATTGTACAGTACTTCCTGCACATCCAGCAAAAAATAATGCCAGTCATTGACAAATTTCTCATAATTTTTCAGATCCGGTGTGTCGATCCATTTTTTTACCTTGATTTTACTTCTGTTTGTTTTGGGACATTCATGGATCTGAAGAATATATTTAAATCCCCCGTCTTCATAAAGTCTTCCCAGAGGAAACAGCCTGCAGAAGCCTGGTCTGACAGCATGAATACTGCAGCGACCCTCTTTATTCAAGAATACGCATTGTTCCTTCTCACCTGTCATCCGGAGATGAGGCAGGATATTTCCGTCTGATACTCCCAGTTCCAGGCATTCCTGCAGAAGCTGCTCTACAGGCTTCTTAAGTCCCACAGATAATCTGTGTACATCATATGGATCCAGGATCACAGAATCTCCCATTCCCTGACAGCAGTCACAGCATCCCTCACAGTCATGACAGTCTGCTTTTACCATGTCATTGGAATCATATAACTTTCCGTCGGAAATCTCTTCCAGTGTCTGTTCTCGTCGCATCAGAAAGCCTCCAGTCCTGTAACACCCCAGTCAGAAGCGAGATCTTTCATTCCTTCAAGCACTTCCTCCCTGGAATATCCGTTATCATCCAGGAAATCTCCATCCATATCATTCAGGTACAGATAAAAGGTCAGTGCCAGCTCCAGATAGTCTACATCGTCTTCTACCATACCCATATATAATTCGTTTTCTGCTTCATTGATCTTGCCTTCTTCTGCCAGTTTCATAATTGTAGCAAAAAGCTGGTCTGCCTCTGTGTAATCTGCTTCCTTCTCCGGAAGTTTGTAATTGGGCTGCTGCTCATGAAGCAGAAGCTTTGCGATCAGCCTTCCTACATCCTGAATATTTCTTATCATATGATCATCCTGTACTGCCATAATGTTATCTTCCCTTCTTTATTTAATCATTCCAGTTTTAATCCTGCCAGTGCCTGTGCAAATGCATTGTTCACCGGTTCTTTGGCTTCTTTCTGCTGCTGTCTCATGTATTTCTGAACATCACGCTTATTAACTCCTGCTCCCTCTTTGGCTCTTCTCGCCTGAAAAGCGGAAAGCTTTTCTTTATAGCCACAGACACAGATAAATGTTTCTTCTTTGCCTTTCACATACATTTCCATACGTTTATGACACTTTGGACAACGGGCATTTGTGGTTCTGGACAGGGTTTCTTTATATCCGCACTCTCTGTCCTGACATACCAGCATCTTCGCATTCTTTCCGTTAACTGCCAGAAGCTTCTTTCCACAGTTCGGACAGATCTTGTTTGTGAGATTATCATGGCGGAAGGTTCCCTGTCCTGTTTTAATTTCCTCTACAATATCACAGGTATAGTTTCTGATCTCTTTCAGAAATACTGTCTGTTTCATCTTGCCTTTGGCAATATTTCCCAGCTTCATCTCCCAGTCTGCAGTCAGTTCCGGCTTACGCAATTCCTCAGGCACCAGCTCCAGGAGCTGTTTTGCCTTGGAAGTCAGATAAATCTCATTACCTTTCTTCTCCATCAGGAAGCTATTAAAAAGTTTCTCTATAATATCCGCTCTTGTCGCAACTGTTCCCAGTCCTCCTGTCTCCCCAAGAGTTTTCGCTGCCTTCGCATCATGGCTCTCCATATAACGCACCGGATTCTCCATTGCAGCAAGAAGTGTTGCTTCCATAAATAGCATATGTGCCAGCTTCCATTTTGCTTGAAACAGTCTTACTAAAAGCTGTTCCATCGGCATTAACATCTGAGCTGCCACCTTTTGTCATGTCCTTTCCTTTTGTTACCTCATTTTCATTATTCTCTCCTAAGACTTTCTTAATAACTACATTTCTTTTTTCTCCAGTTTTTCCTCCACTAGTTCCTGCTATTACAGATATCGTTGCTGTATTTCCCTCAGGTACTGTGTATCTTATTGCATTTGAAGCATTCACCTGCAAGCAAACAGAATCTATTTCCCCATTTGAATCTTTTTTTCCTTTAAAAATTGTAGTAGATCCTTCTTTTATATCTTTCGCAGAGTTCTTATGTATGACTCCTTTATCTATAACAAATCCATTTTTGCAATCATAATCTCCGCCAAAAGAATCCCCAAAAGTACTGCCAATCCTTGAAAGGCCATTTTTAAAATCCGAAGAAATAGATCAGCGGCCTCGCATAAGGAATTTCGCTTCCAGATGGCCCCCGTAAGGGCGATTGCCAGGTATAAACGCAAAACCGGCAGCAGCACAAGCCGGATAGCTGCGGCGAACAAGCAGGCACAGCCCACAAAGCTTCCACTGTACACAAGGGCGGTTCCGGTATAGCCGACAGCGGCTGTAAGCCCGGAAAGCATGGGAACCATCACCATCAGATATCGGCTCCAGCTTTCACTGTGTGCGGCGAGATTTGCCAAAAGGTTGATGATGTCCGGCAGAAGCACTGCAGCAAAACCAAGCGCCGGTACTGCGCCCAGATATTGTCGTGTTGGCTGTGTAGCCAGGATATACACCCCACCCGCAAAAAGAAGATAGATCAGGATCTTCTGCGCAAGAAGCATGGCAGCACGAATGCCCGGAAACGCAATATCTGCAGCACGGCTTAAAAAAGAAGCCGGTGTCATTGTGCGAAAGACTTCGGAACACTGTTTTCCTTCTGTCAGCATATTCTGAAAGTCTGTAGAAATTTCTTCTGCATAGGCAGCATGGGAAAATAATAAGGCCAACAGCATGGTTGCTGCGATGCAGATCGTATATCTACCGATGCATTTATATGCTGCTTTCATTGCATTAGCTCCAATACCATGCTTAAAACCGATTGCAAAAGCGGTATGGCACACAAAAGGATCAAAATGCGCCCAGCCATTTCCGCAGCGGCTGCCAACGCAGTTTGTCCGGAATCTTTGCACACTGCCTGTGAAAGCTGCACAAGAACTGCCACCCCGGTGCAGCGAAGCAATACCACAAAATCTGCGGAGATCGTGGTGCTGATTTGTCCAAGCCACTCATACACCGGCGTGAGCTGCTGCACGCACCACATACAGATAAGGCAAACCCCGGCAACCGTGAAAAGCGAAGCCATGGCAGGCTGATATTGCTTCAAAAGCTGTGCCACGAGGCACACAGCAACTGTAAAGGTAACTACTTTTACAATACTCATTTTATAAATCAAACAGCGCTTTGATGGACACGAACAGCGCACTGATCTCTTTCACCATAATGGAAAGCACCACGATCAATCCTGCCAGCGTTGTCATCATTGCCTGGTCCTCCCGCCCAGAACGAATCAGCAGTTGATTCAAAACAGCGACGATTATGCCGATCGCTGCAATTTTAAAAACGAGATCTATGTCCATAAAAATTCCTCCATTTTTGCTGCTTTAAAGCAGCAGAATCGCCATTAAAAGACCTCCGGCCAAGCCGAGCTTTGTGTAAAGCTCTTTCGCTTTGCAGGATTGTTTGGCTGCAATTTGTTCAAATTCCGCAGCGAGAGAATCATACTCTTTCATTGCCTGATGCAATTCGTTCTTTTGCAGAGTTCCCATCAGGTGAAACGCTTCTTGCAGTTGGTTTGGCTGATTCGGCAGCCATTTTGGCAATGTATAAGCGCGCAGGCTGTAAATGTTTTGCAGACCCATGTGTTTGAACCGATCCTGTTTTTTTGCTTTTTGCAAAATTTCATCCGGCGTTTCATTTCCCTCTAAAGCAAGGATCAAAAAATAGCGAAGAAATCCCCGGTATTCTCTGAGATATACAGCGACTTTTCGCTTTCGCTCCGCTTTTAGCGCTCCCAACATTCCACCCGCAGCGCTAAGGCATACGATTCCTGCCAGCTTTGTTAAAATCATAGAATTTCCTCAATTTGCAAAATTTTTCCCGGAGTTTTTGCCCCAACCGGCATCTGCCACCAGTGGCACGCTGAGCTTGTAGGCATT
>OQVT01002779.1_pt1 | contig 11300 bp, 8 predicted proteins | sample 1691561 | NCBI WGS metagenome assembly OQVT01 (sample SAMN03418260, study PRJEB22391) | human gut metagenome | biome: human-gut; feature: organic feature; material: feces | host: Homo sapiens | place: Tanzania | collected 2013-01
CGTCTCGATTGCGTTTGGTTTTTACGCTTTCTGTTTTTCAGATTTTTATTTTTTACTTTTTTTAATTTTATTTTCCACTTTAACTTTTATATCTTTATATTTTTCAATTGCGGAGTAACGATGAAAATCAAATATCTCGGTCATTCTTGTTTTTTACTTCGGGGTAAAGACAAATCGGTAGTAACCGATCCGTTTAGCGGAATAGGTTATCCGATGAAAAACGTCCGCGCCGATTATTGTACCGTTTCGCACGACCATTTCGACCACGATTACGTTAAAGGCGTAGACTGTGGCGAAGTCGTTCGCGAAACCCGTTCGGGCTTTTTGGGCGTAGAAACTTATCACGACGCGTCGTTGGGTAAACTGCGCGGAAAGAACGTCGCGTTCAAATTCAGCGTCGACGGCGTTACTTTTTGCCATCTTGGAGACGTCGGCGAATATTTAAGCGATTCTCTTGTCGAAGACGTCGGAGAAACGGACGCTTTATTTATTCCCGTCGGCGGCAAATATACGATTGACGGTAAAGAAGCGGCGAACTACGTTGCCAATCTTCATCCGAAAATCGTAATACCTATGCATTATAAAACGAAAAATCTCGATATCGACATCGACGGCGTTGAAAAATTCTTATTTTCCGTCAATATACCGTACGAAACGGTCGGCGACGAAATCGAACTCGAACTCGCGGATTTACCCGATTCCACGAAAATCTGCGTAATGACTGCTGCGGAGGCGTAATATGAAAAACAAATATACTCGCGACGAACTTAAAGAAGTCGGTATACACGATTTAAGGAACGTTTTAAGAAACGAATTCGGCGGAAAGCCGGGCACGGCGAATAAAGAAACTCTTATCGAGACTATATTAGACCTGCAAGAACGCGGAGATCGCCCCGAAGGCGCTTCAAAGCGCGGGCCGGGGCGTCCGCCGCTTCAAACGGATGGAGAAGTTACCGGTTTGAATTCAACGTTTCACAAAGAAAACGTCCTTACGTTTCGCTCTAAAAGCGCGGGCGACAAAGAGTTGGAAGAACGAAAAGTCGAGGGCGTTCTCGAATTAAATCCGAATGAAAGTTACGGGTTTATAAGAACCGTAAACTACGACAATTCTTCCGAAGACGTGTTCGTTGCGCCTGCGCTTATTAAAAGCAACAATTTAAGAAACGGCGATTACGTCGCCGGTAAAAGCAGAAGAGTGGATTCAAAAGCAGATGCGCTTACTAAGGTTATAACGGTAAACGATATAGACGTATCCCGTTCTCCTATGACGGTAAGGGCGGATTTCGATACCCTTGTTCCGCACTTTCCGATTGAGAGATATACTCTCGAACGGGGCAGCGAGACCAACGATTTGTCTTTGCGATGCATCGACCTGTTTGCACCTATAGGCAAAGGACAAAGGGGATTGATAGTCGCTCCGCCGAAAGCGGGGAAAACCACTTTGCTTAAAAAAATAGCAAACGCGCTCGATACGGCGTATCCGGAAGCAAAACTTATAACTTTACTTATTGACGAGAGACCGGAAGAAGTGACCGATATGCGTGAGAATATCGGCGGCGACGTGGTAAGTTCAACGTTCGATCAGTCGCCCGAACATCATATAAAAATCGCCGAACTCGTACTTGACAGGGCAAAAAGAGAAGTTGAAACAGGTAAACACGTTATAATATTGCTTGACAGCATTACGAGATTGGCAAGGGCTTATAACGCCGTTGCCCCGTCGTCGGGTAAAACTCTGTCGGGCGGTATGGAGATCGGCGCGTTGCAGTTCCCCAAAAAATTCTTCGGTACGGCGCGAAATGTCGTCGGCATGGGCAGTCTTACAATCATCGCAACGGTGCTGGTCGATACGGGCAGCAAGATGGACGAAGTGATTTACGAAGAATTCAAAGGCACGGGCAATATGGAATTGCATCTATCGCGCGAACTTTCCGAAAGGCGAATTTTCCCCGCGATAGATATTTATAAATCGGGAACGCGAAAAGACGACCTTCTTTTGACTGCGCCCGAAATCAGTTGCGCGAATCAGGTTCGCAAAATGTTTGAAAACGATAAAAACGCATGCGAAAATCTGCTTGAAATGATGTCTAAAACCGAAAACAATGCGGAGTTTATCCGTCTTATGCCCGAGTGGGTAAAACTCGCTTCGCGGCGTTAGCCGAGCGAGAATTTGACAAAAAGCGCGAAAATTGCGACGTTTTGGCGGGTTCTAACGCAATTACCTGTTGCTAAGGTTTCCGCCGTTATTTTTTTAATTCGTCGTGAGCGCACGGCTGAACGCCGACGGTTTTATAATTGACGTAAAGCACGCTGCCGGGTTTTGCCTTGGGCGGTTTTTTTACGTTTTTGCGTTCGGTATAGTCGATCGGCACTTTTCCGCCCTTTCCGCCGTCGGAGTAAAACGCGCATATTTCCGCAGCGGTTTTCACTACTTCGTCGGGTATTTTTTCGCCCTTGTATTCTATTATCACGAACGGAGAATGAAAGGCTTTGGCGTGCAGCCACAGGTCTTCTTTGTACGCGCGCGCGAGCAGTCTGTCGTTCTGAACGTTGTTCTTGCCGCACTTTACCGCGTAGCCGCAAACGGAGTATTCGCGGTAGGGCGATTCGTATACCTTTTTGGTTTTTACTTTCGGGGCGGGCAATAACCCTTCGTCCGTAAGTTCGCGTTCGACGTCTTTGAAGTCGTCTTCGGTCTCCGCGAACGACAGTTCGTGTTTAACCGATTCGATATAGTACAGGTCTTTTTCGGTCTGTTCTTTCTGCGGCGTAACGATTTCTATCGCGCGTTTTTCTTTGGCGTATTTTTTGAAGTATCTTTGCGCGTTGGCGTTGGGCGTAAGGTTTTCGTCAAGGGCTATTTTCAAAGGTTTATAGTCGTCGTAATAGTTTTCGAGTTCGCAACTTTTCATTCCCTTTTCGAGTTTGTACTGGTACGCGGTTATCAGTTCGCCTTTTACGCGCAGTTCGTCGTAATTCGCCGACGAAAGCAGTTTTTCGCTTTCGCCCTGTAACTTTTTACCGAGTTTTTTTATCTGCGCGTTGATTTTGTCGGCAAGGCGTTTGTAATTCGCGTCGAACGCCTTTTTGGTTTCTTTTTGCGAAAACACCGCGTCAGCCGCTTCCGAAATCGACGAAAAATATTCGGGTTCGTCTATCAGAGTACGATAGTCGGTAACGTAATAATCGCGCTTTTTTCCGTCGCCTTTCGCGTTGGGGCGGACGGTCGGCGAAAGATAGAAATTTTTTACCGTTTCGTATACGCCGTCTGCGGATTGTCCGTCGGCGATATAAGCCGCTTCCTGCGCGGTTACGAACGACAAGCCTTTAACGTTCTCGAACAAAAATTTTGCAAGGTCGCCGTCAAAAGCGCGGCTATAACGCGATTTGAACGACGTTTCGTCGGTAATATCGGCTTTGTCCTGAGACTTGGGCAAAGCGTATTCCGCGCCCGACAGGGTAAGGCGCGTGGTCGCCACGTCGAGCGGCGCGTTCTTTAAGCAACCTAAAATTTTGCCGTTTTCGGTAAGTATCAGGTTGGAGTATTTACCCATTATTTCGCAGTACATAGACTTTTGCACGGAGTCTTTGAAGTCGTTTTTCGTCAAAAAATCTATTTTAATTATCCGCTCGAACCCGACGAGCGACACGTCGGTTATTTCCGCGCCGAGCAGGTGCTTGCGCAGTAACATACAATAGGTCGGCGCGGACTGCGGTTTAGGTTTTTCGCGCGTGGAAAAGGCTACGCGGCAGTATTCGGCGTTCGACGAAAGAACGAGCGTTTTCGCGCCCGTTTTCGTATAGACGTAAAGGTACACGTCGTCTCTGTCCGGCTGAACGATCTTGTTTACCTTCGCGCCGACGAGCGAATTTTTAAGTTCTTTCGTCGCGTGCAGTAAAGTAAAAGCGTCTTGCGGCATAAACCCCTCCGTAACTAACGATATAAGCGTTATAGAACGCGCGCGGCGGCGCGTCGTATAAATTATATATAAAAAGTAGATGAAAGTAAATTATTATACGGAAAAAAATTTGCAAATCGCAAAAAAATGTGCTAAAATGAACGGGATAAAAAAGTATAAGCCGTCGTTTTCGGCTTTTTACAGGAGTTAAAATGAAGTACAGCATTACGAAAGGCGAAAAAAGCACCGTTAAAATCACGATTTCCTTAACGGCGAAGGAGTGGGCGGACGCGCAGGATAAAGCCTACGAGAAAAATAAGGGCAGATATCAAGTACCCGGTTTCAGAAAAGGTCACGTTCCCAAAGCCATTATCGAACAGCAATACGGCAAGGGCGCGTTTTACGAAGAAGGCATAAACGAAGCGTTCGGCAAATATTATTACGACGTACTCGATAAAGAAAAGGATCTCGAACCGATCGACCGCCCAGACGTAGCGATCGACAAACTCGACGAAAAAGGTCTTACTTTGACGGCTACCGTACCCGTAAAACCCGACGTTACGCTCGGCGATTACAAAGGTATAAAGATAAAGAAAGTTGAGTATAATGTTACCGACGCCGACGTTCAGACCGAAGTCGACAGATTCCTTGACCAGAACTCTTACGAAGAAGAAGTTACCGGCAGGGCGGCGCAGAACGGCGATATTACCGTCATCGATTACAGCGGCAGCGTAGACGGCGTAAAATTCGACGGCGGCACGGCTGAAAATCAGACTCTTACGCTCGGCAGCGGCGCGTTCATACCCGGTTTCGAAGACGAAGTCGTGGGTATGAATATCGGCGACGAGAAAGATATAACCGTTAAATTCCCGGATGACTACGGCGCGAAAGAACTCGCCGGCAAGGAAGCGGTGTTCGCGGTTAAATTACACGCGCTTAAAGTAAAGAAACTTCCCGAACTTACCGACGAACTCGTCAAAGACAAGACGGGCAGCGAGACGGTTGACGCGTACAAGTCGTCCGTCAGAGAAAGGCTTGAAAAAGCCAACGCGCAGAGAGCCGAAAGAGAGACCGAAGACGCAATCGTAAAGGCGATAACCGAAAAGAGCGAAGTCGAAATCCCCGATTCGCTCGTAGAAAGAGAAATCGACAATATGATTCAGCAGACTTCGTACAGACTTATGTATCAGGGGCTGAAATTCGAAGACTATCTCAAATACACCGGTCAGACTATGGAGACTTACAGAGACGGTTGCAAAGAGGCGGCGAAGAGCCACGTCAAAACCCAACTCGTAATCGACAAAATCCTTACCGTCGAAAACATCAGGGCGGAAGAGACCGATATAGAGGCGAAAATCAAGGAACAAGCCGAATCGCTCGGCAAGACGTACGAAGAGTACGCCAAAGACGTCAACGACCGTCAGCGTTCGTATATAGAGAACGAAGTGGTTATCGACAAACTCTTTAAGTTCCTTAAAGCCGAAAACGAAATCGCGTAAACGACAAACGACGGGGGTAATTGAGAAATTACCCCCTTTTAATATCGAAGTAAAAGGAGAAATATATGGCTTTGATACCTATGGTCGTGGAACAGACCGACAGGGGCGAACGTTCTTACGACATTTACTCTAAACTTTTAGAAGAGAGAATAGTTTTTATCACGGGCGAAATCAACGACGCGCTCGCCGACACGGTAGTCGCGCAACTTTTATATCTCGAAGCGAAAGACGCCACGAAAGATATAGACGTATATATCAACAGTCCGGGCGGAAGCGTAACCGCGGGGCTTGCCATTTACGACACGATGAACTTTATCAAGTGCGGCGTGTCGACCATATGCATAGGTATGGCGGCGAGTATGGCGGCGTTTCTGCTTTCGAGCGGCGAAAAGGGTAAAAGATTTGCTCTTCCGTCAAGCGAAATAATGATTCATCAGCCCTTGGGCGGCGCGCAGGGGCAGGCGAGCGACATCAAGATTCAGGCGGAGCATATTTTAAGAACCAAAAAGAAACTCAACGAAATTCTCGCCGCAAACACGGGCAAGCCCTACGAACAAATCGAAATCGACACCGACAGAGACAACTACCTTACCGCCACGGAAGCGGTGGAGTACGGGCTTATAGACAAAATTTTCGTAAAGAGATAATCGGCAGGAGACTATATGGCAAATAACGATAAACGCGGAGACGATCTGTTCTGTTCGTTTTGCGGAAAACCCAAGGAACTCGCAAGAAAACTGATAGCGGGCCCCAACGGCGTGTATATCTGCGACGAATGTATAGATATTTGTAAAGAAGTACTCGAACACGACGAAGTCAAAGAAGACAAGTCGAGCGTTCGGCTGCTTAAACCCAGAGAGATAAAAGCCGAACTCGACAAGTATATCGTCGGGCAGGAAAAGGCTAAAAAGGTGCTTTCCGTCGCCGTCTATAACCACTATAAAAGGGTAAATATGGTGGGCGGAAAGAGCGATAAGGACGATACCGAGATAGAAAAGAGCAACGTATTGCTACTCGGCCCTACGGGTTCGGGCAAGACCTTGCTTGCGCGGACGCTCGCGAAGATACTCAACGTTCCGTTCGCGGTTGCGGACGCGACTACGCTTACCGAAGCGGGTTACGTCGGCGAAGACGTAGAAAATATCCTTCTCAAACTCATACAGAACGCCGACTACGACGTGGAAAGGGCGCAGAAAGGCATAATCTATATCGACGAAATCGATAAAATCGCGAGAAAGAGCGAAAACGTATCCATTACCCGCGACGTAAGCGGCGAGGGCGTACAGCAGGCGTTGCTTAAAATCATCGAGTCTACCATCGCGTCCGTGCCGCCGCAGGGCGGAAGAAAGCACCCGCAACAGGAATTTATCCGCATAGACACCACCAACATTCTGTTTATATGCGGCGGGGCGTTCGTGGGGCTTGACAAGATAGTCGGCAAGCGTAAAGACAGTTCGTCGCTGGGCTTTGCGGGCAAACTCAAAGAAGAGACCGAATCGTCCGACGGCTACGTTGACGAAATTCAGCCGCAGGACCTTACCAAATTCGGGCTTATACCCGAATTCGTCGGAAGAATGCCCATAGTGGCGGGGTTGCGCGCGCTTGACGAAAACGCGCTCGTCAAAATTATGACCGAGCCTAAAAACGCGATAGTCAAGCAGTATAAAAAACTCGTCGGGCTGGATAAAGTCGAACTCGTCGTGACCGACGACGCCGTAAGGGAAGTCGCCAAGCGCGCGATAGCCTTAAAGACGGGCGCGCGCGGACTGCGTACGATTTTTGAAAACCTTATGCTCGAAAGTATGTACGACATTCCGTCCGAAACCGACGTGGAAAAGGTTATAATCGATAAAGAAGTGGTGCTCGGAAACAAGCAACCGGAAATAATAAAAAAAGAAATAGCGTAAAACGAAAAACGGCGGAACGGGTAAAATCAACCCGTTCCGCCGTTTGCGTTGACAAAACCGCAAACGACGGTTATAATATAAATATGAAATTCATACATACCGCAGACGCCCATCTGGGCTCTAAAATGGACTCGGGTTTACCGGGCGACAAGGCGAAAGAACGCCGCTCGGAAATTCGCGCGACCTTTCTCAAATCCGTAGAATACGCCGCGCGCGTAAAGGCGCGCGTATACGTCGTGGCGGGCGACCTTTTCGACGACGACAAACCCCTTAAAAAGGATAAGGAATTCTTTTACGATACCGTAAAACGCTTTCCCGAAGTAGATTTTTTATACCTTCGCGGCAATCACGACTCGGGCGAAGCCGCCGAAGACCTGCCGAATCTGAAAACCTTTTCAAAAGAATGGACGTATTACCGTTACGGCAAAGTGGTTTTCGCCGGGATTGAACTCTGCCCCGAAAACGCGTTGTCGCTTTACTCGTCGCTCCGTTTAAGCGAGAAGGATATAAACGTCGTCATAATGCACGGCGATATATCCGAAGGCGCAGGCGCGGACAAGATAAAACTCGCCGCGTTAAAGGATAAAAACATAGACTATCTCGCACTCGGGCATATCCATTATTCCTATACTAAATCGCTCGGAAGTCGCGGTATAGCGCGGTATTCGGGCTGTCTGGAAGGCAGGGGCTTTGACGAAGCGGGCAAAAAGGGCTTTTACGAGATCGATATAGACGAAGAGACGGGCAAAACGACGGATAAATTCGTATCTCTGTCGCAGAGAACGATTTACCGTTACGAGACGGACGTGTCCGCCGCAAAGACGCGTTCGGAAGCCTACTCGATAGTCAAAAACGCCGTGTCCGCGACGAAAAACGATATAGTCAGAATCGAACTCGTCGGCGAGAGAAGTTACGACGACGAAAATCTCGAAGACGACCTTACCGCGTACCTTAAAAACGACTATTACTTCGTGTCCGTAAAGGATCGTTCCGTCCGTAAATACGACCTTAAAGACTTTGAAGGCGATACGTCGCTGAAAGGCGAATTCGTGCGGCAGGTAATGGCTTCCGATTTGTCTCAAGAGCGGAAAGGCGAGATAATTTCGCTCGGCTTAAAGGCGTTGTCGGGGCGGGAGGTAGACTGATGAAAATTATATCCTGTTTCGTAGAGACCTACGGCGCGATCGAAAAGCAAAAATTCGACTTCGACGAAAACCTGACCGTTTTTTTGCGCGATAACGGAACGGGCAAAACCACGCTCGCGTCCTTTATCCGCGCTATGTTTTACGGCTTGCCCCCGACTAAAACCAACTCCGTAACGTTTAACGACAGAGAGCGGTTCTACCCGTTTTCGGGCGGAAAATTCGGCGGAACGCTGACGTTTGAAGCGCAGGGCAAAACCTATAAAATAGAGCGGTTTTTCGATAAGAAAAGCGTTAATAAAGACCAACTTAAACTATACGAAAACGGCGACGAAATCGAGTGCGACTACTCGGTCGGGTTGCGGTTTTTCGGCGTGGACGAGCGCGCGTTTACGCGCACGGTGTTTTTCGACGGCTCGTCTGCGGACGCGGGCGACGATGCGGCGGCGAAACTGTCGGACTTCGTCGACGATACCGGCGGCGCGTCTTACGAAGAAGCGTATTCCGCCGTCGAAACCGCGCGTAAAAAATACAAGGCGTTACGCGGCGACAAGGGCGTTATAGCCGACCTTAAAGCCGCGCGCAGAGCCGCCGAACTGCGGATAGAGAATTACGCCGAAATCGAAAGCGATTTAAGGCTGAAATATACGGATAAAGAGAAAGCCGAAGCGGAAGCGGACGCGCTCAAAGCCCGTTACGCCGCCGCGGTAAACGCGCAGACGGTAAAGGCGAAACGCGCGACTTACGAAGAGAAAAAAGCCGAACTCGAAAAGATAAAAGCCTGCCTTGCGGCGTTCCGCGCGAAATATCCCTGCGGCATACCGCAAAAATCGCAGACCGACGAAGCGGCGGAACGGCTTAACGCCCGAAACGCGAAACTCGCGTCGGTTGCCGAAGCCGAGCAGTCGGCAGAGCGGAAGTACGCTCTGTCCGTTCTCGAACGGGAGTTTACCGAGCGTAGGATCACGCAGACGACGCTCGACGCGGCGAGCCGCGCGGCGGACGAGATTACGGCGATGCGGTACGAGACGGAAAAGATTTCCGAACAAATCGATAAAGCGAACGCAAATCCGCTCGTCAAAAAATTCGACGCAATGCCCGTAAACCCCGACGAATACGAGACCGCGCGGCTTAAAATGGACGAACTGCGCGACGCGGAAGAACGCGTAAGGCTGGCGGACGAAGCGGGCGACGCGCGCGAAAAAGACAAAAAGAAAGGCGGCAAAATCGCCGTTACGGCGATAGGGGCGGCGATACTGCTCGTCGGTGCGATCGTGGCGTACTTTAACCTTTACGCTGGCGTCGGCGTTATCGCGCTCGGCGCGGTTATGGCGATAGCGGGCGCGGCGTATTCGCCCGCACGCGGAAAAAAGCCGAACGAAACCGATTCGTTTTCGCTTATCGCGCGGCGCGACGGGCTTTGTAAGGATATAACGTCGTTTACCGTAAAACACGGGTATTATTCCCGCGACGGGGTAAAGGTCGATTTTTCCAACTTCGAGCGCGACTACGCGGATTATCTCGCGCTTAAAAATTCCGAGACCGAACTTTGCGAAAAACTCAAAACCGCCGAACGCGCGGTCTGCGAAAAGGAGTCCGCGCTGAAATCCGAACTGAACGCGTTCGGGACGGGAAGCGGCGATTTGCGCGGCGCGGTAAACGCCTTGCAGAAGAAATACGACGAATATCTCGCGCTCGTCCGCGAACGCGACTTTTCCGCGAAGCGCGTGGCGGAAATCAACCGCGCCGCGAAAGAAGACGACGAGTACCTGACTTCGTTCTTGCGCGCGTATAAGGCGGACGGCTCGGACGTCGCCGCGATTATCGAAAAACTGCGCGAAGACCGATTGACTTACGGCGAAGCCCTGCAAAAAGAGCAGCGGCTCGAAAAAGAACTCGCGCAATATAAAGACCTGCCGAACGCTACCGAAGAAGACGAAATTCCCGTTGCGGTATTAGCCGAAACGCTCGACCGCAAAAACGCGGAAATCGCTAAACTCAACGCCGAAATCGCGCTTGAAGAACGCGAACTCGAAAACTATCCCGACGCCAAGTCGGCGTTATCCGCCGCGGAAGAAGACGTGCGCGAAGCGACCGAAAAGTACGAGATTTTAGGCGACACGCTTAAATATCTCGCGCTTGCGGAAAAGAAACTCAAAGACGAGTACGTCGCGCCGACGCTCAAAGCATTTATCGGCTACGCCAAAGAAGTTTCGGAAGAATTCGGCGAAAACGCCGATATGGATAAAAATTTCAGGGTAAAATTCGAGCGGAGCGGCGAACTGCGCGGCGAAAAATATTTCAGCGCGGGGCAACGCGCCGTCATATCGCTGTGTCTGCGTCTGGCGTTGATAGACAGAACGTTCAAGAACGAAAAACCCTTCGTCGTGCTCGACGATCCGTTCGTCGCGCTTGACGAAACGCATTTCGAAAGGGTAAAAGAAGCGGTTAAAAAACTATCCCGAAAAACCCAGACGATATATTTTACCTGTCACGAAAGCCGTTCGATATAATCACGAAAGCCGTTCGATATAATATCGTATAATCCCGTAGAGCGCGGCATAGAATATTTCTATGAAATTAACCCAACTGCCGCCGCAACGAACGGCGGAAATCAAAGCGATAAATCTGCCGCCCGAAGACGCGGCGATTTTATGGGAACTCGGCGTCGGGGTAAAATCCAAAATAACTCTCGTCAGATTTTTTCTGCGTTCGACCGCTCTCGTCGTAGTTGACGGAGCGGTCGTTGCGATAGGCAAAGAATACGCCGACGCAATCGAAGCCGAACCGTGTTGAGAGTCGTGCTTGCGGGTAATCCCAACGCGGGTAAATCCACGCTGTTCAACACCCTTA
>OQVT01002781.1_pt1 | contig 11297 bp, 8 predicted proteins | sample 1691561 | NCBI WGS metagenome assembly OQVT01 (sample SAMN03418260, study PRJEB22391) | human gut metagenome | biome: human-gut; feature: organic feature; material: feces | host: Homo sapiens | place: Tanzania | collected 2013-01
GTCGCCCGCTGTCATCTTGACAACGCCGAACTCCATGCCCATCATTTCCGGATTGTCTACTGCGGAAACCATCTTATTATAGCCCTTGTCAAACGGGGCCTTTGCTGTGTATTTCATGTCGATCGCTCCTTTGTCGGTATGCGCTTTATCAAAATAAAAAATATTGTCAAGTATCGGTTAATTCCCAGTTTCACTGTACATTCCTTTGCAGCGCGGCCCCCGCCGCGCTGCAAAAGCTGTGAGAAAAGGTATATACATGCGGAGAATGCATGAGTGCACAGAGTTACGAATGTCTTGTTAGGAAACTGGAGATGTGGTGTGTCATTACAGCCGTATTAACTCAATACATTCTCGCTTCGTCGATGTGCTGATCCAGACGCTTGCGTGCTTCCTGTACTGCCTCAGACTTCGAGGTAGAAGCTACGCCGATGTGCCACCAAGACTCATAGCCCTCTGCCATGGTCTTCGGCAGAACCTTTGCATCAATGATGCAGGATCCGGTTTCCTTCTTTGCGTCCTGTACAGCCTTGCGGAATTCTTCCGGCGTCTTTGCATAGAATGCCTTCATGCCGTAGCCTTCGCCAACCTTGCCGAAATCGGTGTAGCAGTACTTGCCGTCCAGCTTGCCGGTCTCCTCGTTGCGGTAACGCATCTCGGTTGCCAGGGAGCCAACGCCGTTGCCCATCTGCAGGTTGTTGATGCAGCCGAATGCCGTGTTGTCGAATACAACGACGGTAATCTTTGCATTTTCCTGAATGGCGGTCGGAATCTCAGAGTTCAGCATCATGAACGAGCCGTCGCCAACCAGTGCGTAAACTTCCTGCTCCGGTGCTGCCAGCTTGGAGCCGAGTGCACCGGCAATCTCATAGCCCATGCAGGATGCGCCGTATTCCATGTTATAGGTATCCTTTGCATCGGTTACCCACAGTCTCTCAAGGTCAGCCGGCAGGGAACCTGCTGCTGCAACCACGATTGCATCGTCGTCAATCTCTTCACGCAGGATGCCAACCGCATTGGACTCGGTGATGGTACCGCCGATGTCGTTGATGAAGTCGTTCATGATCTTCTCGGTCCAGCTCGGTACGCACGGAACGAACTTGCCTTCGCCAAAGCCTTCGCCATGGTACTGTACGCCGAGAACGCTCAGGCGCTCCTTCTCCCAAATATCACGGATTTCCTGAATCTCGTTGGTGTAGCCGGACTTGTAGCCGTCAGCCTTCAGCACGTCATAAATCTGCTCCAGCGTTACCTTGGCATCGCCTACGCAACGGGTTGCATCCAGCTTTTCCGCGTGGAACTCGGAAGTGTTGATTGCCAGAACCTTGATGTCCGGATTGCGGAACAGAACCCACTTGGAACCGGTAACAAAGTCGTTGAAACGGGTGCCGACGCCGATAACCAGATCGGCATCCTTGCACAGTGCGTTTGCTGCCAGACCGCCGGTAACACCGATGCCGCCGACGCTCAGTTCAAAGCTGTCCGGCAGAGCGGAGTGGCCAGCCTGTGTCTGGGATACCGGAATGTTAAACTCACGAGCAAACTTCATAACGGTTTCGCCTGCTTCGGAGTAACGAACGCCGCCGCCGGAAATCAGGATCGGCTTCTTTGCGGACTTAATCAGCTCTACAGCCTTCTCTACTTCATATGCATCTGCGCCGCGGCGGGAGATGTGATGTACACGCTTCTGGAAGAAGTAATCCGGATACTCGAAGCTCTCGCCCTGTACGTCCTGCGGCAGGCTGATGCAGACAGCGCCGCAGTCAGCGGTGTCGGTCAGCACGCGGAATGCGTTAATCAGTGCCGGCATCAGCTGTTCCGGACGGGAAATGCGATCCCAGTACTTGGAAACCGGCTTGAAGCAATCGGAAGCGGTGATGCTCAGGTCGTGAGAAACTTCCATCTGCTGCAGTACCGGATCCGGCTGACGGGTTGCGAAAGAGTCAGACGGGAACAGCAGCAGCGGAATGTGGTTGATGGATGCGGTCAGCGCTGCGGTTACCATGTTTGCTGCGCCAGGGCCGATGGAAGAAGAACAAGCGATGATCTTGCGGCGGTTGTGCTGCTTCGCATAAGAGATAGCCGCATGTGCCATGCCCTGCTCGTTTCTGCCCTGATATACACGCAGACGACCCGGATCTTCATCCAGCGCCTGTCCCAGACCAACTACCATGCCGTGTCCAAAGATGGTGAAGATGCCGTCTACGAACGGCTGCTCTACGCCGTCAAATTCGATGTACTGCTGGTTCAGGAACTTTACAACTGCCTGACCTACTGTCATCTTTGTCTTGCTCATAATTGTTTCCTCCTCATACATAAACATTCGTCTTATATCCACAATTTTTGTTTTGCGGTTCCTTGTTTTTGTTGTACTCAGTATACTATTTTCACGAAAAACAAACTTTAACCCTTTTGTTTTTTCACAATTTTGTCAGTATTTTTTCGATTTTTTATATCCTTGCTGTGTTTTTGCACCGTGCTCCCCCGCCTTTCGCGCAAACTTTCAAATTCTTGCTGTTCCCCCTCGCAAGCCCCCGCGTCATGCATAGCACTGCTTTTTCTAATATCCTGCGATTGCCTGTTTTTCTCGCGCATGAAAAAAGCCAGAGGGCAGATTTTTCTGCTCTCCGGCGGGAGGATTTATGATTCTTTTTTCTTCTTTCTGCGCTTCTTTTCCGGCTGCCGTGTCTCGACAAGATAATTTTGCCGGTATTTCTTTGGCGGCATGCCGACATTCTTGGAAAATTGCAAATTAAAGTAGCTCTGTGTGTCATAGCCGACCATGCCGGCAATCGTTGTGACCGGCAAATCCGTAGAAATGAGAAGCGTCTGCGCCTCTCCAATGCGGCGGCGCAGCAAATACTGCATCGGCGAGTATCCGCTCATCTCTTTAAATACATGTGACAGATAATACGGGCTGATATTGAGCGCTTCTCCCATGCTCTGCAGCGTGATCGGCTCGGCATAGTTCTTATCAATGTATTCTTTGATGCGCTGTCCCAAAATAGACGGTTCTTCCACTTCGGTTTCTTCACTGTTTGATGCTTTGACGCCGACAACCGTCAGCGCCTTGACGAGTACCGCGTGCATCAGTGAATGACAAAACGCCTCTGCATTGATTTCTCCTGATGATAAGCTGCGGAACATCATTTCAAACAACATCTTGAGCGGTTCAAAATGCTCTCCTGTCGGAAATACAAAGCCTGCGTCCGGCGGAATCAACGCATATTCCTTGAGCCCCGGCATGTGTAAATTTCCAACAGCAATACAATAGCTGCCCACCGGATTATCCGAACCGGAAATTTCATCGTGCACAACGCCCGGATTATAAATCAGCAAATCGCCCTGCTGCACTTTATACTTCTTATCATGAATCAGATACTCGCTGCTTCCGCTGCAAATTAAAATCAGCTCCACAAAATCCTCGTGCGCATGCATAACGCGCGGATGCGCACTGGTATCCGGCCGAATATCGCTGACATATAACAGCTTCGGGTCATTTTTTCCGATAAATACCGACTGAAAATCTTTTTTTACAAAACACTGCACGTTCATTGCCTGATGTTCTGCCATAGTATACTCCTCTCCCGTTTCTATTCTCTCTCGTGCATCTATTATAGCAGATGCGGCAAATATTGACTATCCGAATGTTGTCTTTTCTGCTGTAACCTATGATATACTTGAGGTATCCCAAGCAAAGGAGCATTTGTATGACAGAGCAAGAAAAACGAGACTTGGGTCTCTGGTATGACGCCAATTATGACCCCAGCATTTTACAAGAGCGCGAACACGCAGATATGCTGTGCTTTCAGTTCAACAACACGCCGCCCAATCAAGCACAAAAACAACAGGAGATTCTCCGCACGCTGATGCCAAAGCTCGGGCAGTCCGTCGTGATTCTCTCTCCATTTTATGCCGATTACGGGTATCACTGCACGATTGGAGAGGGTTCTTTTCTCAATCACGGCGCATATCTGATGGACTGCGCGCCCATCACCATCGGTTCGCATTGTTTTATCGGTCCAAACTGCGGCATGTATACCGCCATTCATCCCATGCTTCCGGACGAGCGCAATCAGGGATTGGAGTGCGCGAAGCCAATCACGCTGGGCGATAACATTTGGCTCGGCGGTGATGTCACGATTCTTCCCGGTGTGACCATCGGAAGCGGCAGCGTCATCGGCGCCGGAAGCGTTGTCACTAAAGATATTCCCGCCGGTGTGCTGGCATACGGCAATCCCTGCCGCGTCATTCGCCCGCTCACCGAACAAGACCATATCGCAAAGCCAGTGTAATTGTTTGCGATACAAAAAGAGCAGCCCGCGGGCTGCTCTTTTTGCTATTTGCGATAGACGCTCATATAGAGATCCGTCTGTTTTTCCGTATTGCCGACCGTCATCGTTCCGGTATACGAATCCAAGCTCATGCCCGTGCTCGTCCACAAGCTCATATCCTGTTTGAAACCTGCATGCTTGGTGATGGACAGCGTGTATCCGTTTTTATCCGCCGGTTGTACACCGGTGTCCAAACAAACGCGGCTCTGATCCTCAATATCATTCGGTGTCACAGATGTCTCATAAACCACTTGTCCCGCCGCATTGCGCAGCTGCACCGTAAAATTCGCAGTCTCTTGGGAAGCATCTGCCGCTCCCGCCTGTGTGCGGATTTTTAACCGAATCGTGTCAAACGAATGATTGGGATAAAAGGTCTGCGTCATGGTCTCCCCATCAAACAGATGCACCGGCTCGACCCATGTGCTTCCATAACTCCGAATGACATATTTAGGTGTCTGCGAGCGCAGCGCTGCCACACGCTGGACATTACCGGCGCCGATCAGCACCGCCGCCCAAACGGCACACAATCCGATGCGCACCGCCGTCTTGCGATGCTTTTTCTCCGGCATCGGAAGCGTGTGTCCGCCTGCCAGCAGGAAGAAAAACGGCAAAAACGAAATCGCATACGCCGATTTGACTTCCCAAAACAGATAAAATACGATGCCGCCCAGAATAACCGTCATGAGCAGAAAATCATATGTCAAGACCGCGCGGCGGCCGAGCTGGCGCATCAGATTGCATATGGTCAGCAGCAGCACAGACAGCCAAAAACACTGGCTGTAATACTTGATTGCAAAGCTTTTTCCGCCAATCAAATGCTGATACGTCCAGCTGTATCCCTCCATCTGATTGAGGCGGCGGCTCATTTGAAACCAGCCGTCTCCCCATGTAATCGCCATCTTTTTGAGCCACAGCTTCGCCGTTCCCTTTGCGCCCAAATGCTGATAGTGTTCGATGGTTTTCGCCTTGGTCACCGGACCTTTTTTATCATCCGGCAGCGTCAGGGTAAATTTGTCATCCGCTTCATTGTATACGCCCTTGCCGTGAGAACCCATCATGAGCCAGTGCGTCAGCGGATAATTCGCATGAGAAATCGAGCCAAACGCCTGCTGACAGCGATTCGACACGGTCATCTGCGTGCCCGCTGCAATGGCAAGCAGCAGCACAAGCGCCGCCGCACGCGGCGCAAGCTCCCGCACATGCCATGTTTTCTCCCGCAGCTTGGGCAGGATATAAAAGAACCAGCCGACCAAAAACGCCAGCACCGGAAAAACCGCTGTCGGGCGAATCTGATAGCCTATGACCGCAACAAATGCGCCAATACAGCCGAGCAGCAGTTTTCGTTTCCGGTTTTCCGTCTGATACAAGCACACGCCGAGATAAAACAGCAGCATGGCAAACGGGATGCTCAGCGTATTGGAATACACCCAGAATGTCATGATATAAAAGACCGGATTGCAGACAAACAGTACCAACACCTTGACTGCGGCTGCGCCATTGCGGATGCGGCGCGCAATCAGGCAGGAAAAGATACAGCCGATCATCAGACACACAGCGTTGAGCATATACACGGTTTGATACAAATTCGTCGCGCCGAGTGCGTCCATCCCGCGAAAAAACTGAACAAAAAACAGGGTCAACAGATAATTATTGCCGTACTTTGAAAAATAGGTCAAATATACACTGTCCGGATGAATGCTGTTTGTGCCCGTGCGCGCCATATACAGGGCTTGATCCAGCATCGAATGGCTGTCATTGCGCGGAACAATATGCAACACCGAAATCATACCGGCATAAACCGCAATCATGACCGCAAACAGCGCCGCGGCACAGACCACGCGCTCCCGGCGGCTCATGCGGTCAATCCGCGCAAACAAAAACTGCCACGTTCCCACCAGCAAAAGGACACCGCCGAGTATCAGCAGCGACTTTCCGCCTTTGGGACAGACTGCATCGGGAAAATTTTTCATCGCGCGCCGCCATGTACTGTATCCGCACCACAGCAGACAGAGCACACAAATCGCCGTCAATGTTTGGTACAGGCGGTTTTTTATCGTTTTCACACGCCCCCCCGCATATTGCAGGGACGATTTTTCTTCCAATTCATACTATCCATAACTCCTTTGGTTTATTTTAGCTTTCTCATTATAGCACCAAACGAATCAGGAAATCATGTATTTCTGCGAGATTTTTTCTTAACATTTCTTAATTTTTGCAAAAGAGAAACAGCCATGGTAAAAATACCTTGGCTGTTTATAGTACCTGCACAAATACACTTCCAGTATTATACATTGAGCTTGCGATACTCCTGCGGGGTCATGCCCGTCACGCGCTTGAACATTTTGCAAAAATGCCGGTTGTCCCGATACCCCGCCTGTCTGCCGATTTCCTTCACCTTTTCGTCTGTCTGAAGCAGCAATTCTTTTGCGCGGTTGATGCGGCATGCGGTCAGGTATTCCGAGAATGTAATCTCTGTTTCTTTGTGAAAAACAAAGCTGAGATATGCTGCATTCAGATGTACCGCCTCTGACGCATCATTGAGTGATATATTTTCCCCATAGTTCTTCTGTATAAACCGGATGGTCTGCGCCACCGGTTCGCTGTACTGAGACAAATCCGGCAGCAATTCTTCACAAAATGCCAAGAATTCCTGTTCTCGTCCTTCCAGCTCGGAAAAATGCTGCGGTGCTTCCTGTGCCGAAATCCCAGCACAGCGCTGCGCCTGCATCATCCATTCCCGCACCAAATGCGATTGTGTGTGCTGGGATGCAAATGCTTCCAGCGCCTGCGCGTAGGCTGCCCGAATGGCATTGCCGTCGTGCCGTTCTATATATGCCGCAATATTTTCACAAAAGGCGCGTGCTTCTTCCGGAATGATATCGTGCGACGGCCGGCACTGCCATGCATAACAAATCGCCTGCGGCTCATAAAAGGTCGCTTCCAAAGCATTCAAGGCGCTCTCCCAGCAGGCGGACGGCTGCATGCCAAAATCCGGTGTATCACTGATGCCGATGCGAACTTCTGCCGCCAAATACCGGTCTGTATTGTGCGCCAACGTCGCAGCTGCCTGTGCCAGTGCTTCCTGCCGCTCGGCACGGCTTTCTCCCTTGCGGAAATCAAACACCACCGCATACAGCTCCCGCCGCACATGCACGCTGCGAATCAAATTGTTGTGCCGCGCGCTGTCCTGACAAACCTGCAGGAAAGACGCCTGAAAGCGTTCCTGCTGTTCTATCGGAAGAATTGCCACGCGCTTATCATAATCTTTGATGCGAACAGCCAGCACCGCTCGGATGCGGAATGCGCTCTGCTCATCCGGCTGCCGTTCACCTTTGAGCTGCTGGACAATCTCCGCCCGTTCTTGCTCCGGATCGTACTGTCCCAGCGGCTGTACCATATCTTTTTCCAGCTCGCCCAGTAATTTAAGCATGCTTTGTTCTGTCAATAAGTTTTTGAGAACATATTCATCCGCACCAAGCTTCATGGCTTCCCGCACATATTCAAAGTCATCATGACAGCTGAGAACCACAATTTTTGCCGGATTGTTCTCTTTTTTCAACCGGCGAATCAAGGTAATGCCATCCATGACCGGCATACTAATATCTGTGATGATAATATCCGGCTGATATTCCTGCGCCATTTCCAGCGCCTGTTCTCCATCCTGCGCCGCACCGACCACGGAGTAGCCATGCGCATTCCAGTTTGTCAGACGAGATAAAAATGTGCGAACCAGAAAATCATCATCTACCAGCAAAATTTTAATCATGTTTCTCTTCCCTCTTTGTAGTACTCTGATAAAAAGCTCTTGACATTTGTTTGCGTAATCACGCGGTTTTCCACATAGGTGTGTTCCGCCACAGTCTCTCCGTTCATCGCGTCTACCAGCGTTTCGATGGTTCGATATCCAATATCATATCCGTTTTGGCTAATCATCGCCAAAATATCGCCGTCCTGTACGGCAGTCAAGGCATCACTTTGCGTATCTACGCCGACCAGCCGAAGATTGTCCCAATGATTGCGCTTTTTCTGCTGCAGCGCACCGATGGTCATCATCGCGCTGGTGCAAAAGACCGCGTCCAAGTCCGGATATGTCTCCATAACACGTTTCATCTCCCGCTGCGCGCCGGCACTGCTGCTGTTGTCCACACGGCAAACGTCTACCACTTCAAAATCCGTATGATTAGAAATATACTTTTCAAAGCCCTCCACGCGGCGATTGTGGGTTGTCTGCTCCTTGTTTCCCGCGATCACAGCAATTTTTGCTCCGGATTTCGTCGGCATCTGCGTTTGCAGCGTTTCCGCCGCAATTTCTCCAATCAGGGTATTATCCGAACCGATATACGGCATCCCAATCGGCGCATTGACTTCTTCATCCAAATATACGGTTTTGATGCCCTGTTCCCTCGCGTGCACCATATATTCCTGCGCCGCCACAGCGTCACACGGCGCCACAGCCAGTGCATCCGGTGCAGAATCCATGGCGTCTTGTATCATATCCAATTGTGTATCGGCATCGCTTTCCTGCTTTGGATATAAGATGGTCAGCGAAATGTTTTTGTCATTCGCTGCCTGCCGCAGACCGTCTGCCACCTCCATCCAATGAATGGAATCCATCGCCTTTAAAACAACAATGACTCGTTTTCGATTTTCTTCTATGGTATTGTTTTTCTGTGGCATGCATCCTGTCAGAAAAACACACACTATCAAGCAGATGCAAACCAGTCTTTTTTTCATATTTTGCCACCTCATATCGTATACTCTTCCGCATCATATGAAATGGGAAGCAAAATCACCGCTGTCGTTCCAGCTTGTTTTTCCGAATAGAACCGCAGTTCTGCTTTTTCCCCATAATACAAGCGCAGACGCTCGCGAATATTGCTGACGCCAATGCCGCTGAATTTGCTTTTTCTTTGTCCATCCAGCAGCTTTTGAATTTCTTCCGACGTCATGCCTTCGCCGTGATCTTCCACTTTAATTGCCAGCGCACCAGTATCGCACAGCACGGAAACCGTAATCTGATTGTCTTGCTTTCGATGGTCAACACCATGCAAAATAGCATTTTCCACCAACGGCTGAATGAGAAGCCGCGGCACATAACACGCTTCTGCTTCCGGCTGCAAATCAAATGTCACTTGAAAACAATCTGCATAGCGGAACTGCTGGAGCTTAACATAATTCTGTACCATATGAATTTCCTGCTTGGCGGTAATAAATGCGCCGCGGTCGCTGGCGCTGAGCTGCAGCAGCTCAATAAACGCTTCCAATAGCTCCGCAGTATTGGGCGCTCCCTGCAAAACTGCTTCATATTTGATAGAATTCAACGTATTATACATAAAATGCGGCGTAATTTGGTATTGCAGCGCTTCAATTTCTGCTTCTTTCTTGAGCATTTTTTCCGTGACCAATTCTTCGATTAAGCCTTCGATTTGCGCGATCATGCTGTTAAACCCCTGCGACAATTGTCCGATCTCATCGTTTTGATAGACAGGTGCGCGAACCTTGAGATTGCCTCCGCTGACCTGCTGCATGCTGCTGCGCAATTCTTCCATTGGCTTCATCAGATGGCGAACCACAAAGAAAATCAAAACAGCAAATGCTGCATTAAGCAAACCTGCTATCAGCAGGGTGCGATTGCGCACAACGCGCAGCGGTTCTGTTATTTGCGACCGTTCCGCAATGGACACAATGTGATACTCTGTTGTCGGCATCGCAACATCCGTCACGAGCATACCGCTGTCCGGCCATGTAATCTGTGTATTCAAGCTGTAAATATCCGCCGCAGATAAAATACGGTCACCGTCTAAAATAAATCGTTCCGTATCTTGACTGCTTTCATTTTGCAGGCAGCGGAAAAAGATTTCTCGTTCATTGACGCCAACGGTAATCTGTGCCAGTTCCTCTCCTCCCAATGCAACTGCTTTTTTGGAATAAAAAAACAAATTATCCTGCGTGACAGATGTCGCATCTCTGGCATATACCGGCGACAATCTATTTTCATGGTTTTCCTCCAACACTTGCTGCAAGGTTTGTGTAATTTCCTCTGTCACCTGCAGCTCCGTCAGACCGTTGGCATTGACCTTCAGGAGTGTTTGCGTGCTCGGCAAATAGCAGCTGATGACGTCAATATTTTTATTTTTGCTTCGATAGGTATCTAATATGTCGCCGATTTGATTCACGTCCCGTTGTTGTATGCACTGCCGCAACGCTTCATCGTTCACGGCATAGACGCATGCGCTGTATGCATCCAGCATGGTATCATCAATCCTTTCGACCAAGTTTTAGTTCATTATATTTCCAATGTCATTTTTGAGCATAACAAAAATCCTCTCCCACCAGCTTACCCAAACTTCAACTGCAATCCCCCAAACAAATCCCCAATAGTACAGCTCAGATGCTCGTCCGACTCCGGAAGTGCATACTTGGCAATCTCATACTCCGGATTCAGTTCCAGCTTCTTTATCAGTGCTCCAGTATTTACTGCATCGTCCAATCCATCATGGAATCTGCCTTCCGGCTGCATTTAAGTCAGGACGGAAACAAACGATATCTCCGTTCTCTGTTGTGTATGCCTTTAAACCTTCAAAACATGTCTGTGCATACTGAAATACACCTACTACACCGGCACCGAGACGGTCGGCAGCGAGAAGAAGAACATTCGCGACATTTATGCGAACGTGAAGGAATATATCCGTCAGAAGAGCGATTACAAGGCGGACACCTACGAGGCGTCCGAGGCACTGATGCAGAAGGCGGCGGAAAAGCAGGTCGCCGAACTGATGAAAGTGTATCTGCTCGCCGAGAAGATGCGTTGTCGAGGGCGGTCTGCGCTTCCTTCTTCTTGGTCGTGTCGCTGCCGGCGTTGCTGACGGCGCTCTTCTTGTCCGAGATGTCCTTGATCAGAGAGTAGAGGGTGACTTCCTTGCCGTCTTCGGTATACTTATAGACGTAAGCGTCATCCTTCTTCTC
>OQVT01002783.1_pt1 | contig 11285 bp, 9 predicted proteins | sample 1691561 | NCBI WGS metagenome assembly OQVT01 (sample SAMN03418260, study PRJEB22391) | human gut metagenome | biome: human-gut; feature: organic feature; material: feces | host: Homo sapiens | place: Tanzania | collected 2013-01
TATCATCAACGTGCACGACATTGAATTTCAGGCCTCTTTGCCTGGTGGTTTGCAATAAAAAATTTTTAAAGTGGGGGATAGGTAAATGAACAATTCAGTTATCTGGTATGCAGTTTTAGCTGTAGTTGTTGTTGCACTTGTCTATGTTATCTTCAACTTCTTTAAGGTTAAGAAAATGGATGAAGGTAATGAAGAGATGGTAGAAATGGCTGCTATCATCAGAAGTGGTGCAAACACATTCTTAAAAGCAGAGTTTAAGGTTATTATCCTTGTTGCGATAATAATCGCTGTTGTTTTCAGTCTCTTTGTTGAGGCAACAAGCGGAATAACATTCCTCTTGGGCGGTGCAATGAGCAGTATCGTATGTATCGTAGGTATGAAGAGCGCTACATACGCAAATGTTCGTACAGCCAACAAAGCACGCCAGTCACTTTCAATCGGAGAAACAGTTAAGGTTGCTCTTTGCGGAGGTAGCGTAAGCGGTATCTCAGTACAGGCACTTGGAATTCTCGGACTCATTATCGTTCTTTTAGTATGGGGCGTTGATGCTCATGCAACAGGACACGGACTTATCGCAAATCTTGAGTGTAATCCTTCTATCATGAGAGTCACAACTTACTCTCTCGGATGCTCAATCGTTGCTATGTTCAACAGGGTTGCAGGCGGTAACTACACAAAAGCAGCTGATATCTCTTCTGATATCCTTGCAAAGATCCGTCATGACATGCCTGAAGATGACAGCCGTGTACCGAACGTTATCGCTGACTTCATCGGTGACAACGTAAACGATATCGCAGGTAACTGCTCAGACCTTCTTGAGAGTTTTGTTGCTACGATCGCAGCATCTATAATGATCGCTGTTACACTTTTCATCAACACTAACGTTCCGATATCTGATGAGCTTTTCAACAGAATGGTATTATTCCCGGTTATCCTTGCAGGTGTAGGACTTATCGGATGCCTTCTTGGAATGGGATTCGCTTCTGTAAAGAAGATGGGTGACGATCCTTCAAAAGAGCTTGATATAGCCACATGGCTTTCAGCAGGTATCACTATCGTACTCGGACTTATTGCATGCTACTTCCTTTTCGCAGAGATGAGCGGAGAACTTTACTCTGATCTTAGATGCGGATGGCTTTCACCATGGATCTCAAGTGTTCTTGGTATCGTAAGCGGTATCGCTATCGGAAGTATTACAGAATACTATACAAGTGATAAATACAATCCTACAAAGCATCTTGCACAGATGGCTACAGAGGGTGAAGCTTTTGTTATCACAAAGGGTGATGCTATCGGTTCTCGTTCAGCACTCCTTCCGATCCTTGTTATCGGTATTGCACTTTTTGTTTCAGGACAGATCTCCGGAACATACGGAATCGCTATATCAGCACTCGGAATGCTTGCATTCGTAGGAGCTACAGTTTCTATCGATGCATTCGGTCCTATCGCTGATAACGCAGGCGGACTTGCAGAGTCCTGCCACCTTGACCACAAAGTCAGAATCATCACAGATAAGCTTGATTCAGTTGGTAACACAACAGCTGCTATCGGTAAAGGATTCGCTATCGGATCTGCAGCTTTCGCAGCAGTTTCACTTATCGTTTCATATGTAGGTAACCTTGGACTTCAGCCGGGTATCACAGGAGCAGATGTTCCGGTACTTAACATAGCTGCATTTACGGTTATCGCAGGTGCACTTATCGGTGGTGCTCTTATCGAGTACTTCTCAGCTATCCTTACAGACAACACTATCGAGTCTGCTAAGCTCATGGCTGACGAAGGAGATAAGCTCCTTTCAATACCGGGTGTCCTTGACGGAACAGTTAAGCCTGATTACAACAAGCTTATACATATGGCTGCACAGCAGGCTCTTAGAAAAATGCTTCTTCCTTCAGTGCTTGCACTTTGCATCCCTGTAGTAGGCGGATTCATTTTCGGACCATACTTCGTAGGTGGTATCCTTATCGGTGCTACTATCGTTGCTATACCTCGTGCTCTGTTCATGGGTAACTCAGGTGGTGCATTCGATAATGCTAAGAAGTACATCGAGAGCGGTGCTCTTGAGGGACACGGAAAAGGTACTGCTGCTCACAAAGCAGCCGTTACAGGTGATACAGTCGGTGATACAAGAAAAGACGTTGTCGGTGTTGCACTTGATATCTTCATCAAGAGTATGTCAACAGTTGCAAACACACTTCAGACACTCTTCTCATCGATCCACCTCATGGGTTGATAAGATCTTAAAAGATCAAAACAGAATAGTTATAAAAGATTACGGTGCGGTTCCGAAAGGAGCTGCACCGTTTTTTAGAATGCATTTCTCTTTTTACGGCGTTAAATGAAGGTTACGTGAAATACCGTGCCGTCTTCGGGGCTGCTTGTAACATTGATCTTACCGCCTGATTTCTCAACAAGCTCTTTCGTAATGGCAAGACCCAGTCCGAAGCTGCCGGATTCGCTTTTTCTGCTCTTGTCGCTTCTGTAAAATCTGTCAAACACATGCGGCAGATCTGCCCTGGAAATCGTAATGAACAAATAAGCCTGAGACCTTTAGAAAACAAAATCATTAAAGACTTTTGTCTAGACACCTCCACTATCACTGTATGTACTGACGCAGGTTTAGCTTCCTTTGATAACAGAGCATTCAACGCTCAGGTAAAGAACGCAGGAAAAGATAGTAACAAAAACATTAAGCTCCAGTACATCACCATACAGCCTATTAAGACTTTAGCTAAGAATGAGCAGGACTGGGCTTTAGCTCCTGGTCGCTCTTTTGTATCTAATCCTATCAAAGCAGATGAAAACCAGGAGCTGGTTATGGCTCAGTTAGATAGAGAAGGCTGGAAATGTGACGGTTATGAAGGTGTGTTCGGTATCAAGGGAAAATTAGGAGCTCTTTTTGCAGAACCCAAGTTGATGCGGGAACAGTTTGACAAAGAAGGAAATGCAGAAATTACATTATGGTTTCAGGGTAAACATTGGAGAATTCTCTATAAAAATGTTTCCGGAAAAGAGTATGGGGAATATACCATTGGAAGCATTTATCTGGATGGAAATCTTCTGAAACAGACAACGGGGCAAATTGCAGATATAGAAGAAATTCATGCACTGGATGACAGTATTCATGAGGTAATTATTGAATTACAGTAAAGGAGAGGAAGCAATGGAAGCAAAAAAGACATTTGTTATGGAGAATTATGAAAAGAAACCGCCTTTTGCGGGGTTTCTTCCGGGATTGTCAGGAATTTATGGAACACCAATCTGGTGCTACTATGTAAATCGCGGACAGTGCATTTCCAGCTTTGGTGTGGAAGATAAGGACCATGCAATCATAGAGTTTTTTCCGGCACATCAGGCATACCAATATACGGAGCAGATGGGATTCCGGACATTCCTGAAAAAGGATGGTAAGTTTTTGGAGTTATTTTCATCAGAAGATACGACAAAAAAAATGAACATAAAGAAAAATGGATTATCCATTGAAGAATTAGACGAGAATGAGAAACTTCAATGTGACATTGATTATTTTACGCTTCCAAATGAAAAAACAGGAGCACTTGTAAGAAAAATCCAGATTACCAATCAGGCGGATACGACCGTAAAGATAGAACTTCTGGATGGTCTTCCTGCAGTGATTCCTTATGGTGTCGCAATGGCGGACCTGAAAGAAATGGGACAGACCACACAGGCATGGATGCAGGTGGAGGATTTGGGAAAAAATGTTCCCTATTACCGGGTACGCGCCAGCATGGCAGATACCGCAGCGGTGACTGAGGTGCTTGGTGGAAATTACGGTGTTGCATTTGATGCGGCCGGTCAGAAAAAAAGAGTAATTGCAGATCCGGAGCTTGTATTTGCATATGATAGTGCAATGAAAAAACCAATCGGCTTTATGGAACAGAATCTGGAGCAGCTGCTGAAACGTGTTCAGGTCACCTGTAATCAGTATCCCTGCTGTTTCTTTGCAGAGGAAAAAATGCTGGCACCGGAAGAATCCCTTGTACTATATGAAATGATTGGCCAGGTAGAGCGTAAGGAGTGCCTGGATGAATTTCTTGCAGAGGAAAAGAGCGCAGTCTATTTTGAACAAAAACAACAGGAAGCAGATGAAATTCCGGAAGAACTTTGCAGCGTAATTGAAACAAAGACGGGAAATCCGGATTTTGATGCATATACACAATATACGTATATGGATAATGTTCTTCGAGGCGGAAAACCGGTGAAATTACCGGGAAATAAGATTTTTTATGTCTATTCCAGAAAACATGGGGATTTGGAGAGAGATTATAATTATTTCCGAATGCTTCCGGAATTTTATTCCCAGGGAAACGGAAACTTCCGTGATGTGAATCAGAACCGGAGATGCGATCCCTTTTTTACACCTTATGTTGGTACGGAAAATATACAGAAGTTTTATGGGTTAATCCAATTGGATGGCTACAATCCACTGGCAATCGAAAAGGTTACTTATGAAATCAAACCGGAATATGCCGGTCAGGCATTGCAACCGGTAGAGGAACAGTGTAAACAGGAGATGCTGGAGTTTCTGAAAAAGCCATTCACACCTGGAACCTTCTTCAAAAAACTGGAAGAATGCGGAGTGAACAGTTTAGAAGAAGAAAAGGCTTTGTTTGCAGCAGTTATGGAAAAGGCAGAGGGAACAACAAATGCTGACTTTGGAGAAGGCTATTGGAGTGACCACTGGGATTACAATCTGGATTTGATTGAAAATTATCTGAGCGTATTTCCGGAGCAGGAAAAATCGTTGTTATTCCAGACACCAATTCCGTATTTCCGCAGCCAGGTGAAGATTCTTCCAAGAAAGAAACGTTATGTAAAGACGGAAAACGGAATCCGTCAATACCATTTCCTCGATGAAGAAGGAAAGCTCGATGGAAGTGAAAAACTCTTGCGTGCGGAATATGGCAATGGAGATGTGATCCAATCAACGTTGATGGAAAAACTGTTTGTATTGTGTGCAACGAAATTCGCCGCCCTGGATGCTTATGGAATGGGTGTCGAAATGGAAGGCGGAAAGCCGGGATGGTATGATGCACTGAACGGTATGCCGGGATTGTTCGGCTCCTCTATGGCAGAAACATATGAACTTTCCAGAATGCTGGACTATACGATTTCAGCAGTTGAAAAGTATCCTGCAGAATATGAAATATTAACAGAGGTTGCAGCATTCTTGCGTGGACTTGATGTCATTGTCAGCAACCATATGAACGACATTATCCGGGAAGAGGAACTTCTTGAATTCTGGAACGAACGGAATGTGTTAAAGGAAAACTATTGGGAAGAGTGTTTCCGTGGAATTCGTGGTTCCAGAGAGCATATGACACAGGAAGAGATTCGAAAAATTCTTGTTCATATGCAGGCAGTCGTAACACATGGAATCCGGAAGGCTTTTGCAATTCAGGGAGGAGATTGCCCCACGTATTTTACATATGAAGTAAAGAAATATACCGAGGCAGAGGATGGAATTTCCGTAGAGAAGTTCCAGGTGGTAAAAATGCCATTATTCCTGGAGGGACCGGTACGTTATCTGAAGCTTTCCATTGCAGAAGAACAGAAGCAGAAGTTGTATGAAATGGTAAAAGAAAGCGGCTTATACGATCAAAAGCTTCAGATGTATAAAGTAAACGCATCTTTAAAGGATGCAAGCTATGAGCTTGGAAGAGCAAAGGCATTTACACCCGGCTGGCTGGAAAATGAATCCATCTGGCTGCATATGGAGTATAAGTATTTACTCGAGCTGTTAAAGTCCGGACTATATGAAGAGTTTATCGGAGACTTTCATAAGGCAGCAATTCCGTTTTTGGATGAATCGGTATACGGACGGAGTATTTATGAAAATTCTTCGTTCCTTGCCAGTTCTGCGAATCCGAACGAAGCTTACCATGGAAGAGGTTTTGTGGCAAGATTGTCCGGCTCCACGGTGGAATTCTTACAGATGTGGATTCTGATGATGTTTGGAAATGTATTTCATAAAGAAGAAGACCAACTTGTTTTTGCTTTGAATCCCGTGATTCCATCTTACCTTATTGGAGATACACGATGTGTAGAAGCAACGCTGCTTGGAAAAACAAAGGTGGTTTATCAGATGGAAGAAAACAGAGACTATTTCCCGGGCAATTATGAGATTTGTTCGTATCATTTGTTCTATGAGGACGGAAATAAGCTGGTAGTGGAGAAGGCAAAGATTTATGGAAGGATGGCAGAAGAAATCCGTTCCGGTAACGTTAAAAAAATAGTGGTAACCATAAAATAAAAAAAGAACACCTTTTTAAAAAAAGAGTAATTATAATGCTGTTGACGAAAAAGTATACTTAACTTACAAACAACGAACAAGTAATTGTTTCAGAAAAAAATGGAGGTAAGTTATGAAACTAAAAAAGTTGACAGCATTATTTTTGACCGCAGCTATGACACTTTCTTTAATGGCATGTGGTAACAGTTCTCAGGGGACTGCAGAAAGCAGTAAGGCAGAAACAAAAACAGAAGAAGGAAGCAGCGATGCAGCAGAAGAAACAGCAAGTACTGGTGACCAGAAGCTTGTTATCTGGACGTTAGCAGCTGACTTGGAGCAGTTTGCAGACAAGTTTAAAGAAGAAAATCCTAATGTAGAAACAGAAGTAGTTGTTATTGCACCTGCAGATTATCCAACCAAGGTTGAATCTGCATTACTTAGTGGAGCAGTAGAACCTGATGTTATCGTTGGTGAACCTCAGATGCTTGAAACCATGTATGAAGCTGGATTCTTTGAAGACCTGAATCAGGCACCATACAATGCTCAGGATTATGCAGGTCAGATTGTAGATTACGTTTGGAAAGTTGGACAGGATGCAGATGGTATTCAGAGAGCAATCTCTTACCAGATTACACCTGCAGGCTTTTATTATAGAAGAGATATCGCAACAAAGGTGTTTGGAACGGATGATCCGGATGAAATCGGCAAGCTCTTTGCAGATTATCCAACCATTATTGAAACCGGTGAAAAATTAAAAGACGCAGGTTATCGTATTTTTGCATCTGATGCAGAAACAAATTACTTCTCCGGTGACAGTGCATGGGTAATTGATGGTGTATTAAATGTTTCCCAGTCCAGATATGATTACATGGACATGTGTGTACAGTTATACCAGAAGGATTTAACTGCATATGCAGTACAGTGGGCAGCACCATGGTATCAGGCAATGAGTGGTCCTGTTCCGATTCTTACCGCAGAAACTCAGTGGGGAACCGATGATATGAACGTATGGGATGCAGAATCTTTCGCTGAAGCTACAGAAGGTATGGACACCACAGAAGTATTTGCATATGGACTTCCTGCATGGGGCGTTCTGACCATGAGAGATAATGTAGGTGAAACTTCCGGACTTTGGGGTGTATGTTCCGGTCCTGCTTATGGATTCGGTGGTGGTACATTTATCGGTGTAAGCTCCCAGTCTGAAAGAAAAGAACTTGCATGGGAATTTGTAAAATTCTGTACCTTAAATGAAGATACTGCTGACTGGTGGATTGAGAAGTCACAGGGTGATACAGTTTCTCTGATTTCTGCTCTTGAAAAGCATGCAGATGATGAAAACGAAGTTTACGGTGGTGAGAAGTTATACGCATTCTGGTTAAAACAGGCAGAAGGAATTGACTATTCCAAGGTAACAAAGTACGACAAGGCAATCGGTGATGCATGGAGTGCAGCAATTACCGCAGTAAAACAGGGCGAAAAGACAAAAGAAGATGCAATTGAAGAATTCTATGATCAGGTAGCAGCTACTTATCCGGATATCCAGATTAACCGCTAAGTAACATGATATTGAATTGATAGGTAATGAATTTCAGATGGGAGAGGTATGTATGACGAAAGCAATGACAGAGAAGAAAAAAGGAAGAAAACGGAATATCAATAACATTGCATATTTGTTTGTCTTACCGTTTGTTATCGTTTTCCTGGTGTTTAGTGTATATCCGGTACTTCGGACGTTACAATTAAGTTTCACGGATTATCCGGGTTACGGTGAATTGAACTTTACCGGTATCACAAATTATCTGAGAGTATTTAAAGATAAATATTTCTGGAAGGCATTGGGACATACCCTGAACATCTGGATTCCAAATATTGTGATACAGCTTGGAATCGCATTTTTGCTGACCATAGTTTTTAGTGATATGAAATTTAAAATCAAAGGTCTTGGATTTTTCAGAGCCGTATTTTATCTTCCGCAGTTAATTGCAGCAACGTCTGTAGCATTTCTGTTTAAGACACTGTTGGATTGGAGATACGGAACCTTTAATCAGATTCTGATGAAATTGGGATTGTGCAGCCAGCCGATTGACTGGCTGGGCAAAACCAGCACAGCACCTTATGTGGTGTCAGTCATCAGTGCCTGGATGTGGTTTGGAAGCTCGTTCATTATGCTGATGGCTGGTGTACAGGGTATTTCCAGAGATTACTTTGAAGCAGCGGCAATTGACGGAGCCGGAAGGTGGACCATATTTGGTAAAATCACATTACCTTTGTTAAAACCAATTTTGCTATATGTAAGTATTACATCACTGATTGGTGGTCTGCAGATGTTCGATTTGCCATTCCTGATGTGTATGGGAACAAAGGGAGACCCTCATGGCTCGACGCAGACAATGGTAATGTATATGTATAAATTTGGTTTTGAAGCACATCAGGTAGGATACGCATCCGCAATTGCTTATGTACTGTTCCTTTTGGTTCTTATTGTATCACTGATACAGTTTAAAGTGATGAATGGAAAGGAGGATTAAGGAGAATGGCAGACAGAATAAAGAAGTTTATTATCTATGTTGCTTTGATTTTGCTGGCAGTCACCTGTTTACTCCCATTTCTGTTAATGATGGTTAATGCAACAAGAAGTGGCAGGGAAATCATGACATCCTTTACCTTTATTCCGGGAAACAGTCTGAAGGATAACTGGGAGACCGTGTCAAGCTACTTTAATCTGTTCCTTGGATTCTGGAACAGTCTGAAGGTAGCAGTACCGGCGACAATTCTTACGGCTTATTTTTCTGCATTGACCGCATATGCACTTGCAGTATATAAGTTTCGTGGAAAGAATGTGATTTTTTATACCATCATCATTTTTATGATGATTCCGGGACAGCTTGGTTTGATTGGATTCTATAACCTGATTTCCAAACTGAAACTGGTGGATTCCTATATTCCACTGATTATTCCGGCAATAGCAGCACCCGGTACCGTGTTTTTCTTAAGACAATATGTACTGTCGGTACTTCCGATGTCTTTATTGGAAGCAGCAAGAATCGATGGTGCGAGAGAATTACATATTTTCCATAAAATCGTGTTACCGATTATGGTGCCCGGAATTGCGACGATGGCAATCGGATGCTTTATTGGAAATTGGAATTCCTATCTGATACCGTTGATTTTATTAAATACACCTAAGAAGTTTACATTACCGGTAATGATTGCATCCCTGAGTTCTTCCCAGGATATCACGGCAAATCAGGGAGCAACCTATTTGTCAGTTGCGATATCGGTAATTCCTATATTAATTGTATTCTGCTTCTGCTCAAAATACATTATCAGCAGTATTTCAGCAGGAAGTGTAAAAGAATAAATTTTCTCCTTCTTTGAATGTAAGGCAAAAATGAAGTGCAGCTTGTTGCACTTCATTTTTGTGTTGTGATAAAATAATTTTATTAGGAGATATTGGGGGGCAGAAGTATATGATAAAGAACCGCAGAGCCATAATAATTGGATGTTTTCTTGGAATGTTTTTTCTGTTTACGGGATGTGCCAAAAAGGAGGAAAATCCGGTTCAACAGGAAGTAACAGAGCTGGACTGGTATGTAAATTTTTCCTGGTACAAAACTCCATGGGGAGGCAATGTGGTATCCGATAAAATCACACAGGATACCGGAGTGTCCATTCACTTTATAACACCGATGGGAAATGAAGAGGAAAAAATAAAAACAACTTAAGAAATCGTCAGAAGCAAAAACTTCTTCTGCCGTATCTAAGAAAAACAGGTGGTGATAATATGAATGATACAATGTGTTCTCTACTTAACCAACTTGTGGTAGATTTAGAGGCAAGAAAGTTTGAAAGATACTCTGACGAATTTTTACTATCTGAGATAAAGCTTGCTATAGGAGAAATAAATCGTTGTAGAAATTTTACACCAACAGACAAAGTATTGTATGATAGCAAATATGAATATCTTATAATTCCTATGGTTAGAAGTTCAATTGCTAAAATAGGAGCTGAAGGACAAGTTGCTCATACAGAAAACGGAATAGTAAGAACATATGGTTCCGATGGTGATTATCCTAAAAAATACACATCACAAATTATTCCACTTATAAAATAGAGGTGATATGATGCGTTGCTTACAAAGAAACAAACGAAATATTTATCTATGTACACAATATGAAAAAAACGGTATAAGACTTTTTGCAAAACCAACACCAATTGAAATAAACTATCAGTCTACTAATAGCGATAGTGATTTAATAGCACTGGGTATGGAATATCCTATGTATGCTAGAATTAAAGCGGACCTAGAATATAAAGATATGTTCCACACTGGTGATAGAGTGTTCATAAATACATCTATTAAAAAATATGATGAATTATGCAAAGAAGCGGATTATCAAGTAGATAATGAGCCAATCATATCGCTTAATAGTATTGAAGTTACATTAAAGAAATTGAGTGCAAAGCAATAATGAAAATACCTTTTACACAAGAAGGAATAAGACTTGCTATTGGAAAAATGGAAACACTTAAAGACAACCTTATTATTGCTGGTCAAGAAAGTGTTTCAGAATTAATAGAAAAAGGTTCTCAACGAGCAAACGATTTAAACAACATTGCTCCCCAAACAGGTGTTGAAAAAAGTCAAATCATTGGCGATTTTGATAATACTGATACGGGTGCTTTTGGAGAAATTTCACTCGTTGGTAGAAATGCGATTTATGATGAGTTTGGTATTGGTGAAGAAGGTGCTTCAGATCCACATCCATTAAAAGGAAACTTTGGTTTAAATGATTATAACAGTGGACCCATTGTTAGCTCACATATTAATTCGAATGGAGAGCACTATTGGTTTTACGGACCAATGAAAGGAAAACCTTATTTCGATAGTAAAAGTGGTTACACAAAGGGTGTTCCTAGCGGAAAGCAAATGTTCAACACATCTTTATACATACACGATATTAAAGATGATGTATTAAAAAAACAGGCAGGAGGCAATAGGTTAGTTATGTTCCATACAAAGTCTTATAAG
>OQVT01002784.1_pt1 | contig 11282 bp, 7 predicted proteins | sample 1691561 | NCBI WGS metagenome assembly OQVT01 (sample SAMN03418260, study PRJEB22391) | human gut metagenome | biome: human-gut; feature: organic feature; material: feces | host: Homo sapiens | place: Tanzania | collected 2013-01
GGGGGGGTGACTTGCCCCAGAGCGGCGCGCGGACGTCCGCATTGTGGTTGCGGGCGAGAGCGCCACGTTGCGGCCCTCCCGCTGCGGGCACGGCGTCCGAGACGGGGCGTCCCGGTTACGTTGGAGGCTGCCCAGGGATGACCTTGTCATCGACCGTTGAAACGAGGGGACGGCATGGACGAACAAGCGGATCGCGTGGATTGCTGCGGCCCAGATCAGTTCCCGAAGCCCGCGTGTGGTACAGCAAGGGGTTATAGGTTGGTCTGCTTGGAATGCTGCGCGCGCCATTCACGCATTGAACAGCCAAAACGCTTCTTGAAGACGTATTTGAGCCGTTGAACGTTTGCGTAGCCACAGAGTTTTGAAATCTTGTTAATGGCAATGCGTGAAGAAAGAAGCTTGTCCTTTACGAGGTCAAGCCTCTGTTTTTCAATGGCGTAACGGATGCTCGTCCCAGTCGATTGACGGAACCGCAGATTCGCGAGACTGCGAGAGACGCCGACATGGTTCAGGACATCGTCAACATGTATTGGTTCCGTTATGTGCGCATTGATGAAGTCGGTGATTCGATTTACCAGTACAGTTCCCGGGGAGGTGAATTTTGTGGAGTTGCGCTCGGTGATTCCGACAGCTGGAACGAGGATTTTGTGTATCGGGAGACGGTGTTTACGTGTCGCCATGACCCTGTCCAGCTCCGCAGCGGCAAGATATCCAAAGCGCTCGTGGTCGATGCGGATGGACGAGAGCGCGGGCTGGGCATTGTCACAGACGATTTCATCGTTGTCAATTCCAAGGACCGACACTTCGTCTGGGACGGCGATCTTCTGCTGACGACAGACGTCCAGTACGTCCTTGGCGCGAAAATCGTGAGAGGCGAGCAGGGCTGACGGTTTAGGCAGACGGCATAGCCAGTGCGTGAGATCGTCGTGTGCCGCCGAGAACGAATATACCTTCCCCCCAGATTGACGAAGGCGTTGCTTGAACCCACGTTCCCGTAGCCGCGACCACCCGCGTTGCTCGACGTCAGGCACGAACGCGAATGAGGAAAATCTACCCAGTCTGGTGAAATAGTCCGCAGCCATTGCGCCGATCCGCTCATCGTCGTCGACCATGATCGAACAGGGGCGACCATTCCTGAGAAGCGTAGGTGGAGGGTAGTCGATGAGAACCGAGGGGATCTTCCAGTTCGACATCGCCAATGCGGATTCTGAGATGGCATGCCCAATAAAGCCGTCAAACGTCTTGCGAACCTTTGCCTCGTTGATTATGCTTTCGTTGAGATCCCGCGGATCGCTGATTAAACGCAGATTCCAGGTACACACCTCGTTCACATAGCGGAGAAGGCCTGCGAGTTGTTTGCGCCCCGCCGACCCTGCAAGCCATAGAACAACGAGAATGCTTCGTTGTCTCAAGTTATGCTTCATGACAGGCGCAGTATAGCACACGTCAGGCCTGGTTGGCCATAACGGTATAAAATTGTTGGCCGAAACGATATCGAACATATGGTATCATTCTGCTGTGGACAATAGGGCCCAACATGAGGAGAAAAGAAATGAATCGTCGTAGTTTCATGAGAACGTTTGCCGCCGCAGGTCTTGCTACCCCTCTGGCGACCATGCGTGCCAAGGCGGCACCTGTGCAGGACAAGCTGCCTGTCCCTGCCGGGAAGATCTTTGAGGGAATGGGGGGGGGCCGTTTCCGCGATGTACACACCTTACTACCGCACGGGGAGCAAGGCCGGGCGCGTGAATGAGGAAATGATTGAAAAGCTGGTCGAATATGGCGTGAAGTGCGGTCTGGTCGGCCTCTTCGTCACAGGTTCCACCGGAGAGAGCTTCCTGCTCTCGGACGAGGAACGCAAACAGGTCTTTGCGCGGGTTGCGAAGGCCGCAAGGGGCCGCCTTAAGCTCATTGCACACGTTGGCCATCCCAGTTCCGAAAAGGCGGCCGAGTACGCCCGCCACGCGGCGAGTGTGGGATTCGACTGGACGGCGTCGATTGGGCCGATCTATTTCGGCCAGGACCACGAGGCGGCGGGAGACCACTACAAGACCATCTCGGAAGCGACCGATCTCCCCTTCATGATCTACCAGCATGGGAAGATGGATTCCGAAAAGGCGGCGCGCTGGTTTGATCTCAAAAATGTCTGTGGCATGAAATACACTGACCGAGACTACTACGAGCTTGGAAAGCTGAAGCGCAGATTGGGTAAGCCGGCGATTTTCTACACTGGTTATGACGAACAGGTCCTGAACGCGCTTGCCACAGGCGAGTATTCCGGTTGCATCGGCATGACAGACAACCACATCCCGCGCCACTTCGTGAAGATATGTTCGCTTGTGGCGCAGAATCGGCTTAAGGAGGCACAGCCGGTACAACGGGATGTGTGCCGGTTTGTACAGCTGATGATTGAGAGCGCGAACATGTCGCTCTGCAAGAGCGTGATGCGCCATATCGGCCTTGATTGCGGATATTCTCGTCGGCCCGAGGGGCGTCCGCTTTCTGAGAGCGAATATTCCGCGTTCATCGCTCGGGTCGAAAAGCTGGGCATCGTTCGCAAGAACGAGGCGTTAGAGGCGCTGGGAGGCTAACCATGCGAATTGAGATACTGAATGCGGTTCTTCCCTGCGTGGTCTGCGCGACCGTCACCTCGTTCGGGGGCTTGACGGTTCGTGAGTCCCCGGATGTCTACAATGCGTTACGCGCGGATGGCATGGGACTTGTCCCCCAGCCCGAGAAAGGGAGGACGATACGAGGGGCGGATGGCGTCTCACTGTCGGGAACGGATGTCGTATTCTGGGCGGATGGAGTTCCCGCAGGCGGCGAGGATGCCGTGGCGGAACTGCGACTATCCATCGCGGATGCGCGCAGGGCGAACGCGCGCATTCATTTCGGGGACCTCTATCTCGGACTCTGCGGCGCGAACGGGAAGATGTACGTGAAGGGGGGGCTTATTTTCTGCGATGCAGCGCGGCATATCGCCAGAATGGACGCCCCGACCGCAGTGCGTGAGGGGTGCCCCTTCGACGTAAGGATTGAACGCCAGAATGGGATGGTGAGCGCCGAGGTGGCGGGGAAGAGGCTCTTCAACGTGCGCGACTTCCGCCCGTCCCTTGGAGCCGTCGGGATCGAGCCCGGCCGGGGGACGGTTAAGGTGGAGCGCTTTGAACTTGGGGCGCAGAAGTTCGCTTCGCGTCGCGCGGAAATACGCGGCAACGAGGCTCTCAGGGCCTTCGCCGCCGCATATCCCGTCGTGGATCTCTCGGCCGACAAGTCTCTCGACCACATCGTGGCGGCGGGGACGCCGGAAGTCTACCAAGGACATCCCTCATCCGTTGTGACGGGTGATGGGCGCATCATAACCGTGTGGTCGATTGAGCATGGCGGGCCGGCAGGGCAAGGGGCCGAGTCGGCGGACGGCGGCCGCACGTGGACGCGCATCGACGAGCGTTTCCCGGCGGGGTTCAAGCTTCACGTGGACTGTCCGAGCATCTACCGGCTGATCGGACCCGACGGCAAGGCGCGGCTGTGGGTGTGGAGTCAAAGCAAGATGTTCCCCGGCACGACGGCGCGCAACCACTACAACCGCGACTATTCCCAGAGCATGCCCTCGATCATGAGCGAGGACGAGGGTTTGACCTGGAAGGAGATGCCGCCGCTCGGCGGCGAGCGTTTCCGCTGCAAGATGGCCTTCACGTCGGTCGTTCGGCTGAAGGACGGTTCGTACATGGCGGTTTTCCACCGCGACCCGCCGAATCGGGAGCGTTCGCCGCTCGTCGTCCTTTCCACGATCTCGAAGGACGGCGGTTTCATCTGGAGCGATCCGGCGGTCATCTGCCAGAAGAAGTTCCGCGATCCATGCGAACCGTACGTTTTCAGGAGCCCGGACGGCGAAGAGCTCTGCTGCATCATGCGGGAGAATCTCCATGTCGGGAATTCGCTGATGATCTTCTCGCACGACGAGGGGCGCACGTGGAGCGAACCGGAGGAGACGCCGTGGGCGCTGACCGGCGACCGCCACCAGGGGATCGTCCTCCGTGACGGCCGGTTGATGATCGTCTTCCGCGACACCGCGTACGCTTCGCCCACGTGGGGTCATTTTCTCGCGTGGGTGGGGCCATACGGGGCCCTTCGCACCAAACGCGCGGAAGGCACGTACCGCATCAAGCTGATGCACAGCCACGACGGCAGCGACTGCGGCTATCCGGGGATCGCGCAACTGCCGGACGGCAAGATCATGGCGCTTACGTACGTCAAGTACGAACCGGGGCGGAACCGTCAGTCGGTCGTCGCGAAGATATTCGATTTGCCGCGTTAATCCGAAAGGAGGCAGGACAATGACCCACGGAAGCATGACGTGCAAAACGACACTGGCGCTCGGGACGGCGCTGACGGCGGCAGTCATCCACGGAGGCGAACTCGCGGTCCAGTACCGTGCGAGCGCCGGCGGCTACGAAATGGGCCCCGGCGAGAAGGTGACGAAAATCGTCAATCAGGGAACGCTCGGAGCCGCGGGCGATCTGTTCCTGCCGAATCAGACGCCGACCACGACGGTGGCGCGAAACGCGATGGGCTCGGGGGCGGCGTTCCGGTTTGCGGGCGACAACGAATTCCGGTCCGCGTCTTCTGTGAGCGTGTATCCGAACGGGCACCTCGGCATGGGCGGCGTCTACTTCGTAGTGAGCCGCTCGAATCTGTCCGGCAGCTCCGGGATCGACCATGCGCCGTTCGCACATGGTACGGACGCTTCCCGCCACGGCTATTTCGTGGGCAGCAACGGGTTCTCGCCGTATTTCTACGGTCAGCTGCCGCTCAATGCGGGCGGCTTCACAAACGAGGCCTACGACACCGATCCAGACCTCGTGGCGGTTGGGTATTGCAAGAGCCAGCCGTCCGACACGGCGTACACGATCACGGCATGGCGGAAGGGGCGCGTGATCGGGTCGCGTTCAGGATGCAGCGCCGTCAACTCAGGCGGCGTGCTGGCGCTCGGGTCGTTCTGCTCAGACATCACGTGGGACCGCCCCTGGAATGGCGACATCGCGGAGGTGCGACTATACACGGGCGGGATGACGCCATCGGAATACTTCAAGGTGACGTGCGAACTCGCGGCGACCTACAACCTCTCCGTTTCCGACGACACGCATTATGCGTTCTCGGCGGCGATGCTGAACGGCTTCAAGAACGATCCGGCGGCGATGGGCGTCCTGACGGGCGTCCTCAACGCCGAGACGCCGGCGGCGGGGGCGACGAGCGGCGCGCTGACGGCGGAGGCTCTCGACGCGACGGGGGCGGAGGATAGGCTTGTCTACGTCGCGCATGACGGTGCGGAGGGGGCGTTGCGCAAGTGGGTGGTGGCGCGGTCCGACGGCGCGGCGGAGTCGCGGTTGCGGCTAACCTTCTCCGGCGCGGCGTTCACGGCGATGACGGATCCGGTGCTGGCGTGCCGGACGGATTCGGGGGCGTCCTCGTGGATCGCCTCCGACGCGCCGGTCGCCGGCGACGGCACGATTGCGTTCACGCTGGAGGCCGGGTGGCGTTCCGGGCAGTACCGCGTGGCCGAGCGCGACGATCTCGTTGCCGTGGATTGCCCGATCTGGTTCCGCGCCGACAGGGGCGTGGTCACCGACGACGCCGGAAACGTGACGGGGTGGTGCAACTCCGGCTCGCTGGGCGGCGCCTACGACGTCACGAACGCGCTGCTGCTGGAAGTCGCCGGCAGAACCTCCTCGATCCAATACGAGAACGCGGCGCCTTCGTTCAACGGGCGTCCGGCGGTGCGGTTCACGGACGGCAAGGACTGTACGGGCGACGCCAGGAAGCAGTATCTGACGACGCCGGACAACGTGCCGCATCCTTTCAATGCGGACGGTTGCACGATCTTCGCGGTCGTCGAGATGAGCGACAGCTCCGCAAGCGAGTCGTTCTTCGGTTTCGACGACGGCGGCGAGCACAGGTTCGGGATGCAGACCTCCGTGACCTGGACGCCCCGCTACTGGAGTTGCTGCTATTACTCATCCGGCACGGCGAGGGTACACAAACGCCCGAATGACGCCGGCAGCTGGGAACGGCGGTACGTGCTGGCGATGTCGGTCGCGGATTTGGGCAGTTTCGCTCCGGGCAAGCTGTCGGTGGCGCTGAGCGACAACGGCAATTCGCAGTATGAACTGGCGGGCGCGGTCGGGACAAACCCGTTCGCGGCGAACGGGTGCAGGATGACGGTGGGAACCTTTATCGGTGGCTGGGGGCCGGGAATCCACGGGCGGATCGCCGAAATCCGGTACTACGACCGTCCGTTCACGGTACGGGAAATCGCGCGGACCGAGCTCGAGCTCTCGGCGCGTTACGGCCTGCCGGTGGCGACGGCAGGAGCGACGGACCCCGCGCTAATCGCCTCGCACGCATGCAGCCTGGACATTCTCGGCGGCGAATACGCCCGCGGCAAGGCGGCGGATCCGGTGACAGGCTGGACGGACGGCATGCTCACGGCGACGATCGGAGAGGTCACGCTGGGCCCCTCCGCCTCGAACACAATCGCGGTGGTGGCGCACGACGGAGGGGCGACGGCGTTCACGCAGGTCACTGCGAGCAGAAAGGCCATGGCACGCACCTATCTCGTGTCTTCCCAGACGGAGATGCCGGTCTCCCTCAGATTTGCAACCGGTGCGCCTGCGGGCGGCGAGACGTATCAGCTCGCGTTCAAGGCGAACGGCGGCACGTCGTTCGTGCAGCTTCCGCTCGAAGGCGAAGTGGAAGGCAATGACGTGGTCTTCACCTTCCCGAGCGGAATCGCCGGCGGCGTCTACCAGCTGCGCAAATTCGAACCGTGCGGAACCGCGATCCTGCTCCGCTGAAGCGGCCTTGGCAAGGCCGCTCAATGGCGTTTGAGGCATGAAGAGACGATGAAGAAGACGGCGGTTACCGCGTTGGCGGCGTTGACGGCGGCGGCTTTCGCCGCGCCAATGACGATGGAGGAGGCGAACGCGCCGATGCCGGCGAAGGTGAACGGGTATTTGCCCGACGCCGCGCCGGAATCGCAGGGCGTCCCCTCCGCGGCGATCGCGGACTGGCTGGGGACGCTCGACCGCGAGGTGAGGCATGTTCACGCCTTTACGATCCTCAAGAACGGTTATCGGATCGCCGAGGGCGCCTGGGCCCCGTATGCGAGCGTAGACCGCCATTCACTTTACGGGCTGAGCGGTCTTTTCTTCGCCGATCTGATCGGACGCAACCTCGTTTGCGCCAAAATCGAATCGCTGCCGGACGCGAAGGTGGTCGAAGCGCTTCGAGTGAAGGTCGCGGCGCATCCAAACAGGGAGACCGAGGCGTTCTGGAGGCTTGCGAGCAACGGCGATCGCGTGCTGGACCGCAATCTCCTCTGGATGAATCGCAATTTCACCACGTTCCTCGGATTCAGCTGGGAGGGCGGTTGTTCGGCGGGCGACGGGCTCGGGCGGCGGACGGCGGTGCGCCATCTCGCGTTGATGGGCGAGCTGCATCTTCGCGGCGGCACATGGTACGGCGAGAAGCTGCTCAACGCGAATTTCGCCGCGCAGTACTATCGCTTCACGACGCGGCCTTCCGGGCTGAAGGTCGCCTACGGTGAACGCGGCCAGCTGCTGATGGTTTCGCCGAAGGAACACCTTGTTGTCGCGATGACGGCCGACACGGATCAGAGCGAACGGATGGTCGCGATCACGGAAGAGAACCTGCTGGAGGATGGAGAACGGAAAACCGAGACCGGGAAATGCGGAGAGGGCACATGCGATCTGAAGAAGGTGATTGCGTCGCTTCGGCTCGAGACCTGCGACGAGACGGCGGTGCCAGACGGAGCGGTACCGTTCAACGCGACCTTTAATCTTGCGGGCAACCGCTACGGCTTCAAGACGCTGCGCCTGGCAAAGACGGGCGCGAAGACCTACGTGCTCGAACTCGGCGGAAGGGAGACCCAAATTCTGAGGTTTGCGTCCGCCCCGAACCTGCTTGACGTCACGTTCGCCGACGGCTCGAAAGCGCTGACGGCGCTGAACGGGAAATATCGGGTTTCGATGACGGGCGGTTTTACGGCGCCAAAAAAGTTCAGGGCAGTCCTGTACGCGGTGGACACGGCGGCGAAATTCGAGTGGGCGATCGACTTTGCGGATACGTCGAGGCCGGTCTTCACGATCGTTCGCCACGGCGAGGTGAAGCCCGAGATCGTTGCCGGAAAGCCGGCGGAGACGATCTGCGGGGTGAAGCGCGACCAGATGCGGGCAGAGATCCTCTGGACGCATCCGATCCACAAACGCCGCTACATCGGCTGGCCGACCGTGTGCCGCCGGAAGAACGGCGAGGTGCTGGCGTCGTTTTCAGGAAACCGCGAAGGGCACGTGTGCCCGTACGGACGGAGCGAACTGGTGCGCTCAAGCGACAACGGCGAGACGTGGTCGACGCATTCGACGATCATCCACAACGACATCGTCGACGACCGGGACACCGCGATTCTCGAGTTGGCGAACGGCGATCTGGTGGCCCGATGGTTCGGGTCCACCTGCTATGCCGGCAACTACGACCAGCTCTTCTGCAAGCAGCCGAGGGATCTCGTCGACGCCGCGCGCGGCGAATGGACCAAGCGGTCGACGGACGGCGGAAGGACCTGGAAAGATCTCGCGCCGATGATTGGGCACGCGCCGCACGGGCCGATTCAGCTCCGCGACGGGCGGCTGCTTCAGTTCGGCGTTGCCGCAACGCGGCACGACGTCTGGAACGCAAGGAACTATCCCGAACGCAGGGACGGTTTCGTGGTCGAGGAATCGACGGACAACGCGAAGAGCTGGCATCGCATCGCCTTCGTCCCGTTCGGGAAGAAGGAGATCTATCAGGAGCCGCATCTCATCGAATGTCGGGACGGCCGCCTTCTCGTGATGATCCGCACGCAGATCCTGGGGGGCACGTGGATGACCGAATCGAGGGACGGCGGCCGCACGTGGGACAAGGTCCGCGAGACGCCGTTCCGCATCAGCGGCCATCCGCCACATCTGAGCCATACCTCATCCGGAAAGATTCTGCTGACGCACTGCAAACGGGCACAGCACCTGAACGTCGTCTACGTCTCCGACGACGACGGACGCACCTGGGACCTGAAGAACGAGATCCGGCTTTCAAAGGGCTTCTCCGACGACATGGGCTACACGACGACGGCGGAACTTGCGGACGGTACGTTCCTCTCGGTCTACTACGGACCGGAGAATCGCGGCGAGCCTCCATGCCTGATGGCCACGAAATGGCGGTTGAAGGACGTAGAAGATAAGGAAAGGTGACGATGGTGAAGAAGACGGGAATGCTGTTTGCGGCCTTCGCGGCCTGTTTGCTTGTAGGCGGAGTGACTGCGAAGGGAGCGGATGGGACGATCCTGGAGCGGACCGCCTCCAAGGCGTCCCTCGACGAGCCGCCGATGACGCTGCCGGAAGGCCCGGTCGCGAAGGCGACGGTGAACGGCGTGACGGGGCGCGAGCCGAAGGCGGGGACGGGTCCGTTCCTCGACCGCGAGTACCTGTTGGCCGAGATGCCCGCGCCGCTGAACACCCTGGACATCCTCCCCGTCGACATGGACGGCGAGAAGACGCTTGAGGTGACGACGGACGGCAACCTCTACATGCTCACGCCGCAGAACCCAGACAATTGCGGCGTGGATCTTGCGAAACAGGGATTCCGGAGACTTTCCGGCAACGGCAGCGAGTTTGCGCTGTTCGTCCGAAAGAAGGACCTGAAGCCGCGGAACTGGGGCACGTTCCATCCCACGCAGGAGCAGGCGATGGAACAGCGCCAGATCGTCGAGACGTGGGTCTGTTCGTGCCGGGCGGGGGACAAGGTGAAATTCGCGAAGTGGGCGCTGCCGCTCGTCCGACGGGAGAAGACGTTCGTGCCGTCACGCCCGCTTGCGCCGCCATATGACGGTGCCGCGTCGCGGATAAGGCCGAAGCACGTGATCGTGGTCGGCCTCGACGGTTTCGCGGGCGTGCATTTCGACAAGGGGCGGCTGCCGAATCTCAAAGCGATGAAAAAGGAGGGCGCGTGGTCGCTGAACAGCCGTTCGATCCTTCCGACCTCCAGCTCGTGCAACTGGCATTCGTTCTTCACCTGCTGCGGATTCGAGCAGCACGGATACAATTCCTGGGATACGCAGGTGCCGGCGCGGAGGCCGAAGGCGGTGAACGCGCGCGGTTACACGCCAGATTTCGTGAGCGAGTTCCGGGCGACACGGCCGGAGGCGAAGATCGACTACGTCTTCGAATGGATCGGCATGGACTTCACGGCGGACTGCGCGGCGGCGACGCTTGCGACGAACGTGCCTTACGCGGCACATGCGACGACGGACGTGGTGGTAAAGCGGATCCTTCAGGAGAAGCCTGATTTTCTCTATGTCCACTACGACAATCCCGACGCGGCGGGGCACAGGCACGGCTGGGGGACGCCGGAGTACATCACAGGATGCGAGGAAGTGGACGCCTGCCTTGGACGGATCCGCGAGGCGATAAAGGCGGCGGGCATCGCGGACGAGACCGTGCTCGCGGTTGTCTCAGATCACGGCGGCATCGGCAAGAGGCATGGCGGCACGAGCGAAGACGAGTTCCGCGGAATATTCTTCCTGGCCGGGAAGGGAGTTAAGGCGGGGATGGAAATGTCGAGTGTGAACATCTACGACGTGGGTGCAACGGTGGCGGCGCTTCTGGGGGTCACGCCGCCGGCGGTCTGGATTGGCAGGCCGTGTGACGGAGCATTCGACCGATAGGATCCCTTCGGCCGCGCCGCCACTAGCCCCAACCGCATACGGATCGTTTCCGTGAGGGCGACGGCGGCGGCGTGGGTTTCCGTTGTGGGGACGGCGGGAGGGACGCAGCTTGCTGCGTCCGTCGGGGCGGGGTCTGCCGCGTTTATCGGGACGGGGATTGGGTTGCCGACGCGCAGGGTCCAGACAATCGTGCGGTCCGCGAGGTCGTACCAGGGTTGCCCCTTCGCGAGAACGGGCGGGTCGCACGCAATCCGGACGGGCAGGACCGGCACCCCGGCGTGGAGCGCGATCTGCGCGGCACCCCGGCGGAGCGGACGGCCCCCTCACGCTCGTCGGCGCGACCTCCCCGTCCGCGCACGGCGTCAGGCGCAGCGCGACCGCGCATCCCGCCTGGGGATCCGGGAAAGCATCGGCGTAGAGGTCGGGCGTCGCCTCTTCCGCATAGACGAACACGACCGGGGCACACAGGGCCAGCGCCTCCAGGAGCCCCGCCTCCAGCGACCGGTCGCGC
>OQVT01002786.1_pt1 | contig 11279 bp, 17 predicted proteins | sample 1691561 | NCBI WGS metagenome assembly OQVT01 (sample SAMN03418260, study PRJEB22391) | human gut metagenome | biome: human-gut; feature: organic feature; material: feces | host: Homo sapiens | place: Tanzania | collected 2013-01
TCCCCTTTCTAATGACTAAGATGACGCAAAGAAGTCACTAAAAAAGTTCGGCCTCGTAGCCAAAGATTTTTCTGATAATTTTAGGACTTCTGAGTCTTTTTGCCTTAACCTTAATTTCATTTGACTGACGAATAGCGTCAATAGGGGTTATTTTTGATGCCTTAACGGCAGGAACAGCACAAGAAACGATAATGGTTATCGAACTTATGAAAACGATTGCAATTACCATCCACCACGGCATAACAACATCCATATGCAAGGTATCCTTATCGCCGTAATTGAGCATACCGGTTGAAATAATTTTGTCGCCCAACAGTTTTAAGGTAATACCTATTCCGCCGACACCTGATAATATTCCGAGAGGAATGCCGAGCAAACCTAATATAAATCCCTCAAAGAATATTGAGTTACGCTTTTGCTGTTTTGTTGCGCCGACAGAAGAAAGCATACCCAAATATCTGATTTTTTCATTAAGCGACATAGCAAATGCATTATAGATAAGCACAACCGAAGCAGCGATTATAATAAGTAAAATTATGACAATTAACGGCAACATTTGCTCAACAAAACCGCCATACGCAGCGTCTCCGATCCCCAACGCACGGCGATATACGAATTTATTATAAGACACAGCGCGGTTACCGCGGCAAAGTATACGTATGCGCGTTTTGTCGGTACGCGATAGTTCATCATTGAATATCCGTCAAGAGTACATACAAAAAGAATGGCGAACAGAGTATTATCCTGCTGCTCCTCTATAAAACGATACACATCCATTGTAAAGGATTCGAACATGTGATTGAGAGCTATAGTCTCAACCGCACGCTTCTTAACAGAGATCATATCAAAGGCTGCATCGGCACAATAGTCTATCACCCTGTCCGAAAAGTGGACATAGCAAAAGCCGCTGTGTACACTTTCTTTTTTCAGAAATATTCCCTTTAAGATCCTCTCAAAATCCTCTATCTCCGAAACTCTGCATATGTATGTATGAAAATCGTTTTTTTCGTTAAATAATGAATTAAAATGCATATATGACAGCCCCGTTATCACTTATCTGTTGCTCTTATATCACGGCCGGACACCGCAAATTTCTGTTGCTTTCCCTGTTATTATATCAAGGACAAAATAACCTGTGAACCATGTATTCAAGAATACTCTCGGTATTATTACTCGATACTTTTATAATTCTTCTCGACTGATATAAAGCAACAAACGGACAGGCTACATCCAACTTAAGGATGATCCTATCCGTTATCTTCAATTTATTTCAATAAATATGCCTTAATTAGTCTTTTTATTCTACGTTTGCAGTCTCTCTATCTATCTTTTTAGAAATCATCCAATAAAATACAATGCAGAACAGCAATGCAAAAACGACTCCGAACACATTTTGTACTACACGGAGACCGACTGCGCCCTTGAGTCCGTAGGACTTGGCGGCAATCGCAAGAGCACCGAATGTATTAAATACCGCCTGCCATCCGTATTTAACGGATAGTCCTACGCCGATACCGCCTATGATTCCGATGTACGCATATATTGACGGCGGAAGCAGATAGTACAATACGATAAAGCAGATAACACCTGCAACATTTCCTATGATCCTGTTACGTACTCTGTATTGCATATCGTCCATGAACGGAAGTATCACCGACATGGCCGCAATACCTGCCCACATCGCACGAGGCATGCCGCACATCTCTGAAACAAACAATACTGCCGGCACACATATGATCTGACATATCTGCCATTTTGTCCTGCTGGAGGTCATATCGAATTCCCGCACGATATCCTTTATAGTTCTTTTATATGTTCTCTTTTTGTGGTTTCTGTAAAACACTATACAGGTGAGCAGTGCCCCTGCAGCCATACCGAGAAGTCTCATCTGAAAGCTTTCTCCCGACACATCATACCCATATAAAAGCAGATATCCTAAAACCAATGTAGACTGATTAAACATAAACGGATTGTGACATCCGAAAAAGATCAAAAATGCGAGTGCAGCTATATTAAGAAGCAATCCGAATACCGGAAATACCATATTTGCCAGATGCGGAACTATTGTCATGATAACAAAGAAAAATGCCAAAAGCAGCGTTGACTGTCCGGTGTTGATCCCAAAGTCAGCATTTCGAAATACCATAAGGCACAATAAGACCACAACGCCTACTATACTGTTCTCGTTTCCAAACACAATACTGAAAACGGTAACAAAACCAAAGCAAAATGCCATCGTTATTGCTATCTTCGTAATATATACCAGCAAATGATATGCTTTCTCTTTTACCGTTTCACTCTTATGAACCATTTCCTTTGATCCGGCCTGATTCAACTGCAGTTCCTGATAAAATGTCATATGTATCTTTCCCTTCCTTAATTAAAAGCGGCCTGTCTTATATCTCTCCGCTTCAGCTCTTCCAAAAAGGATCATATAATCCTTCCCGCCTGTCATATCCGAGCCGCTTTCCGGGTATTATACAACTTTAAAATTCTGATGCAAGAAATATTTTCAAATTTTTACTTGACAATGGTCATTAGAATGCTATAATCAAAATATGAAAATAGTAATCATTACTGATTTAAGGAGGAAAGAATCATGAAATACGTTTGTACTGCTTGTGGATGGGAATATGATGAAGCACAGGGATATCCGGATGGCGGAATCGCACCTGGAACAAAATGGGAAGACATTCCTGATGATTTTGAATGTCCTTTATGTGGTGTAGGAAAAGATCAGTTTGAGGCAGAATAATATTCGCCCATTATCTATATAGATTATTTTTACGAGTATTCAGTAATTTTAAGCAATCAATATTACAGTACTACCGGAAAATCCTCCGTGATATAATGTCGCGGAGGATTTTCTGTTCTTTTAACCTCTTCCTAAGAGAATCCTGATCATCCTCTCTATAATACGGTAAAATCATCACATTAGATGCATTTTCGATAGCCTTTTCACTCTGTAGGTCATAATTATTTCTTTTAAGCATTATCCCATCAAATATGATAAATCTCATATTCTGTTTCACATGGATTTCCTTTGCAAAAATAAATATCTCCTCTTGTAAGATTAACTACCATAGAAAAAACAGTTCCCAATCTCAAGCCCGGTTCGGCCTTAGGATCGTTGTGTCTGCAGATACTATGAGGATATTCGACATGATCTCTTAAAACCTCCATAACGTCCTCTATACTTATACGTGTCTGCCGCTGACGCAATCTTTTATCTGCCCTTCCAAGCCTAACAAAGCTGTCGGGAAGTTTATACTTTGTTGTGTCTTTTCTCGGATGTATAGGAAGCTTTGGACTTATAAAATGATTTGTATGTACTACTATGCCATCCTTTGGATAAAGCACATCGAAGTCTTCATTTTCAATCTCTATATCTATACATTCACCATTTTTGTGACCCAGCATAAAATTGGCACAACAGCCAAGAGGCATACGTGTTAAAGCCGATATTGCCTCGGCAAGTGTCTCACAATCTGAAACAGCTCTCATTGCTATATGAAGCGGTATTCCGGAAGGAGCCTGATTTGTTGAAAGTGCATTCAGATAAACATTTATTCCTGCACTGTTAAATCCGGTTTTTCCTATTATACCTGCCTCTGTAACCATGAAGATCGTTGGTTTTCCGTTTTTCTGTCTGATCTTCATCATTATCATATTCTCTCTCTGACTGGTTTTCCAATCCCAGTTATGAGCACATATGGCTTCCCCGTTCATAGCCTTGTCAGAGGTTATGCCTATAGATGTACATCCGCCTTCGGTTTTGTCAAATTCTTTTCCAACGAATACAAGCTCACTCCTGCAGTTAAGAGCAAGGATATCTTCAAAATCAAGCCCCGCACCCTTTGCAACTCCTCTTATCTCCTCAAGATAATCCTCATTATATAAACGTATCGGTTCTATAAAGCGCTTTGACAATTCCTTCGCCCTATCCCATGGAAGCTCCGAATAATCCATGAACATCTGTTTATAGCATTTTATAGTTCCTTCTATCTGTCTTTTAAAGATCTTTCCATGCTGAAAACCTATTTCATATGAATCGCCTTCGATCTCTGCATATGGAAATATACTCACTTTTTTCCTCCTTATGCTTTTGCTGCCTGTCTTTTCTCCACCCACTGTCTAAACGTTATTGTCATCCATCCGTAGAAAAGTCCTACCGTAAGATATACCATCTCTGTTATAAAGCAGTTCAAGAATGTTGCTCCCGGCACATAATTCATAAACATGAAAAACGCACCACAGGAAATGTAGCATGCTGCAAGATGATTGCAGTATCCGGGTCCGGCCTCATAATAAAACAGCAGCCATGCAACAATAAATACAGGTATAACAGAAGCAAAAGCTCCCGCAAATCCAAAAACTCCGCTTAACAGGCATATAACGATTCCTGCTATAATTCCTACAATAAATGCAATAAAAGATCTGATCCCGCCTTTAACATTGCATCCCGACATGAAATATGTAGGCCATCCAAGGAATGCAATACACGAAAATCCGAGATTTCCTAACGGCGGCAGATATCCGTGAAACAAAATATCCAGAAACTGCACTGAGCATGCCTGCAGCCCCACAAACAACGCTATTAGTGTTATTTTTTTAATCTTATCCATTGAAAACTCCCTCCTGTAATAAGCTGTAGGTCAGTTCATTAATTCTAAAAATCTGTCCAGAGATCTCTTCATAAGCTCCGGAGATATCCCTTGTACAATAAAAACAATCCTTGATGAATGATCTTCATCCGGCCATTCTTCAAGATGATGCGGAGGCGTTATATAACTTTGCACTGTGTTTATAACCACAGGTCCTTTAGCTCCCGGAATATTCAGAAGCCCCTTTATCCTTAGTATTCGCTCCCCATGCTTATATATCAATGCTGAAAGCCATATTGAAAAAGCTGTCCAGTTAAGAGGCTCCTCTGTTTTTATAGTAAAAGTCTCTACTGCATTTTCGCCTTTATTCCATATTTTATGATAAGTTTTCTTTTCATTTTCCGAAATTCTTTTATCCGGCCGCATCATTTTAAATGCTTTTCCGCTTTGAGCCGTCTTTATCTCCGGAAGATTCGAAAGCCATGCTTGTACTTCCTTTGATTTCGTCTCAGGATCAAACGGATCTATATCAAAAAGCAGTTTCCATAGATTCTCTTCTTGATTGGAATCAATTATCATTGCTAACGGATTTATTCTTTTTACAGCCTTGATCGTATCGTTTATCTGCTTTGATGTTGCTATATCAGATTTTGTAAGGACCAGCCTGTCTGAAACAGCCGCCTGTCTGAGACTTTCAGGATGCTTTTGAATCTGTTCCGCCCCAAACAAAGCGTCTATTGTTGTTATTATATTTGCAAGACGGGTCTGTCTTACCAGCATAGGATCACCTGTCAATGTCTGAGCTATAGGCGTAGGATCCGCAAGTCCGGTAGTCTCTATGATTATCCTGTTGAACGGCGGTATCTTTCCCTGATATCTCCCATCTATCAATTCCCTTATACCATCCTGAAGATCTGTTCTCATACTGCAGCATATGCATCCGTTTTTCATAACTACAGCAGTTTCCGAAATACTCCTTACAAAAAGGTGATCGAGAGAAATCTCGCCCAACTCATTTACGATAACCGCCACACCTTCTCCGCCTTCATGAGTAAGCAGTTTTTGCAGAAGCGTAGTCTTTCCGCTTCCTAAAAACCCGGTGAAAACGGTTACCGGTATTCTGTCATCTTTCATGGCAATATTCTCTCCTTCCTTATATCAACTGCTTTCTAACAATTCCAGATATGCCTCATCAAGCGGATCTACCTGCCTCAATCCGATCTGATCCGCAGTCATCCATACATGTGCAAGATTGTCAACTATCTTTGTCATCCCCGTAGGGCTTTGCAATATGAGCTGCTCTCCGAAATCCCTAATCTTTGCTCGGCTCGGTGAAAGCAGTATATTAACCATCTTTACAAGCTTTGCCCTTTCGCGAATTCTCGTTTCATCTGCATCCGCTCCTATACCGGCTTCATTACCGACTCTGTCAAGCCAGTCCGGCATTCCGCTTAATACTCCGCATGCAGCGCACATATAGACATCCTCCCTGTTTTAATATGATTCCCTGCCGTTTTACCGGCAGGGAATATTTATAATATTGCTGTGAAAAATAATTTCTACGATTTAGAGGCCCTGAGGTCCTCCGATTTCCTTGTCTTTTCCTGAGCCAAACGGGCACATCTCTCTAAATGTGTTTGCCATAGTTTCAAATGTACAGAACTCAACTCCCTCGTGCTTCCTCATATGGTCAATCATTCTCTCAAGAGCTACCAATACATGCGGATGTCCTGATGCATCCGGATGTATACATATAGGGAATATAGCATAATCAAAATGACGGTATACCCAATCAAACTGATCCATCCATATTTCCTCAAGCTGACTTCCTGTTATCCAGCCATGACTGTTTGCGGATGCTTTAACAAAAAGCATAGGCGGTGCATCATCAAGATGCCAGCTGCAAGGTATCTCAACCATGTCAACTTCCTCACCGGCTACCCATGGCTTCATCCAGTCCTCTGCATTCTTTGTATAATCAACCTTTGTCCAGCTGTCACCTACTCTGAGATAATGCGGATGATAATCATCTTCCATCAAAGAACTGTCATATATAAATCCTCTTTCATGAAGAAGCTCTACCGTATTCTTACTGAGCTCCCACCATGGTGCCATATATCCGACAGGCTTCTTTCCGCTCATTTTTTCTATAACGGATATAGTCTTATCAAGAACTGCTGCTTCCTGCTCTCTTGTCATCGCAATAGGATTCTCATGCAGATATCCATGAAGTCCTATTTCAGCGCCGGAGTCGATTATCATCTGAGCTGCTTTAGGAAAACTTTCCATTGCATGTCCTGTAACGCCCCAGGTTATCTTGTCACTGATACCATTTCTTTCAAAAAGGTCTAAAAGACGCGGAACCCCTCTTTTTGCTGCATGAACACCTCTTGAAATATCACAAGGTGAATCTGCTCCGCCCCACGAACCTATCCAAAGAGCTACTGCATCAAAATGCGGATTAATACAAACCTGTATTCTCTTCTTTGTTACACCCTTCATAATATGTACCTCCTTTTTGTTTTATTATGTTATGTTTTAAAATTCTTTATTTTTTTATTTTATTTATAATTCAGATACCATATCATCCCAGATTAGTTTTCTTATAGGAGATGTTTCGTATATTCCGTTTGAGCCTCCGTCTGCTTTATCAAGCGAAATAACACTTACCACCGCATTCTTCTCAGGAAGCATCACGCAATACTGCCCGAATATTCCCCACATAAATCCGGCTTTATTTACCGGATCAAGCCATGTCTGGTATCCGTAACCGGCAGGAGCCGGCGGATCTGACGGAATGAATTCTCCCGTTTCTTTTGAAAACGGAGTAAACATATCCTTTACAAATTCCTCTTTCAGGATCCTTTTTCCGTTAAAGACCCCTCCGTTTACAAGCAGCTGTCCGTAATATCCCATTTCATCTATTGTAAGAGAGAGTCCGTTTGATGCGATCGTATGTCCCTTAGGACAATCCCCCCACTCAACATTTCCTATTCCGATAGGTTCGAACAGCCTGTACCTCAGATATTCCCTCATGTTCTGTCCGCATTTCTTTTCTATAAGACATCCGAGCATATAAGTATTTGCATTGTTGTACTTGAATTGAGTTCCCGGCTTATTATCGAACTTTCCGTTTGTATAAAAGAAACGTACCCAATCATTTACATGTTTTCTCTCGTATCCGTCTCTCCACATCATAGTCTCGCTAAGACCGGATTTCATGGTCAGCAGATCCCTTACCGTAATATCAAGAGCATTTTGATTTGTAACGTCATATGCTGCTTCGGGGAAGCTGTCAGCCAATTTTTCATCAAGTGTTATTAGTCCTTCTTCCAATGCCAGTCCTGCAGCTGCCGCAATAAAAGTTTTACCGACCGAATAAGTCTCAAATCTCGGCTTTGCTTCAAATCTTGTCCATTCATCGATGATCTCTCCATCTTTACGTATCTGCGCACCCAGCACGTAAAAGCCGTTTTTTTCGACATCTTCAATAAATCTTTTTACATGAGACATCTTTTCGCCTCCTTCATCATATTTATCTACATGTTTTTCCGGATAAGTCTTTCCTCCTGTTCACAAAATAAAGAATAATATTTGCCGCAACCACAACAAGATTTATAAAATAAAAGATAAGAACATAATTGATCATGTTTCTCAAAAGCTTTGCTGCGATACCTGCTACATACCCTCCTTCTATCAAACACAGAAATGCAAGACTTGTCCCTTTTGCCGAACCGGCGATCCATGCTTTACGAAAATTTACCGGCCATGATATGCCGAAGCAGATCAGCATTAATATTTCGCAAATATTTGCCATTATCGTATTCACCTCATCACTTGTTCAACAGGTTTCTATACAATTAATATAATATATTATTGTTTTTCTGAGAATGTTTAATATAGTTTGCACAATAGTAGGATTTACACGACACCCTTCATTACGGGTATTAAAACTCTAATCATTCGTCACCGCAGACATTGCAGCACACTCCGCAAACTCTCGTACCGCTGTTCTGCAGTCTCTGTGGAATCCTACTCCAAGTTCGATCTTAAAAGTCGATTCAAAGGTTGGATAACTAAGCTGTGGGAAACAGCTTTCATAATTCAGATACATCATAAGTCCTGCATTTTCAATCCTGCATTTTGCATACAGGTTACTGTCATAAGAATCTATGCCTATCAATTCTATATCCGGATCTCTCCGTTTCAAGAATACTCTCAAAACATCCGCCGTTCTGGATATCCCTTTGTTATACATTATGACCTTTTCCCCTTTAAGATCATCCGGATATATTTTTTTCATAATCTTCAAACGGAATATATTGCGAAATCAAACGGAAATCTTCATAGAAATCAATACCGAACAATGTACTCCACAATAGAATAATACATAAATTAGCTAAAACAGAAAGAATAAAACAGAAAATAAAATTTGTCATATTCTTAACATGTTTAGATACCCCCACACCATATAAAAAGCCAATCAATAATGATGTCCAACTATAAAACCAAGTTGTGAAACCACCAAAAAACATGGTCATCAAGCCCATACAAATGGTTACTAAAACTCCCATTTTAACGCCGCTCATGGCCGTATAAATGAGTACAGGGAAAGCAAAAATCCAGGAAGCACTGGATTCAATCATTAATGCACTTTGTTGATTTAAAAATAATAAAGCTCCATAAATAGCGCAAACCATAGCGCCTTTTGTGATTTGTTTTGTTTTTATCATACGACTATTATATAAAAATAAAAAAAAGACTTCAATATATGAAGTCTAATTAGTCAACCACGTAAGGTAACAAAGCCATTTGACGAGCACGTTTAATAGCTGTTGCTAACATTCTTTGGTATTTTGCACGAGTTCCAGTCACACGTCTAGGAATGATTTTTCCGTTAGCGTTGATGAAACGTTTTAATAATTCTACGTCTTTGTAGTCGATTTCCTTAATTTTGTTCTTAGTGAAGTAACAAACTTTTTTACGACCCATACGTTGTTTTTTAAATGCCATAAGTAAGTCCTTCCTTTCTAGAATGGTAAATCATCACTAGCAATATCTAGTGAATCATCTGCATTGAATGTTGAATCAAATGCGTTATTTGTATTCTGCACAGGATTTGAATATGAATTTTGATTATATCCATTCTGCACAGGAGCAGCATATGTATTTTGAGCAAAACCTTGATTCATTCCATAATCTTGGCTTGGAGCTGAATAATTTGATTGTGCATTTTTTGGTTCTAAGAATTGAACACTTTCTGCCACAACCTCTGTAACATATACCCTTTGTCCTTGTTGATTATCATAAGAACGAGTTTGGATACGTCCCTCTAAACCAATCAATGAACCTTTGTGTAAATACTGTGTCATTAAATCAGCTGTTTTATTCCAAGCTACACAGTTAATAAAATCTGCATCTGGCTGTCCTTGCGTTGAAACACGACGGCCAACTGCCATTGTGAATGAGCAAACACTTGTTCCACTTTGCGTTTTACGTAATTCAGGATCACGTGTTAAACGCCCAACTAATACTACTCGATTAATCATATTTATTTAACCTCGATTATTTTTCGCTTTCAGTTTTTACAACCATAATACGAATAACATTGTTACTGATACGAGACAAACGTTGGAATTCGAAAACTCCCGCATTGTTTGCAGTTACGTTGATAACTACATAGTGTCCCTTCTTCATGTGATCGATTTCGTAAGCGAATTCTTTCACACCCCAGTCATCTACTTTGTCAATTGAACCACCGTTTTCAGTGATTGTTGCATGTAAACGATCTGAAACTGTTTTGAACGCTGCATCATCTAAAGATGCATTCACAATGTACATAATTTCATATTTTTTCATGTGTACACCTCCCTTTGGTCTTTTTTGGCTTCTTTCGAAGCAGAGAACAGGCATAAACCTGCCTTGTTATTATAACAAAAAAAGACTTTGCTTGTAAACCACAAAGTCTAATATTTTTTTAATTGATATTGAGCATTGTAATAAAGCTCATTATATTTTGTTCCCGAAAACACTTCAAGCACATCGCTTAAGCCTGAAACCAACTTATAATCCTGAATATTCGATAATGGAATCCAATAGGATTCTTCATTTATCTTTCCACTAAACACATTCGTTTTATATAAGAATACAATATGTCTACAATTATCACTTGTGATAAATTGTTTGGTTCCACAAAGCTCTAATTGATCAACATCCAAACCTGTTTTCTTTTTTACATCACGAATTGCCGATTGTACAAAGGATTCCCCAAGTTCAATATGACCTGTTGGTAATGTGTATCCATTTGGATTTTTGCTATTTTGAACTAACACATTTCCTTTTTCATCTTGAACCATGACCATATTTGTTAATTCGCAATATTCAGCTTGCTTATTCGCATTCAATCGTCTTCTTTCAATTGCTAACTTGCCATCCGCTACAATATTACGAATTTCATTAGAAATACGACGTTCTGGGAAAGCCTTTGAAATATGTTTTTTTGCTTCTAAAGAGAAGTTATCTAAACTACTTTGAAATTCTTCAATACGCTCTGATAAATCTGGACGAGACAACATCCATTCTTGGAAAGCTTCTTGTGCTTCTTGAACACGCAATTGACTTTCGGCTTCGAAATCCTTTTTGAAATCTTCCATTTGTGTTTGTATCTTTTGGAAT
>OQVT01002789.1_pt1 | contig 11277 bp, 8 predicted proteins | sample 1691561 | NCBI WGS metagenome assembly OQVT01 (sample SAMN03418260, study PRJEB22391) | human gut metagenome | biome: human-gut; feature: organic feature; material: feces | host: Homo sapiens | place: Tanzania | collected 2013-01
GTGCGCAGTAAATATCCCCGGGCCCGTGTGCTGGCCATTCATAAGGAGAAGGCCGAGGCCCTGCCGGGCGTGGTGGGCGTGTATACCGCCGACGATATCCCGGGTAAGGTGAAGGTGGGCCACCTGATGCAGGACTGGGACACCATGATCCCTGTGGGCAAGATTACCCATTACCTGGGCGATGCCATCTGCCTGGTGGCAGCGGAGACCCCGGAAATTTTGGCAGAAGCCAAAAAGCTGGTGGAGGTGGAGTACGAGCCGCTGAAGCCGGTGTTCAGCCCCACCTACGCCGCGCAGCCCTTTGCCCCCCAGGTGCATGAGTCCGGCAATCTTCTGTGCGAAAAGCATGTGTCCCGGGGTAACGCCGACCAGGCTATCCGTGATGCGGACTATGTGCTGATGTACCACTACGAAACCCCCTACACCGAGCACGCCTTTTTGGAGCCGGAGTGCGCCGTGGCCTATCGGGACGGGGACGGCGTTTCCATCCTGTCCACAGATCAGGGGACCTATGACACCGCCCGGGAAACCTCCATTATGCTGGGCATCCCCAAGGAAAAGGTCCATGTCACCAATATGCTGGTAGGCGGCGGCTTCGGCGGCAAGGAAGACATGACCGTTCAGCATCACGCAGCGCTTATTGCCTATCTTACGGGCCGTCCCGTGAAGGTGAAGCTCACCCGCCAGGAGAGCATCCTCGTCCATCCCAAGCGTCACCCCATGAAGGTGACTATCACCATGGGCTGCAACCGCGATGGTCTTATCCAGGGCGTGAAAGCCGAGGTCATCGCCGACACCGGCGCCTATGCCTCCCTGGGCGGTCCGGTCTTGGAGCGGGCCTGCACCCATGCCGCCGGGCCCTATCACTATGAAAATTTCGAAATTACTGGTCGGGCGTATTACACCAATACCCCCCCCGCCGGTGCCTTCCGTGGCTTTGGCGTGACCCAGACCTGCTACGCTATGGAGATGACCCTGACGAAAATGGCCCATGAGCTGGGCATTTCGCCTTGGGAGATCCGCTATCGCAATGCCATTCGTCCCGGCCAGACCCTGCCCAACGGTCAAATTGCCCCGCCCTCCACAGGCCTGGTGGAGACACTGGAGGCAGTAAAGGACATTTGTGAAAATAACAAATATGTAGGTATTGCCTGCGCTATGAAAAACGCAGGTGTGGGTGTTGGCATTCCCGACACGGGCCGCTGCATTGTGGCTGTAAAGGGTGGAAAGCTCCACATCCGCAGCGGAGCCTCCTGCATCGGTCAGGGCCTGGGCACCGTGCTGACGCAAATCGTCGGCACCATGCTCCACTGCGATAGGGAGGACATCGTCTATCAGGCGGCCAACACAGTGGATTCACCGGATTCCGGCACCACTTCCGGCTCCCGCCAGACCCTCGTCACCGGCGAAGCTTGCCGCCGCGCCTGTCAAAAGCTGCTGGCTGCTGCTGGGGCAGATGTAAAGGTATCTGACTATACAGGCATTGCTAATGCAGCAGATTTGAGAGATTTGCCCGGTGAAAATTGCGGCAATGGCCTTGTGGGTACGGAGCTGGCCGAGAATGAGCAGGTAGACTGGAAAAGGCTGGAGGGTCAGGAGTTTTACGGCGAGTATTTGGCAAAGACGGACCCTCTGGGCACCCAGGAAGTCGAGAATCCTGTCAGCCATGTTGCCTACGGCTATGCCACACAGGTCTGTGTGCTGAATGAGGATGGCACCATAAAGGAGATCAATGCCGCCCATTTCGTAGGCAAGGCCATTAACCCGCTGAATTGTGAGGGGCAGATCGAGGGCGGCGTAGCCATGGCCTTGGGCTTTACCCTGACGGAACACTACCCCCTCTACGACTGTATCCCCGGTGCAAGGTTTGGCACTCTGGGCCTGTTCCGGGCGCATCAAATGCCGCAGATCAACAGCATTTTGGTGGAGAAGAGCGGCCAGGATATGGCCTGCGGCGCCATCGGTATTGGCGAGATTACCACCATTCCCACGGCTCCCGCCGTGGCCGGTGCCTATTTTGCACTAGATGGCGAGATGCGCTGCAGCCTGCCGCTGATGAAAACCCCCTATGAGCGGCCTAAGATGCCCCGGTATTGGTGGTAAAAAAGAGGAGCGTTATGAAAAAACACATTTTGCTTCGAGGCGAACGCGGCGTAGGCAAGTCCACGCTGATCCGCCGCCTGCTGGAAGCGTCTGACCTGCAGCCGGGCGGATTTTATACAAAAATGGACAAAAACCCCGGGGAGCTTATGCATCCTATTTATATCTATCCGGCGGCGCTGCCTGAAGCGGCGCGCAAGAGGGGAGAGGATAACCTGGTGGGCCGCTGCGGTGAGCAGGGCCGCTTCAAGGAGATTTTCCCCAATGTGTTCGATACCCTGGGGAGCGCCTATCTGCAGGACACTGCCGCCTGCCGGGTGATCGTCATGGATGAGCTTGGCTTCCTGGAGTCGGAAGCCCAGGCCTTCCGGGCAGCGGTGCTGGGGGTTTTGGACGGAGAGGTGCCGGTCCTGGCTGCTGTAAAAGACCGCATGGATGTGCCCTTTTTGCACCAGGTATGCGCCCATCCCCGGGCGGAGGTGGTGCCCATCGACACGCAGAACCGCGATGCGCTGTTCCATAGGCTGCTGCCTATTGTGAAAAGCTGGAAATAAGCAGCGTAATATAGGCATTTTGAAATAAAAAAAGACCCCGCTCACATTGAGCGGGGTCTTATGCTTGTCCTGAAATTAGATCGCTCTGGTTACTTTACCGGAACGCAGGCACCGGGTACAAACATATACATGGCGAGGCGTGCCGTTGATGATCGCCTTAACACGCTTAACATTGGGCTTCCAGGGACGATTGGAACGCCGGTGAGAGTGAGAAACCTTAATGCCAAAAGTCACGCCCTTGTCGCAAAATTCGCACTTAGCCATCCGTTGCACCTCCTTGCTGTGTGTGACTTGCTGCGTTGCTTTCGCAAGCATTTGATAGTTTAACAGATGTCACAGAAAAAAGCAAGTACTTTTGACAAAAAAATGAAAAAATTTCAAATCGAAGGAAACTGTTGCGAAAAAAGGGGCTTTGAGCTATAATATATTATTAATATTAGTGAACCAGGGCAAAATTTTTGTGACCGCTGTAAGACGCCGTTGCGGTCGGAAAGGATCAACCATGGAAAAGGTTAAGCGCACCCCGGCCAAGCTCCCGGAGCTGGTGGCGGAGTTTAACATGGAGGTGCTGAATAAGGCCCCTAATTTCAATATTCAAACCGTGACCATCTCCGATGTCAATCGTCCGGCGCTGCAGTTGGTGGGGTTTTATGAGTACTTCGAGCCCATCCGCCTGCAAATTTTGGGTAAGGCTGAGATGGTGTTCCTCCAGGGTATGACCACCGAGCGCCGCCGAAAAGTGCTGGAGGATCTGCTGCGCTGCGAGATACCTGCCCTCATCATCGCCAGGAATATGGAGGTGCCGCCGGAGCTGCTGGAGCTGGCGGAAAAGCATGGTCGTACCCTGCTGCGCATCGACCGCAAGACCGTGGATGCCACCAGCGAGATTATAGACTATCTCAATAAAAAGCTGGCTCCCCAGATTACCCGCCACGGCGTTCTTATGAATATCAATGGCCAGGGTGTTCTTCTGCTGGGTGACTCCGGTATAGGCAAAAGCGAAACGGCCATTGAGCTGCTCAAGCGCGGGCATCGCTTGGTGGCGGACGACGCCGTGGATATACGACGCATTTCCACCTCGCTTTACGGCACTGCCCCGGAGCTGATCCGCCACTACATTGAGATTCGCGGCGTGGGTGTCATCGATGTGCAGCAGCTCTTCGGTATGGGTGCGGTGCAGTTTGACACGGAGATCGACCTGGTGGTGCAGCTGGAGCAGTGGCAGGACGGCAAGTTCTACGACCGCCTGGGCCTGGGGGAGGAGACCTATGAAATACTGGGTGTGAAGCTGCCCTACATGATCGTCCCCGTTCGTCCGGGCCGAAACCTGGCCGGTATCGTGGAGATCGCCACTATGAAAAACCGCCAAATGAAATACGGCTACAACCCCGCCCGGGACTTTGTGACCCGGTTGGATCAGCACTATGACGCACTGAATGAGGCAAATCGGAGAAAGAGTAAATGAATTACATTGGCATTGACATTGGCGCAACAAACCTGAAGGCCGGACTGGTGGATGACAGGGGCCGCATCCTGGCCACTCAAAAGATGAAGATAGTGCAGATTGAGTCTCCGGATGCCCTGGCCCGGAACCTGGCCCGCATGACGCAGGAGCTGGCGGAGGAAGTGGGTGTTCCCATGGAGGAAATTTTCTCCATCGGTGTAGGCGTGCCCGGCGTGGTGGAAATACGCTCCGGCTCCCTGCAATATAGCTGCAACCTGCCCTTTCGCCGAGTTCCGCTGCGGCGGCTTTTCCACAAGTATCTCAATAAGCCCCTCTATCTGGAAAACGATGGTAACTGCGCCGCTGTTGGCGAGTATTATGCCGGAGCCGGCCGCAGCAGTAAGCGCTTTGTGACCATCACCCTGGGTACGGGCATCGGCGGCGGTATCATACACAACGGGAAAATTTACCACGGCTCTAACGGTATGGCCGGCGAGGTGGGGCACATGAGCATTGAGTATAACGGCCAAAGCTGCCCCTGTGGCCGGAAAGGGTGCTGGGAGCGGTATGCCTCTGCCTCGGCTCTGAAGCGCCTGACGAAGCGGGTTATGGACGAGAATCCCGAGAGTGTCCTGCGTCAGGTGGTGGACGAAAATGACGGCCATGTCAGCGGTCAGTCCGCGTTCATCGCCGCCCGCCGGGGTGACCCCATCGGGCAATATGTCTGCAATGCCTACATAGACTATCTATGCGCCGGGATCGTAAACCTGGTGAATATCTTTCAGCCCGATACCCTGGCTATCGGCGGCGGCGTCAGCAACGAACAGGACGAGCAGCTTTTGTTCCCCGTGCGCCGCATCGTAGCACAGCAGAGCATTCCCTGCGAGCCGGATAAGCGTACCCGCATCGTCAAGGCAGAGCTGGGCTCCAATGCAGGCATCATCGGCGCTGCACTGCTGGGAAAGAAGAAGCGTATTTAAGGAGCGGACTATGACTTGGTTTGAAAAGCTGGACGAAGTGATCGAAAAATATCTGCCGGATCTCCCAATGGAGCAGGATGTGCCCATGAGCCGTCTCACCTCCTTTCACATCGGCGGCCCGGCCCGACGGGTGGCCTATCCTAAAAACCGGGAGCAGCTGGTGATTTTACTTGGCCTGGCCGACGAGTGCGGCGCTCGCCCCTTTGTTATGGGAAACGGGACCAATCTTTTGGCTCCGGACAAGGGCCTGGAGCGTCTGGTGGTGCGCACGGCCGGAGAGATGAACGCCCTGCAGCTCGTAGACGAGACTACTATTGAGGCGGATGCAGGTGTTTCCCTGGCCCGACTGGCTCTCTTTGCCAAGAATGCCGGCCTCTCGGGCCTGGAGTTTGCCCATGGCATCCCCGGGAGTCTGGGCGGTGCTGTGTATATGAACGCCGGAGCCTACGGCGGTGAGATGAAGCAGGTGGTTGAGGAGGTCACAGCCCTCACCGAGAGCGGCATCCGCCGCATTCCCGCACAAGAGTGTGATTTCGGTTACCGACACAGTGCCTTTTCTGACGGAAAGAGTGTAATTTTGGGTGCAAAGCTGCATCTTTCCAAGGGGAGCAGCTCGGAGATCGATGCAAAAATGGTCGAGCTTATGAATAGGCGGAAGAGCTCCCAGCCCTTGGAATATCCCAGTGCCGGCAGCACATTTAAGCGCCCGACAGGCTATTTTGCCGGAACACTGATTCAGGAAACAGGTCTGAAGGGACTCACCGTGGGCGGCGCCCAGGTATCGGAGAAGCACGCGGGCTTTATTATCAACATCGGCGGGGCCACCTGCCGGGATGTTTGCACACTGATACAGCAGGTGCAGGAAAAAGTGCGGCGGGCCCACGGCGTCACGCTGGAGCCTGAGGTGAAGATTATAGAAAACTGAAAGGAGCAGGGCATGGAGATATTGGTCATTTCCGGCTTGTCCGGCAGCGGAAAAAGTAAGGCCGCGTCCTTTTTAGAGGACATCGGCTACTATATCGTGGATAATCTTCCGGCTGAGATGATGGTGGTGTTTGCGGAGTTTTGCGCGGCATCCAAGGGCCGATATGACCGGGTAGCGCTGGTGTATGATGTGCGTACCGGGGAGCCGGCTCAAAAGCTTATAGATGCCCTGGAGCAGATGAAGGCCGCCGGCATCCACTGCCGTATGCTCTTTTTAGAGGCGGATAATCAGTCTATTATCAACCGTTACAAGGAGACCCGCCGTACCCACCCTTTGGCAGGGGGCGGGGTGAGTGTGGCCCAGGCTCTGCAAAAAGAGCGAGCTCTGCTGCAGCCTGTCCGGGACCATGCAGACTTTGTGCTCAATACCTCGGGCTTTTCCGCCTCTAAGCTCCACTCGGAGATTTTGAATCTCTTCAGCGACGCTTCTTTGGAGGACGGGATGCATGTAAATGTGCTGTCCTTCGGCTTTAAAAACGGCATCCCGGTGGAGGCCGACCTGGTGATGGATGTGCGTTTCATGCCGAATCCCTACTACATTGAAGAGCTCAAGCACAAAACCGGCCTGGACGACGGTGTCCGTGACTATGTATTCAGCTTCAGCCAGACCAATGAGTTTATGCGCCGCATGGAGGAAATGATGTCCTTCCTCCTGCCCCTGTATAGCGAGGAGGGCAAGACCGTCTTGGTCTTGGCCATCGGCTGCACCGGCGGACACCACCGCTCCGTAGCTGTGGCTCACGCCCTGGCGGAATATATCCAAAATGCCGGCTATCCCGTCACCGAGACCCATCGAGACATCACCCGGTAAAAGGAGCGTACTATGGAAAGCGGCTATTATCATGTCGCCCCGGAAAAAGGCCCGAAGATTGTGGTCATTGGCGGCGGACACGGGCAGTCTACGCTTCTGCGCGGACTGAAGCTGTACAGTAAGAATCTCACCGCCATCGTAGCTGTTACAGACGATGGCGGCGGCTCCGGTGCCCTGCGGCGAGACCTGGATATGCCCCCACCCGGGGACATTCGCAACTGCATGGAGGCCCTGGCCAGTGCTGAGCCCATTATGACGCAGCTTATGAGCTATCGTTTCACCGAGGGTGTCCTGGCCGGACAGAGCTTTGGCAATCTGCTTTTGGCTGCCCTCAACGGCATCATGCCCAGCTTTGACCAGGCCGTGGCGGGTCTGAGCCAAGTGCTGGCCATTACGGGCCGGGTTTTGCCTGTGACCAATGCCAATATCCGCCTGGAGGCCGAATTTGAAAACGGCAGCCGGGTAGCAGGGGAGTCCAGCATCTGTCGGCAGATGCAGCAGGAAAACTGTCGCCTGCGGTGCGTAAAGCTCCGCCCGGCGCACCCAAAGGCCCTGCCCGATGCGCTGCAGGCCATCCGGGAGGCGGACCTGATCGTCCTGGCCCCCGGCAGTCTCTACACCAGCATTATCCCGAATCTTTTGGTGGACGGCATTGTGGATGCCATCAAGGCCAGCGAAGCCATGAAGGTCTATATTTGTAATGTGATGACCGAGAGCGGCGAGACAGAGGGATATACTGTCAGCGACCATATCCGCGCCCTGTTCAGCCACGGCTGCTACGGGCTTTTTGGCCTGTGCATGGTGAACTCGGCGCCGCTCCCCCGCATCATTGCCCAGCGCTATGCCAAGGAGGGCAGCGCCCCGGTTTTCTGTGACGAAAAGGAGTGTGCGCGCCTGGGCGTAGAGATCATTTCACGCCCCATCTGCGCCGTAGAAAACCAAGTCATTCGCCACAATCCCGGCCACCTGGCCGCAGAGCTGATGACCCTCTATCGCCAGCGCACCATCCGGGTGGTGGAGGATAAGACCGGCCATGCACGAAACCGTATGGAAAAATAGGAGGAAGTATGCAGTCCTTTGCCTATCAGGTGAAAAGTGAATTGTGCCGGGTACCGGTGCAGCGTATTTGCTGCGCCCGGGCGGAGGCCTACGGCGTTTTGCTCTACTGCAACACCTTTAACGCCCGGGAGATCCGAATTATCACCGAAAATCCCGAGTTTGCCCAACTGCAGCGCCAGCCCATGCACCTCTGGTGGCCGGTGGGCTATGGCAAGCCCCACCTCTACCATGCCGGTTTTGCCCTTCTTGAGGGTAGTGAGCAGATAGACTCGCTCCACTACCAGGCAGGCATACGACAGATGACCTACAAGGAGATGGGCACCCGTCTGCAGTTCTTTGTCAACCACCGCCGTGTGGTTCCGCTGGGCGGCAACTGGGGTTTCTCCGAGACCAACCTCTGCTACCGAGGTAGAGAGTACGACCGCGCGGTGAGGTATCACAAGGAGATGAACTTCAATATGATACGCAACTGGGTAGGACAGACCGGCGACCGCGAACTCTATGAAGCCTGCGACCGCCATGGTCTGCTGCTTTGGCAAGACTTCTGGCTCGCCAACCCCTGGGACGGCCCCGACCCTTATGACAACCGTCTCTTCATGGCCAATGCCGAAGACTATATCCGCCGCATACGACGCCACGCCTCGATAGCCATCTACGTGGGCCGCAACGAGGGCTATCCGCCAGCCGAGCTCGACAGCGCCCTGCGCCGCCAGGTAGACCTGCTCCATCCGAGCTTGGGCTATATCTCCAGTTCTGCCGACGACGGTGTGTCGGGTCATGGCCCCTACCGGGCGGTCGAAGCCGAAGAATACTTTACCAGCCAGAGCCACCGACTGCACTCCGAGCGCGGTATGCCCAACATTCCCACCATCGAGAGCCTGCGCCGTATGCTCAGCCCAGCCGACCTCTGGCCTATCGGTGAGGGGTGGGCGCAGCACGACTTCACCCAGAAGGGCGCGCAGCGGGGCTCGACATTCCTGGATATGATGCAGCGCCGTTTCGGACCCGCCGTCGACGCACGCCAGTTTGCCGAGGGGGCACAGTGGATCAACTACGACGGCTATCGCGCCATGTACGAGTCGGCGCAGCAAGATAGACAGGGACTGCTCATCTGGATGTCGCATCCGGCATGGCCGTCGATGGTATGGCAGACCTACGACTACTATCTCGAGCCTACGGCAGCCTACTTCGGAGCCCGCAAGGCGTGTGAGCCGCTCCACATCATGTACAACGCCCATACCCGCAAGGTGCAGGTGGTCAACATCACCCCTGTCACCCACTGCGATATGGAGGCGGTGATAGAGACGATAGATATGCGGGGTAACTATAGACCACGGGCAGTATCTGCTCGCCGTCGTCGCCCTTGAGGCAGAGGCGTATCATGAGTGTGGGCGTGTCGGAGGTGTTGGTCACCGTCAGTTGTCCATGCCAGGTGTCGCCCTGTCGGCTGAAATTTTCGCGGAGCGTAAGGTGTGTCACGGGCAGATGCTGCCCAAGCCGCAGCAGCAGGCGACAAGGCTGGCTGCATCCAAACCACTGTGCGCTGCCGTTAAGTCACCGCGCGTTGCCATCGGACCACCGCGCGCCACAAGCAAGCCATTGCACCAACCCCGGCCATCATCGCCAGGGTCGGTGCAATGGCTTTCTTTATGCCGGCGGTCGAGTAGGGCGCCGCCGCGATGGCCATGGGCGGTTCGTATCAGTAGGCACGAGGGCTCGTGACATAAGAAACGTGGGTTCGTGACTTATGATACGTGGGCTCGTGTCAATAGTTACGAGCCGGCAAAGGTGGTCTCGGCATGACGGTCGGTGGTTTCGGGATGGTCGAGAGGGGCTGCCTAACCTTGTAGGAGCCAGCGCAGAAGGGGTATCCTTAAAAATATTGCGCGCGAGAGTAATAAAAAAGGCAATCTCTTGCGTCAATTCTCAGATATTTTATATCTTTGCAACGTAAGAAATAAAAAATAAAACCTAAACATACGTATTGAGTATGAACAAACATTTGTTGTTGGGCTTTGACGTGGGCAGCAGCTCGGTCAAGGCTTCTCTGGTAGATGTCAACTCCGGAGAGTGTGTGGCTACGGCTTTCTACCCCGAGCACGAAGCACCGATTAAATCCATCAGAAACGGTTGGGCCGAGCAGGACCCTGAAATGTGGTGGGCCAATGCCAAACTGGCGCTTGCCCGCATCATGGCCGAGAGTGGCGCCAAGGGCGACGACATCCGGGCGATTGGCATCTCTTATCAGATGCATGGTCTGGTGTGTGTCGACAAGGCACAACGGCCCGTGCGCGACGCCATTATCTGGTGCGATTCGCGTGCTGTACCCTATGGAGAGAGGGCCTTTGCCGACCTGGGCAGCGACCGCTGTCTGTCGCATCTGCTCAACTCGCCCGGCAACTTCACCGCCGCCAAACTGGCGTGGGTCAAGGACAACGAGCCCGAGGTCTATGAGCGTATATACAAGGTGATGCTGCCCGGCGACTACCTCGCCATGAAGCTCAGCGGTGTCATCAACACCACCGTATCGGGTCTCTCCGAGGGCATGTTCTGGGATTTCCAGGCCCACGATGTCGCCGGCTTCCTCCTCGATTACTATGGTTTCGACAGAGACATCCTCGCCGACATCGTGCCTACCTTCGACGTGCAGAGCCGCGTGAGCCGTGAGGTGGCTGACGAGCTGGGACTCAGCGAAGGCACCCCCATCAGCTACCGCGCTGGCGACCAGCCCAACAACGCGCTCAGTCTGAATGTCTTCAACCCCGGCGAGATAGCCTCGACGGCTGGTACGTCGGGTGTAGTGTATGGAGTGTTAGGTGATGTTAATTATGATAAAAAGAGTAGGGTAAATACCTTCGCGCATGTTAATTATAATGAGGACCTCACGCGTCTGGGCGTGCTCCTGTGTATCAACGGCACCGGCATCCTCAATGCGTGGATGCGCCGCAACGTGGCTCCCCAGGGCATCTCTTATGCCGACATGAACGCGATGGCTGAACAAGTGGCGCCAGGTGCCGACGGACTGCGCATCATCCCCTTCGGCAACGGTGCCGAGCGGGTGCTGGAGAACCGGGAGGTGGGATGCTCCATCCACGGCATCGATTTCAACCACCATACACAGGCTCATCTGGTGCGCGCTGCCCAGGAAGGCATCGTATACAGCTTCTGCTACGGCATGGAGGTGATGGCAGAGATGGGCATGGACATCCGCAAGATACACGCGGGAAAGGCGAATATGTTCCTGAGCCCGGTATTCCGCGAGGCGCTCGCCACCACCTCGGGAGCGACCATCGAACTCTATGAGACCGACGGCAGCACTACCGCAAAGGCTCGTCTGCCCCTGCC
>OQVT01002792.1_pt1 | contig 11270 bp, 13 predicted proteins | sample 1691561 | NCBI WGS metagenome assembly OQVT01 (sample SAMN03418260, study PRJEB22391) | human gut metagenome | biome: human-gut; feature: organic feature; material: feces | host: Homo sapiens | place: Tanzania | collected 2013-01
GCATAATACCAACGCCATCACCGGTCTTGCCCTCGGCATCCTTACCTGCACGATGTTCCAGTGTTTCTACGATGGTCAGTGCATCCTCAACAGTCTTATGTGTCTTGATACCCTTAATATTCACAACTGCACCGATACCACATGCATCATCCAAGACGGATGCATATACAATCCTCCTTTAACTTGGTTTATAGCTGTAGGCAACTCTTTTACTGGATTCTTAACTTTTCTACCATCTGAGAATACATTATACCAACACGTTCCAACAATCGCATATTGGGGGTTATCAATAACAAAAGAATATTGTTTTTCTAACCTATTAGGCTCTGAATAATCGTCTGCGTCTTGTCGTGCCAATATATTTGACTTTGAATTCTTTATACAAAGATTTAATGAATAAGCCAATCCCATGCTTTTATCATTTCTAAGAATAACAATACGATCATCTTGTGATTGATATGATATTAATACATCAAATGTTTTATCAGTACTTCCATCATCACAAATAATAAATTCAAAATCCTTGAAAGATTGATTTAAAATAGACGGTATACTCTTGTGTAAATCATTTTCACCATTTCGCACACTCATCAAAACACTTATTTTAGGCATCATCGTATCCATACGTTTTTTTTAATTGTTCAATCTTATCTACTTTTATTTCTTCCTCTGTACCTTGCCACCAAGGTTTCCATGCACCTTTCACTATTGCAGGTATTCCAGCAACCATCACATTTGGAGTTATAATTGTCTTATTTAAAACAGCGTTAGCACCTATTATAACATTGTCTGCAATAGTAATTTTTTTTACGACCTTTGCTCCTGTTGATAAATAAAAATTATCTCCAATTTTATCTCCTTGCCCTTCAATACATGTACTCGGTTGTATCAGAGCAAATTTACCAATTGTATTATTTGTACCAATAACCATTGTTCCATAATGCGTTAACCTTAAACCATAGTCAAAAACATCTGGCCCTATAGAAAAGCGTCTTCAAATCCTTTAACAATGCTATCCGTAATATTCATAGCCTCTTCAATTATATTTTCTAACTTAATGCCAGTTAATCCATCAGATATAGCTTGTCCAACACGTTTCCAATTTATTCGTTTTATGAACTTATCAACACTTTGCATAACGGTTATAATGACATCGCTGAGTTTTTGCATAATGCTATAAAAATCTATTTCTTCGAAAAAGCCATTAATAGCATCGCCGAAATCATCAGCTATATCAAATAATTTTTGTCGTAATTTATCAACATTTATTTTATCAAAAGCTGTGTTAATTATTTTTGCAATGACAGTTCCAACACCTTTCCACTCGCCAGTATCAAAAGCATCTTCTATAGCTTGTTTTAACTCTTTTATTAAATCAACAAGCCACTGTATCGGTGTCAAATCTATTTTATCCATGTCAATCAAATCGGGACCTTCGCCAGATGATTTTGGAAATTCAACAACATTTAAATCATCAAATTTTTGAAGATTTCCCAAAGCGTCTTTTGCTGATTTACTCCAACCAGCCATTGCTTTTGCGTTTGCTCTTGCTATTAAATCAATACCTGTTATAGCATATATGAAGGAATATATAACTCTTACGAATTGTTTAAACAATCCCATGACATATTCTATCGCTGGAGCAAGCTGAGCACCAAGTGCTCGCCATATATTTGTACTAAACTTCGATAACTCTTGGTCTAAGGCAAGATATTCACTAACAGCCTTTCTGGTTAAAGTAAATATAGTACGAGTACCAATTAATGCTAATGTTAATTGTTTCGCTTTACTAGCCGCTTTTTGAAAAGAACGAACGGCATGTCCACCTATTTCGTCCTGCAGTCCCTATCCCCATTTACTATATATTACAACCGAATAGGAATCAGTGCCTTTCTCCACAGCTTGCAACTTCGACAAAAGCAGATTACAAGATTTTCTTTAGCCATTTCCATATACCCCACACTTTCAACAAATCACGATGATATTGACCTGTTAATGCATAACGAGGTAAAAGGAACAAATCGTCTCCCAATTTTATATGCCTTTGCTCAGTGGTAAAAGCCAACTTATAATGAAGTTTGCAAGCATCCACTTCACGAGATGTCAAAGAGCCATTAGGATAACTAAACGCAAAAATTTCCTTACCAGATATGCGTTTCAAAATTACTTTTGAATCATTCAATTCTGAATACAATACACCATCAGGCACATGGGTAAGAATTGGATGATTTACGGTATGAGATTGGATAGTAACCAAAGGATGCTTAGCCAGTATCATCACTTGCTCCTGAGTCATGGCAGAACGTTTCAGAGATATACGCTTCTTAATATCAGCCAGCTGCTTATAGAAGTCTTCATACGGCAGCTTTTTGAATAGGAACATCTTCTTTACTCCCATATATTTTGCAACATACTCCCACCAGAAGTTACCACTTTCCAATGGTTCTGTTGCAACAAATATACATATTGGTACCTGAAACTTCTCGATAATAGAAATCAATTGAAGATTCCCTTGCCAACCATCATCAAAAGAAACAAATGCCAACTTTTCAGATAACGATTTATGTCCGACAAGATACAGATAGAGTTCTTGCAGATCTATAAAACGATACCCATGCTTTTGATAATGAGTTATCATCTTCTCAAAACCTTTAGATGAGGGATTATGATAATATAAAGACTTAATTGTTTTCATTTTTTAATTTTTCTACAAATTGCATTTATTGTATGAATAAAAACTTGGCGAAAAAACCAAACAAATGGTCGTTTATCATTTCTGAAATAAGTCGTATAGCAAGTGGTTCTTTTCATATTTCTAAGCCATTCTTTTAATCCGAATTCGCCAGAGAGGAAAAACTTGAAATAGTAAAATTCTGGAGTCAAGTAAGTCGTTTTGACATATGATTTTCTGATTTCACACTGATAATCACCTCCTATATTATAGAGATAATAAATATAGGGTAAATTTGTTCCTGAGGCGGTAACACAATAAGCATTTCCGTCATTTCTAAAATTCATTTCAGTAAAGTAATCTACACCATTTTTGTCTCTGAGGAACTCAACACTAAAAGGACCTTGATAGCCTGTGCTCTTAATAAAAGCCCTAACTTTAAGCACTAAACTTTCAAATTCAGCTTCATATTTATCAAATCTCAGAAAAAAGGTATTGTCCATCCCATTAGGTCTATCAATATGCGTTCTACCAGGAATCAAAATTTCATTACCATAACCCATAGAACATCCTAACAACTGAAATTCAAATTTCTTATCTATATATTTTTGTATTTGAATGGTTGGGCAATGAGCTTTTCGCTCTAAAAACAAAGACAATTCATGTTCATTAGAACAAATACAAATATTGTCTTTAGAACCTTCTATGCTAGAAATAGCTTTTGTTATACATGGATATTCTATTCCATCAGGCAACATTCCATCTTTAACAATCCATGTTTTAGGTACAGACAGACCCATTTTTCTTGCCAAAGAAGACATATATTCTTTACTCATCTTGGCAGTTAGAGTTCCTCCCTCTTTTGTATTAGGCAATACAAAATGCTCTTTTAACACATCATAATGCTTATCTAAAACAGATGAAACTCGATCACAGGTTGAATATACCACAGTCTTTTCGTTCATATTTGAAAAATGAGAGAGCATAATATGAAGAATCTCGTCTTCAGTGTGACAAATCCAACCATTTCTAACATATTTACTTTTCAAAACATAAGCCCAAGAACTACTTGTTAACACGATTACACTAGGTCTGACTTCCGTCTCAGCAAAACTTTCAATAACTCCTAACGTATTATGATGATCTGAGCCAACAATAAGCATATTATATTTCATAAACAATCTATTTTTTATACTCACATAAATACTTTTCTACCATCGCATCAAGTGAATAATTTCTTGTTATTTTATTTCTAGCAATATCATACAATTTTAAATTCTCAGAATAATTCTGAATTATATTTTTTATCTGCAAGGCACAATCTTCAAAGCTTTCCATTTTGAAAGATTTACCAAGTAGACCATATTCTATTAATTCATATGGACCTCCTGCATTAGACACCAACACTGGCAAACCTGCAGCCATTCCTTCTGCTACAGTTAAACCAAATCCCTCATAGCGAGAAGGATGACACATAAGATCATAATCGCGTAAATGTTGGTATATGTAAGTTCTAGATTTCAATCCAAGGAAACGTACACAATCGGCAACTCCATATTGTTGTGCTAGATTCTCTAACATCAGCTTGGACGAACCTTCACCGATAAAATCGACATGCACATCAAAACCTTCTTTTCTCAGCAATCCAATTGCTTTTATCAAAATATCTTGTCCCTTCTTGCCTGCTTCTAACCTTGCTACATTTACTATTTTAAAAGCATTTGGATAATGATAATCATATATATCTTTAATAAAGATTTCTTCTATTTTAATACCATTAGGAACTAATACAACATTCTTAGAAGTTCTACTTTCAGCATCTGCCTTTACCGCATTAGATATGGCAAACAAAGAAGTAATACGCCCTGAATATTTCATAGGAATATTCAGGTCGTGAATCGTTGAAAACGATTTACGACCAGGCCAAGGGACAAGAAAAGCGGCAATAGAACAATGATGAGTATGAACAACTTGAGCTCTAAATTTAATCAACTCCCAATTAAATTTGATTAATGGAAAGATAGAACGACTTCCTGGCTTTCTATTTAATTTTACTATTTTTACTCTACAATCTATTCTATCTAACATTTCCTTATCATACAAGGTGTTAATGATTATCAACTCAATTTTATTTGTTATACACATCTTGTTTAAGATATCTATTAACAGATTTTCTGCACCACCACCAGAATCTAAATTATAAATACAATGAACTATTCTCATAATTTTTTATCTTGAATAAAGCCAAAAATAACCTTTTGAACATATAGACTTAAATACAAAATCAAATAACAAAGTTAGCGACAATGTTACAAAATATACTAATAATCCAACAAAAATCGAGGGTTTAAAACTGAAATACCTTATTATAATAACCAAAACGTTGTAAACAAGATGATGAATTAGATAAATATTTAAGGAATGCCTACCTAAATACAACATCAATCTACTATAACCCTTCTTTAAGTAAACACAAACTCCTAAAAATTGAAATGCGATAAACGGCAAGATACCATACTCCATCAAATATGTAAAGATCCTATCATACTTATAAAAAACAAAGTACAATAACGTAGCTCCTATAAAGGAGAGCATAATACAGACCTTGTAAAATGGTTTGGAAGCAAAACTTTCAAATAACAATCTACAAATAAGACATAATACAAAAGTACGTAAAGCAGCCCAAGAACCACTTATTGACCAATAACAAGAATCTTCATAATCCCAAAATCCTGCTACAGTACTCAACCAAATCAAAGATGCAACTGAGATAATAATAAATTTCAATTTTCCACATCCCTTCCTTGCCATAATTTTCAACAATAAGACAAAAACAAACATTGTTGGCAAGAACCAAAGAAAAGACAATCCTGTAGCCTTTTTAATCAAGATTCCAGAACCTGTAACCAAAGCTAATACCACATCCATCACATTAGGAATTTGCCCCCCCCATAACTATTACATTTAGAACCAAAGTCAAAAAGAACATAGTTAAAAAAGGCTTATAACATCGAAGGAAATTTCTTTTCAACGCATCCTTATCCAATGGTCTCCAATTATAGAGACTTGTCACAAAGAAGAATGCATATACATGAAAACTATATAAATAATCGTTCAGTGGTATTTTCTCCATACCTTCGTACTTACCCATCAGTATGCCATCATGCCCAAGAACTATTAAAAGAATAAGCACACCTTTAAGCCACAAGGACTGTTCACGACTCAAAAGAGATTTAGTTATATCCATAATCACAATATTTATCATTTTCACCAAGCACTATTTGCATTCTTTCCTCATTATATTTTAATAATGCGATAACTATTGGAAAAACATTTATAAATGCATAATAGTAACATAAACCTGGTTCGAAAAAAAAGTATATATTAAACGAAAGCAAGAAAGCTTTTGCAGCTAAAGAACATAATTTATGAAATAGATTGTAAATGAAATACAAATAAGCAGCCATAATAATAATACCAGACGAATAAAGAGAACAAACATAGAAGTTATGAACTGCGAAACCTTGAAGCTTAACAGTTGCACCATTTATAACATCCTTGCCATATCCAAACAAATTAACAGAGAAATGATTGATAATGTAAATTATCTGTTCAGATCTTCCTGCACTATTTCCATCTTTTCCCATAAACTTGAAATCTATGGAGTGTGTAACTTCTACAAATACAAGATAAAAAACAGCCGCTAATAATATTAAAAAGAATACCCCAATTGTATATCTATGATATTTAGACTTTAATAGCTCATAAAATAAAAGTGAAGTGAACAAACAAAGAATTCCATTTCTTGAACCACAAGAGTATACACAAATAATACATATTACTACAAAAATGTTTCTTAAATAGGGTGTTTCTAAAAATAATACTGCACTCATTATCGCCATTAGGTAAAAAGCCGCATTAGAATTTGCATTAATAAAGATTCCTTCATACAAATCCGATCTATTAGCATGAGCAACCAACAAGCTGTTCAACATCTGTGGCAATGTAAAAACAAACCCAATCACTACCAAAAGCAAAAATGGATAAATGACTATCTTATAAGAAAAATCATACTGCTTCATCATTTCATACAAGAACATTATTGACACCATTAATATTACAGAAGTTATCTTGTCTGTTGTAGCAAAGAGATGCCCCAATAAAGCTACAACAATTATCACCATATATCCAGTTACTCTAAGTTGAGATGAAAGAAGCGTATTGACTAACAAGACAAAGACAAAACCTGCACTAATATAAGTTGAAGACATTTCAATTCCGCTCATTATTGAAGAAATAAGCATAAAACTTATCACACCAAGTAAGAGAAATGAGTTTAGTATCTTATTATTTGAGACCATATTATTAGAACAATATTTAGTAATGCCGAGTAAAGTAGGCATTCAAACAAAACTACCCTATTTTTACTAGACACCGTATACATTTATTTTCAACTATTACGTATTATTTTATAGCAAACTATTACTAATATATTTACTTTCTCACTAACTTAAAGATGAATTTAACCAGTAATTTGGCTTTTCTCAATAAATTCCATAAAAGATACATTAAACGATAAAAACCAAGACAAGAAAAATAAAGAAAAGGCCCCATCAAAACATTATGAGTAGCAAAACAACATTCAATATATGGGCGGCATTGTTTTCTATATTCTTTAGAACTAAAGAAATGACCTTTAAAGGCTCGCTTTAACAGCAAACAACTCATATATGACTTTGCTTTTTCACCAACTACAGACCCAGACAATGCCTTTTCAAATAAAAGTATCAGCCGCTTATCCTTTTCAAAAGTAGCATAAGTTTTCTTACGTACAAGCGAATTTGAGTTTATACAGCAATCATAATGATAAAAAGCATTCGGCAAATAAGCTACTTTTATATTGTGTCGTAAAAGTGTTGAATTAATCAGTAAGTCTTCACAAAACGACACACCTACAGGAAACTTGATTTTGAACTTGTTGTAACAAGCTCGTCGTACGAGCTTGTTCCAACAACTGCCATGCAGTTGTTGGAACAACTCGCAGAGCACCGTATCATGGTCTAACGCTGAAGGTTGTTGGCGTTCATAAACAACCTTTTCACCATAGTGAGCATAGAAGTCACATATCACCATATCAGCATCCTCTTCTTTTGCTTTTGCATATAGTTCCTTCAGCATATCAGGCTCTACCCAATCATCAGGGTCGGCATGAATTACATACTCTCCCCTAGCATTGTCAAGGCCTTTCTGGCGTGCCATGCTAACTCCTGCATTGGGCTGATGGATTACTCTCACTCTCTTGTCTTTCAAGGCATACTCGTCGCATATAGCCCCACTATTGTCAGGGCTACCATCATCTACAAGAATGACTTCAAAGTCACTAAAAGTCTGCCCCAGCAGACTGTTTACGCACCTGTCAAGATACTCTTCCGCCTTATACACAGGTACTATCACACTTATGCTGGGGTTGTTATTCAAGTCAATTGTCATTTTAATGTTTGATTTAAGAAATTTACAGATGATTGTCTCATCTTCGCAATACGTGCGTCCACGTCATCCCAGTTTATCGGGGTTGTGTCAAGATTCTGCGAATCGTGCTCATTAGCTATAATGCGACGGGTAAGACCGCAAATACCCAGAAGGGATGTCAGACGATCATTGGCCTTTGCATTCTCATTGGTCAAGAGAATGGCATAGAAAGATCGGTGATAAAGCAGGCAGAACACTACCCCATGAAAGGATGTCGTGAAAACCACCGAGGCATTCTTTACCAATGAAAGCCACTGAGGTATGGTAGCTTGTATATTGCGGACACCAGGGATAAACTCTCGCGCTGGCAAATACCCCGAAGCTGCGACACTCTTTACTTCCAATCCTTGCTCTTTCAATGTCTTGCCGATATGATTCCAATACAGCTCTGCTTCCGAACGAATATTCAATACATAGAAGAAAGCGTATGGCTTTGACAGGTCAAGTCCTTCTTCTCCTTCTATCTTGTCATACAATGTAGGTGAAAGAAGCAACGTCGGGTCTATTGTTACTGTGACATCGGGGAATCCCAGTCCTTTCAACAACTCTTGGGCTTTATGCTCTCTAACGCTAATGTAATCAAAATGCTTTAGCAAGCTAACGAATTTACCGACTTCTTGTTGTGGTATCTCTCTGCCGAGGCTTGCCGCATAGGAAATACGTCGAACAGATGATGGTCCGAAGTCTAGATACATTGCCGTATTGTTCTTGTTCTTCAGCGAGTCGTGCCACACTTGGTCAGACCCTGTTATATACACATCTGCCGAAGGAGGATTCTGCTGCAGTTCGTCGATAGTAGTGTAAATACGCTCTGTAGAGTTCAGATATCGCTCTCGGAACTCGGTGAACTTGCGTTCCCTATTAAGAACAGTATTCCTCTTATAGAGTTGAGCCAGCGTACGAAATTCTGTTTTTTGCTCTTTACTTACGAAAAATCTGCGCTTGATAGCTCCTCCAATGCGTCGCCAAAGAGGCCTAGGAGGACTATAAGCACGAAAGCGTATCAAGTAAGCATCATGACCTTGCTCACGCAGATAGTGCTGCAAAGCGTAAGCTTGAAGTTGTTGGCCATAATTGTCCATCGAATGCCAACATGTTGTTATTCCTATCTTCATAAAATCAAAATCTTTTGGTGGGCAAGAAAGGCAACGAACCTTTCTCAATCTTTATTATACATCTTTATCGTCTAATACAAACTTTTGTTAGCATCCAACCCCTATGGCAATACAACTCCATTCCCAGTGTTTACTGGGGATGGAGAGTATTTTAAGAATTTGATAGGGGTTGGATACTTACTCGTATTTTCCTATCTCGTCCTGGGCCTTCTTCAAGGCGCGGATTCTTAACTCCTTCTCTACTCGCTTCTTCACTTCCTTCTCTATCTTGTCCTCAATAATCTGGTTGAGAGGACGGGAGAATGGATGCCAACCGTAATCGTCGTTCTCCTTCGTGTGACAGAACAACACCGTGTCAATTTCCAACAATGCCTCCAGGCGATCCTCCTCGCTATCATAATGGGTGAAAATCCAATTGGTGAAACGAACATACTCGGAGAGCAACATGTGATCGCCCTTGTTCAAATGAGTGAAGAAAGTGCGCTTCAGGTGAAACTCTTTCTTGATGTCACTCTTCTTCAACACCCAGGCACGCATGTCTTCGGTCAACTCATGATAAGTCGCCTTCTCTGAATAAATGTGCTTGGCAGACTTCACTAACTGGTTTGAAAACTTGTCGAAACGCTGCTCGGAAGTTTTTTCAGCGGCATAGGAGCCTTTGAAAAAGCGTTTTTGATTATGGATAATTAAAAGAGAGAGGGTGAAACTTTGAGATCGTTGAATGAAATGTTTAGCATGGAAGAGGTCGACTTGATGGCAGCTTATGAAAAGGCTTTCGATGTTCCGCAGGCTGAACGGATAACCGATTGGTGGGGCGACTTGGCTGTGTACGAGTTCAAACTTAATGTAAAACCGGAGCAGGCGGAGGAGAGATTAAAAAAATCACTTGCCGCAATAAATATGAGCAGAGAAGAGTATGCCAAAAATCCTTGTACCACGCAAAAGGCACTGGCAGAAAAAATGCTTGAAAACACAAATCCCAAATTTGAATTGGTGGTTATATTTGATAAGCCTGTACTGTTCACCTGTGAGAGACTCAACAGAAACGTTCCGATAGATGGTGTAAACTATTATGATATCCGCCACGATGATGAATGCAGGGGTGATATGGCACAGCTTAAAGACAGAGTTATGGTTAATCATTGGGCAACTGTTATCAGCAAAGAAAGGTTTGAGCCGAGAGAAGTAGGAGACAAAATATTCACAACGGCAGAGGGCATTGATATGGACGAGGGAGATTATAATTACCTCGGCGAAACGCTTTCCGTCAGTGAATATCTTGAAAAATATGACGAACTCGTCAGAGAATACTGTGAGCCGGAAGAGGAAAATAATTTGGAAATGGGGATGTGATTTCTTTGAAAATTGAAAAAATCAGCATAGGTTTTGACGCAGAAAAATTAAAAGCCGTCAAATTTTTTATGCCGAAAGACAGCCCGTCTCTTGAAGAACAGCTGACAGAACAGATAGAAAAAATATATCAAAAGGTAGTGCCGCAGCCTGCACGGTTATACATTGAGGAGGTTATGAAGGATAATCCGAAACAGGGCAAAAAGGCATAAAACAGAGCCTAAATATTTTTAAGCAGGAAAAAGCTTGGTGCGTTTTATCACGCACCAAGCCTCAAACACCGACCGGCAGTGCCGATCGGGAGGGTGCGGTTTGAATATCACTTATAACTACGCCCATCTTTTCCCTTCTACGCAAAACGATATGGCCGACAAACTTAACCAATTCAGAAAGGGTGGATGAGCAATGTCATTGAAAAACAGAGATGAACACAACCGTTGGAGAAATAAAACCGTAGCGTTCAGGGTTTCGCCCGAAGAGTGGGAACAGATTGAGCGCTATGTTCAGCTTTCGGGTTTAACCAAGCAGGACTATATCACAAGGCGACTTACTCACAAAGATGTTGTTGTGCAAGGCAATCCGAGAGTATTCAAGGCTTTGCGTAA
>OQVT01002793.1_pt1 | contig 11269 bp, 8 predicted proteins | sample 1691561 | NCBI WGS metagenome assembly OQVT01 (sample SAMN03418260, study PRJEB22391) | human gut metagenome | biome: human-gut; feature: organic feature; material: feces | host: Homo sapiens | place: Tanzania | collected 2013-01
CTTTGAGGACGTCAAATGGGCACTTTCAAATCGTAAGTTGGGCTCTTTTAAAACGCCACTAAAAAAGCCCCCAAAAATGCATAAATATGCAAAAATCGGGGACTCTTTAGAACAGGGGAAAACGGAAGAAAAAATCGCATTTACATGCTGTCGTAAACATCACATCAACAAGCTGTCATAAACATCACATCAACAGGCTATCGATGGCTTATGTGAACTGCTCACGTTCTTCCCTTTCCTTCTTGTCATATTTGGCTATAAGCTCAAAGTTGCTGCCGATCCACTTATAATAATAGGTGTAGCCCGATAGGTCGGTGGCCTTAACGCCCACATAAGGCAAACCGAAGGCAGGACCCGGTACGGTGTGGACAGAAAGATCGCTGATGTTGTCATGCCATTGGGGCAGCAAGGGCATGACGGGCGAGAAGTAGGAAGATATGTTCCATTGGTTGCCGCTTCTTACCCTATAGAACGAGTTGCCGATGGGTTGCATCTCTTCATGCACCAACTGTGTGGCGCGAAGGTTGAACGACGCACCATCACACATGGGCGATGCGCCATCGCAGACAATCTGCATTCCATAATCGTCAGAAAACAGATTGGTGCGGGCGTTAATCTTGGTCATGTACTCCATACCTTCAAACCTTACACCAGTCACTTGTTCCTCATGAATAAGATAGAAGCCATCTTTAAATCCGTCGAAGCAAAGATATAGGTCTTTGCGTTCAGAATAATAATGGTCAAAGACCACCTCGTTCTCAGAGGCAAGACGGAACGAGAGACCTGTCATCTGCTCCAACAGAAGCACGGCACGCAACGCTGTCTGTAGGTTCAGGCGCGGGAAATAGCCGTCGGTTGCGCGGTTGTTTATAATGCTCATGGCCTTTGCGAGCGAATTGTCGCCAAGCGTAAAGACCTCCACCTTGTCGCCGTCGTCGTCATAAGGATGGTTGTTCCACACCCTCCTACGTTTCATGCCAGAGAGGAACGAGCGCAGCTTCTGCTTGGTGTTTTCACCGAGGTTCCGCTCCCAGCGCACCTCTATCTTTGCAGGACGGTCTTCCTTGACAGCACCTTCGCGGTCGGTCGTCTCATCGTTGGGGATGATGGTCTCACGAACAGCAAAAACACTTTTCGGAATGTCAGACCAACCATCCGACCTACGGGTTGCTTCACCAACAGGCGTTGGAACGTCAGCTGAAGGAGAAGCCGGTCTGCCCACCGACGAGGGGGCCGATGCCAGCAGACGTTGCGCCTCGTCAACAAACTCGCCGACGGTCTGATGGCGCATGCGGCGCAGAGGCTGCATGGCACGTTCAACGAGAGCTATGACGGCTGGAGGCACGCCTGCCGACGACAGTTCGTCAACGGGCAATCCCTCGTTGAGCACCACCGACGCCTCGGGCGGCACGCAGCCTGTGAGCATCTTGAAGAGGGTGGCACCGAGAGCATAGATGTCGAGCGTGGGCATGAACCCGTCGGCTTTCTTGAAGCTGTGCTGCTCGATAGGGGCATAGCCTGTTGTGCCCTGCCCTATGCGTGTGCTCGACTCAGGCTGTCCGTCGGCACCGAAACACTTGGACAGTCCGAAGTCGATGAGCACGATGTGTCCGTCCTCGCCCCGCATGACATTGAGCGGCTTGAGGTCGAGGTGCAGCATGTGCTGGGCGTGCATACACTTGAGCGCCTCGCCAATCTGTATAGCTATGTCGAGCGCCTCACGACAAGAGAGTTTGCCGTGAGAGAGGATATGCTGGTCGAGGTTGCCGCCAGAGAGATATTCCATGACATAATAGACCGTGTCGTTCTCCTCAATGGTCTCGAGCACCTTGACGATGTGGTCGTTGTCAAGCCGCGACAGATTCTGCGCCTCGCGCAGGAAGTCACGGCGATAGTCGGAGCAAAGCGTACTGTCACTCACGGAGAACACACGCAGTCCGTTTCGGCTACTCACATCGCGCAAGAAAAACTCTTTTATCGCCACCATGGCCGCCGACTCGATGGCGCCGAGCCTGCCCTTCAGTCGCACGTTGGCAACATAGGTTATGCCGAACGACCCTTGTCCGAGGACACGCTCTATGCGGTAGTCGTTATGTGTGCCGTGGATCACGGTTCCGGGTTGTAGCTGTGTAGAAGTCATAAGAAGAAAGGTTGAAAGGTTATCGGCCGATCCAGCTCTCAGGGTTGAGTTTGGCCATGTTATGCCGTAGCTGGAACTGAAGGATGTGGTCGCGTCCCACCGTTCCGAGGGCCTGACGTGTCGACACCTTCTGTCCGCGGCTCACACACACAGACGAGAGGTTACAGTAGACCGAGATGTAAGAGCCGTGGCGCACCATGACCACCATGGAGCCGCTAAAGCCGAAGACGGCACTCACCTCGCCGTTGTAGATGCTTCGTGCCTGTGCGCCAGGCGATCCGAGGATGTTGATGCCCTTGTTGTCGAGCGTCACACCCTTCAGGCCCTCCACGTTATACTGTCCGAAATGGCTCACCACACGGTAGCTGCCCGTGATGGGCATGGGCAGACGGCCACGGTTTTGCTCGAACGCTCCCGACAGCGCACGGTCAGCCGACGGCACGGTAAGCGCCTCGTGAGCATTCTCCTTGACCTCAGCAATCTCCTTCTTGCTGCGCTTGGCATCGGCCTCAGCCTTGCGCTCAGCCGCCAGACGTGCTGCCTCGGCCTCGCGCGCCGCCTGCTCGGCACGTTCGCGCTGTGCCGCGTTCTCACGCTGTGCCGCCAGACGCGCCGCCTCCTTGAGGCGTTGCTCACGCGCCTTCGCCTCAGCAATACGCCGTGCGTTCTCACGCGCCTCAGCCTCAGCCTGCGCCTTCTTGCGTGCCAGCTCGGCAGCCCGTTTTCTTGCCGCCTCGGCCTCAGCCTTGCGGCGGGCCTCAGCCTCGGCACGCTTGCGGGCCTTCTCCACCTCTATGGCTATCTGCCGGTCGATCTCGGCGTTGAGCTTTGCGTTGACCTTCTTCTGCTGGTCTATGATCTGCTGAATGGTCTTCTGCTGCTTTTGCAGCGATGCCACCATGTTTTGCTGCTCCGTCTGCTGACCCTCAAGAGCCTTGCGTTCCTCCTGACCTTTTGCGAGCAGCGTGGTCTTGTGGCCCTTGACCTGTTGCAGCTGACGGTGCTTCTCGTCGACCTGTACCTGCTTGGCCTTCACAGCCTCGCCCTGCACACGCTGGTAGGCGGCATACTCGCGTGCAAACCTCAGACGACGATACATCTGCGCGAAGCCCCTCGCCGAGAGGATGAAGAGCAGACGGTCCTGGAAGGTGTGCTGACGGGTGATGTAACGCATCGACTTTATGTAACGCGCCTTACGCTCGTTAAGCTGCTGCTCAAGCGTCTTGAGCTGGGCGTTCAAGATGCCAATGTTGTTGTCGATGTGGGAGATGTCGCTCTGTATGTTGTCAATCTTCTTCTGTCGCTCCCCTATCTCGGTGTTGAGCACCATGAGGTTTTGCAGACGCTTCTTCACGTCGGCCTTGTTGGCGCGAAGGGCCTGCTCCTGCTGTCTTATTTTTTTCTGCACCTGCGAGCGCTGGTTCTGCAGACCGCGAATGGAGGCGTTGGTGTAGCTGGCTGTGCCTTTCTTGTTCTTGCCCTTGTTCTTAGCTGTCTGCCTGCCCTTGGTTTTCTGCGCACCTTTTCTTGCCGCGTTGTTGCGCGACGAGGCAGCGGTGCTCTTGCGCTTTGTTGCTGTAGAGCGTGTGACCGTGGCCTTTTGCTTTGACGTGTTGCGCTTCTGCTGCGCCTGTGTGGAGAAGGCGAGCAGAGCGAGGAGAGAAACAATGATTATTCTTTTCATTGACATTAATTGATTTTTTCAGATAAAAAAGAGGGGTACCTTTGCGCGGCCTTAAAGCTGCAACAGCTTCTGCAGTACGTCGGTAGCGTCGATCTGCTTATATTTTGGCGACACCTCCGTGAGGGCATCCCAGTTGGACGATGTCTTGACGTCGTTCATCCTGATGCTCACCTGCACGGGCGGCACCTTGTTGGAGGCTGTTGTGGAAAACTTGAAGACCTGCTGTGCCGGAAACTGCTTCACGCCCACGGCCTTAAACGAAGAATATTTCCAGTTGAGCGTCGACTCGCCGTGAGCCTGACTGCGGTACAGGATGTTGGCCTCGTTTATGCGCCCTGTCTGGCGGTCGGTCTGCCATGCCATCTGCATGCGGCCGCTGTTTTGCGTCACCGTGACCCGTGGTGTGGTGCCGGCGAGCGCGGCGTCAAACTTCTTGAGCTGTCCCTGACCGACCTTCTTCTCTCCCGGCACAAAGAGCTGGTTCCAGAAGAGCGACTGAAGGCTGTAGAAGGTGATGCCGTTCTGGCGTAGGAAGTCGACTTGCGAATAGTCGGCCTTCACATATTCCTTGTGCAGACGGTCAATGACGAGCACATAGTCGGGCGTAAACTCCAGTCGGCCCACCTCTGTTCCGAGGATGGGTATGAAGAGTTGGAGACGTATGACCTTGTCCTTGCGCATGCGCAGCGCTCCCGGCACGGTGATGTCCTTGCTTCCTGCTGTGAGGTTGAAGCTGATGTTGCCCACGATGTCGTTGGCATAGACCTGGTTGTCGTTGACCTTTTGCAGGAACGCCATGGTCGTGACGGTGTTGTCGTCGGCAGCCTCGGTCTTGGCGTTGTGCTTCGACGAGGTAGATGATGTTGCGGTGCCGTCGGCCACAGCCTTCTTTGAGGCGCAAGAGCCGAGCAGCAAAGGAGCAGCGATGGCTGCTGCCATGAGTATAACTTTTGTTTTCATTTTTTCGCCTTTTTAATTTTTCGTTCAAACAGAGCCTTGTCGCCGCCTCGCGAGATGGCCAGCTGCCAGAAGCTGACGGCGCGGTCGGGGTCACCGAGCTTCATGTAGATCTCTCCTGCGTGGTCAATGACCACAGGCGTGACATGCACCGTGTCGGTGTCGTTCTTCACCGCCTGGTCTATGTATATCTTTGCCTCGGCATAACGTTTCTGCTGATACAAGATCCAGGCGTAGGTGTCGAGATAGGTCGCGTTGTCGGGTTCGGCCTTTACCGTGCGGTAGCTCATCTCCTCTGCCTTGGTGAGGTTGAGGTTCTTCTCGCTCAGATAGTAGGCATAGTTGTTGAGGCACGATATGTTGTCGCTCTTCCATTGCAGACAACTGTCGTAGGCAGCGAACGCCTCCTTCTCCTGACCCTTGGTGTAGAGGATGTCGCCCATGAGAGCGTAGAAGTCGGACACAAACTCGGGGTTGCTCTCCTGCGTTATCTCGCCGACACCACGGCGGAAGGCATCGAGGGCAGCGTCGCTCTCATTCTTCTGGTAGTGGGCCAAGCCAAGAAAATAGTAGAACGCCATCTCGTCGGGGATATACTGTATGGCCTGTGATGATGCGGCGATGATGTCGTCCCAGCGCTCCATGGGCCAGAGCTTCTGCAACAGTTGCAGACGTGCCGGGGCGTTGTCGGGCGAGATGTCGATGACCTTTTGCAGGGCGTGACACACCGTCGAGTCGGGCATCTTCTTCAGCTCCATATACACCGCACGGAGCATCGCCACGTTATCGTCCTTGGGAGAGGCTTGCTCCATCCTGTCGAGGAGGGCGAGCACCTGTGTGCTGTCGCCGCCTTGAGCCTCGTTCTCATCGATGACCTGCTTGACCATCGATGTTTTGGTTTTTATATTGGTCTTTGCGCTGAGCAATATGCGGTCGCGCAGCTGTGTGGCGAGCGAGTCGCGGCCCGCCTGTCTGTAATAGTCGTAAAGCGACGTGAGGGCATACTCGCTCTCGGGGTCTGCCTCCACGGCAGCCGTGAACAGCTTGTAGGCATCGTTCTTACGGTCGTTCTGAAGGAGCCAGTTGCCGAGCATGACCTTATAGTTTGGCTCATTGGGGTGGCTGTCGACGAGCGAGCGCAGCTGCTTGAGCGCCATCTTTCTGTCGCCCTTCAGCTCATAGACGTTCATCTTTGCCAGCGTCAGCTCCTCGCTGGAGCCGTCGACCTCCTCCATCAGCTCCAGACAGCGCAGCATGTTGTCATAGTCTTTCTCGTGACGGTAGAGCTGTGTGAGCACGCTGAGTATGTCGCTACGGTCGCGGTGGTGCTTATATAGACGCTCGTAGGCTTCAATGGCCTTGGCGTAGCTGTTTGTTCCGATAAAATATTGCGCCACCTGCTCTTGGTATGTGTCGTTTGCCGGACTAAGCGTTGCTGCCTTCTGCAGATAGTTGAGCGCCATGGTGTCGTTGTTGAGCTCCGAATAATAGAGCGCTGCGAGATAATAGGCCTCCGCCGCCTTGGGGTTGATGCTTATGCAATGGTTCAGCAGGTCGAAGGCGGCATCAAGGTTGCCCGCGTTCTGCTGTCGCACGGCCTCAAGAAAGAAATAGTCGTAGCGTCGGCTGTCGTTGCGCGAGAGACTATCGCCAAAGGCGCAGGTATTACCCTGCTCCTTTGCCTCAAAAATGGTGGTCTTTTTGTCCTTGTGGTTGTCCTTCATGAAAGGCAGGTTGCCTGCCAGCGCAGGTCCGAAGACCAAGGCCATGATCAGGGCCACAAAGACGAGGGGTGTATGGTTGAAATGGATATGTCGCATTGTCGTTTGTGTTATGGGGTTCATTTTACTCCCGTGTGGCCGTAGCCTCCCTCGCCGCGCTCGGTGCTGTCGAGCTCTGTGACGGGGACAAACTGCACCTGTGCATGGCGTGCCACCACCATCTGGGCAATGCGTTCGCCGTCGTTAACCACAAAATTGTCTGACGAGAGGTTCACCAGCAGCACCATCAGTTCGCCACGATAGTCGGCATCGATGGTGCCAGGCGAGTTGAGCACGGTGATGCCCTTCTTCAGAGCCAGTCCGCTGCGGGGGCGCACCTGTGCCTCATAGCCTGGGGGCAGCGCTATAAAGAGGCCTGTGGGTATGAGGTGGCGCTCAAGCGGGCGAAGGGTTACGGGAGCGTCGATGTTGGCGCGCAAATCCATGCCGGCGCTTAGCGGCGTTGCATACTGTGGCAGGGGGTGATGGCTGCGGTTGATTACTTTCACTTCGGTAATATCTGTCATTGTCATTTTTTCTTGCGTATTTAAGATGCAAAAATACTGATTATTATCCACATTGCTTCATTTTTTGTGCTAAAAATGGTTGAAGGGTATGATGGAGAGGCTTGTTTGCGCAAGTTTAAAACGGATAATCGGCGCTAAGAGATGTTTTTAGATGCGTTTGCGCAAGTTTTTATTAATCTTATAAAGAGATTGTTTTGTTACATTTTTGTTTTTTATGGGTCGTTTCTCATTTTTTTATTAACTTTGCCGCTATGAAATGGAACCAGCTCATATCTAACAAACGGTTTGGACAGGAGGAACGTCACCGCCTGCGCCATGACGACCGCTCCGAGTTTAAGCGCGACTATGACCGCTTGATCTTCTCGGCGCCATTCCGCCGCATGCAGAACAAGACACAGGTGTTTCCGCTGCCGGGCAGCATCTTTGTGCATAACCGCCTCACCCACTCGCTGGAGGTGGCGAGCGTGGGCATGTCGTTAGGCAACGACACAGCCCGCGTGATCAAGCAGCGACGCCCCGAGTTGGCGGGAACGCTGTTTGAGGAGCTCGGCACCATTGTGAGCACGGCCTGTCTGGCACACGACATGGGCAACCCGCCGTTCGGACACAGTGGAGAGAAGGCCATACAGGCGTTCTTCCGCGAGGGTGCGGGTCAAAAGCTGCAGACGCATCTGTCGCCCGACTTCTGGAACGACCTCATACACTTTGAGGGCAACGCCAACGCCTTCCGCCTGCTCACGCACCGTTTTCACGGACGCCGCGAGGGCGGGTTCGTGATGACCTACGCCATGCTGGCGAGCATCGTGAAATATCCGTTCGAGAGCCACTGGGCAGGCACGCACGGCAAGTTTGGCTTCTTCTGCACGGAGCGCGAGAGCTTTGTGCGCATTGCCACAGAACTGGGCATACGCCGTCTCTCTGCCGAGGGTGAGCCGCTACGCTACGCCCGTCACCCGCTGGTCTATCTGGTGGAGGCTGCCGATGACATTTGCTATGAGATCATGGACATCGAGGATTCGCACAAACTGAAGATTCTTAGCTATGAAGAGACCGCCGACCTGTTTCTGTCGTTCTTCGACGAGGAGACGCGCCGAAACATTCAGCAGCGTGCCAAGGATGAGGGCGTGAGCGATGAGAACGAGGAGATTGTGTATATGCGTGCATGCGTCATTGGCAAGCTTGAGAACGAGTGTGCCAAGGCGTTCTGCGACCACGAAGAGGAGATTCTGGACGGCACGTTCGAGGGCAGCCTCATCGACCACATAACGCCTGAGGTGCGCGATGCCTACCGACGCTGTCAGAAGCTGAGCGTGAGGAAGATATACAACAGCAAGCCGGTGCTCGACGTGGAGCTGAGCGGTTACAAGATCATGGAGACGCTCATGGAGACGCTCGTCGACGCCGCCTGCCGTCCAGACAACTACCACTCGAAACAGCTCATCCGCCGCTTCAGCAGCCAGTATGACATCGAAAGCGAGGACCTGGAGACGCGTATCATGGCGGTCATCGACTTCATTAGTGGCATGACCGACATCTTTGCCCTCGACTTCTACCAAAAGATCAATGGCACCTCGCTGCCGATCGTTTAAAGGTAAAAAGGTAAAAAGGTAAAAAAGGGCTGACGCCTTTATAAGGAAAAAGGGAAAGACGAAAAGGGAAAAATCCTATAGCCTCTTTTAAGTGAAGAACGAAGAGTGATGAGTGAAGAATTCGATAGCCTTTTAAAAAGGAATAATCAAAATTCGAAAATTCGACATCGGCTGAAAGCCGACAATTCAACATTCAAAATTCAAAAATCAACATTTCTAAGCCGCGAAGCGGCTAGGTTGGCGGGGCTTTAAATTTATTTTTATGACAACACAACTTCTACAAACAATGTGCACCGACAGCATGGCGATAAACATCGTGCTGTTGGTGCTTGGAGTGATTATCGTATTGAAAGGAGCCGACTGGCTTACCGATGGCGCGGTGAACATCGCGACACGCTTCGGTGTCAGTCAGATGGTCATCGGACTGACAATCGTGGCCATGGGCACATCGATGCCTGAGTTTTGCGTGAGCATGGTGTCGGCGCTGAAAGGCACGCCCGACCTTGCCGTGGGTAACGTGGTGGGCTCAAACACCCTTAACACGCTGCTCATTGTGGGCTGCTCTGCCCTGGTGGCACCCATCATGGTGAAACGGTCGAGCGTGAAACGCGACATCCCGTTTGCTGTGGTGGCTTCTCTGCTTATGCTCCTCTTCTGCCTCGATGGAGCGATAGGAAGAGTTGATGCCGCCGTGCTCTTCGCAGGCTTTTGCCTCTTCATGTTTGTGACGCTGAAATATGCAAAAACAACAGAGGGACCTGCAGCATCCGTTGCGACAAATGGCGCAGCAACAGCAACAGCTATTTCTGAAGCATCTACGTCTCAGGCCTCATCGTCTGAAGCATCTTCATCTGAGACCTCAGCTCCAGAAGCATCTTCATCTGAGACCTCAGCTCCGAAAGCATCACAAGCGTCAGGAACATCAATGCTTAAAGCGGTCGTAATGCTCGTTGTCGGTCTGTTGTGCCTCATCGCCGGCTCCAACATGTTTGTCGACAACGCCTCGTTCGTGGCATCCAGTCTCGGTGTGTCGGATGCTGTGATTGGCTTGACCATCGTGGCAGGTGGCACCTCGCTGCCAGAACTTGCCACCAGTATGGTGTCGGCAAAGAAGGGCAACAGCGACATAGCCATAGGCAACGTGATAGGCTCCAACGTGTTTAACATCCTCATGATCATCGGCATAACGGGCCTCGTCAAGCCCATGCACATAGCTGGCATAACCACACTCGACCTCATCATGATGCTCGCCAGCATGCTGCTCATGTGGTTCTTCTGCCGCACGACCTATAAGGTGAAACGCTGGGAAGGTGCCGTGCTCACCATCGTCTACCTTGCTTATCTGACATGGCTCGTCATGAACGCCGTTTAAAGGATTTTTTAAAGGCTTTTTAAAGGTAAAAAAGTAAAAAGGTAAAAAGGTAAAAAAGGGCTGACGCCGTTGGAAGGGAAAAGTGAAAAGCGAAAAGTGAAAAATCATATAGCCGTTTAAAGGTAAAAAGGTAAAAAAAGGCTGACGTTTTTCTCTTCCAACGGCGCCAGCCCTTTTTTACCTTTTTACTTTTTTACCTTTAAAAAGCTTTTTTACTTTTTATTCTCCTCAATGTTTGAAGGAATGAGTTCGAAAATCTCCTTTATGCGGTTTGTGTCGAACTTAGGAGTGCGGTCATAGTTATAGATGCCATTTTGCTCTTGCTCCACATCCGTAATCTGCGTGTAACAGAAACCTGTGATATGCTTTAATGCCTTGATCGACTCCACCTCACTGCGAAGTATGCGGTAGAACTCCTCGGCATCCTTAATCATGCCGCCATAGCCCCATGTGTCGTTGCCATGGCGTTTCTCAGGCACCACATAGCCCAGGCCACCCCACTCGTCAAGCATGTAAGGCTGGCCCTCATACTTAGCGAGCCACTGCCAATGGTCGCCACGCATGTTGCGATATGGCTCCTTACCAGGCTCAAGGGCAAAATCGCGTTTAAACTCCTCAGGCGTACGGCAATAGTTGTGCACGCTCCATATGTCGGTTTTTATATGCGAGTCGCCACTGGCATCGTTTACAGGGCGTGTGCCGTCAATGGCCTTTGTCATGTCATAAAGGTTCTGCACAAAGCGCGTGTAGACGCCTGTGTTCTCAGCGTTCCAAGTTTCGTTGAGTGGTGTCCATGTAACAAGCGACGGGTGGTTGCGGTCACGCTCCACCAGCTCAGCCCATTCTGATATGAAGTTGCGGCAAGCTTCCTCGTTGTTGATGTTCAGTCCCCAACTGGCGCTCTCGCCCCATGTCAAGTATCCGAGCTTGTCGGCCCAATAATAGTAGCGCTCCTCAAAGCTCTTCTGGTGAAGGCGTGCCCCGTTAACCCACATTGCAGCCACTCGTTATGTAACTCTCTGATTTTCAATGTCCGTATTTTTTGAAGTTGAATTTGGGTGTAGCATGGATTTTCTTTTCCCGAGCGGTTTGGGATTTATGCAGAGCAAATCATATATGGCAGAGAGTTTACTCTCTGCCTCTGTGCTCTGCCTTATACTAATGACCTGTCCATCTACCGTTTCGACTTTTGCTGTAACCACAACCTGTGTGCTGGCAATGCGCATGATTTCATCCCATC
>OQVT01002795.1_pt1 | contig 11267 bp, 7 predicted proteins | sample 1691561 | NCBI WGS metagenome assembly OQVT01 (sample SAMN03418260, study PRJEB22391) | human gut metagenome | biome: human-gut; feature: organic feature; material: feces | host: Homo sapiens | place: Tanzania | collected 2013-01
AAGTTGCAGCGTGCAGAGGCACAGCTTTTAGTACAGCTGTGGCAATTATTAATTCGCGATTTGCTGCTGTGTAAATTGCAGCTTTATGATAGAATATATAATATAGATTTAACCGACGCGCTGCGCGCGCAATGCCGCGTCTGGCAGGTCGCAGGGCTGAAAAAGGCTCTGGCGGCTACAGGCGAGGCGTATCTGGCGCTGGGGCAGTTCGTTGGTGTTAAAGTGGCGCTGGAGGTTCTGGCGCTGAAAATAGATGAAGCATATAAGGAGTGAGATTATGCCGACAGTTGTAGGTATCCGTTTTAAAAAGGCATGTAAGATATATTATTTTGACCCGGCAGAAACCGGCGTGCAGAAGGGCGATTTTGCTATCGTTGAAACTGCGCGTGGCGTGGAATATGGCGAGGTTGTTATCGGTCCGCGTGAGGTGGAGGAGAAGCAGATTATTTCTCCGCTGAAGCCTGTAATGCGCAAGGCAACAGAGGCCGATGATATGAAGCTGGCAGAGAACAAAATCCGCGAAAAGGAAGCGTTTAATATCTGCCTGCGCAAGATTAAAAATCATGAGCTGCCGATGCGCTTGATTGATGTAGAGTTTACGTTTGATGTGAACAAGATTATTTTCTACTTCACTGCTGACGGACGCATTGATTTCCGTGAGCTGGTTAAGGATCTGGCAGCAGTATTCCGTACCAGAATTGAGCTGCGCCAGATTGGTGTGAGAGACGAGACCAAGATTTTAGGCGGAATCGGTATCTGCGGAAGAGAATTATGCTGTAAATCCTATTTGTCTGATTTTGCACCGGTATCCATTAAAACGGCAAAGGAGCAGAACCTGTCCTTAAATCCGACCAAGATTTCCGGTGTATGTGGCAGACTGATGTGCTGTCTGAAAAATGAGGCTGAGACATACGAATATTTAAACAGCCGTCTTCCAAATGTGGGTGATACCGTTACCACAATTGATGGGTGTAAAGGTGAGGTACAGAGCATTAATGTATTGCGTCAGCGGGTGAAGGTCTTAATCGAAGTAAATGATGAGAAAGAACTTCGGGAATATAAGGTAAAAGAGCTGAAATTCAAGCCAAGAAGACGCAGAGACAATATCAAACTTTCTCCAGAAGAGATGAAAGAGCTGGAAGCCTTAGAGGATAAGGGAGGAAAGTCTAAGATTAATGACGTCAAGTAATGAGATTCAATTAAAACCGGATGAGCGTGTGGACGAGCTGAATCGCAAGGGTTATCGTATCATTCAGGACACGAAGCAGTTCTGTTTTGGAATGGATGCGGTACTCTTAAGTGCTTTTGTAAAGGTAAAGCCGAAACAGAGAGTGTTAGACCTTGGAACCGGAATGGGAGTGATTCCCATTCTGTTAGAGGCGAAGACTTTGGGAGAGCATTTTACCGGGCTTGAGATTCAGCCGGACAGTTCCGACATGGCAAGACGAAGCGTTGCTTTAAATGGATTGACGGATAAAATCGATATCGTAACAGGAGATATAAAAGATGCCTCGAAGATCTTTGGGACATCTTCTTTTGATATTATAACCACAAATCCGCCTTATATGATAAGACAGGAGAGAACTTGTCTTACACACAGGCTGAAGAGGGCGGAGCTTCCAAGGGACTCGATATCTATCATATCGTAGAAAGTATCGACCAAGGAACATCCTATGTTCAGTCCAGTCAGATTGTCAATTCCGAGAATCATTCTGAAAGAGTAATCATCTCCGATGCCAGTAGAGAGGTCAATGGAACCGAGGTTGTGTTCCCCTATCCTGAGACTTACGATTCCTCTAAGTTCGATAATACCACCAGAGATGAACTCACAAGGAAGCTGGCCTTCGAGAAGCTGGCTACATTCTTCAAGCCATTGGATTGTGTTCAGTTCACAATCTCCGAAATGAATGGAGATATATCTAACGTCATCCCAGATGTCATAGTCACATCTTTCTCCGATTTGCCTTCTACTGCGAACAATGGAGATATCGGATTGGTGACTGATGGATTGATGAAGACCTTTTATCAGTATGACGCTTCTGCGACAGAAGATAAGTGGAAGCTGTATGTATATGCAACTTTTTCCAATACCAGAGACACCAGATTCTCGGTTTATACCTGTATCGCTAATCTGGACGATATTCAGAACAATGTCAAGATGCAGGATGCACCCTTGTCTTATGTTCAGCTTTCATGGCCTGAGTGCATGACCACTTTCACCTTCGGTAATCCTGAGTTCATAGATTCTGCATTCATCTCTGGAAAGTTGGAGCAGAACTCTGTTGTCAGTGTTGTAGATGGCACTACTGATTTGAGCATATCCGATAAGATGTCTGCTAAGATTGTAGTAGGCAATCAGACGCTATCGGAACTGGATGATGACAGGACTGGATTCAACGGCCTGATAATGGAGAAGAACCGCAACTCCGAGCTGTATAGGCTTGCAGGATACAACAATGGTACACTAGAAGCCTATTTCGATTCACAGGGAAGGATTCTATCTGGAAACGCCGAGTTCGGCAGTGGGAATCTCATATCTGGTGTCATGATAGACCATAATGGGATTACCATCGCTGGTTCTACTGATGAAAAGTATGTTCCTTACGAGACCGATTCTTCTGGAAACAATACTGTCGATGCTAATACCTACCAAATTCAGGCTGGTGGGGTAAATGGCGGTATCGTCAAGATTGACAAATATGGGTTGAGGACATATAGCACTGCGAATGTTCTTCAGTGTTCTGTCGGAACGGATGGTGCAATCTCTGCTGGCGGTGGCAGAGTTAAGATTGGGCCTAATGGATTGTCTACGTATGATTCTAATAACAATAGAGTTTGTTATGTTGGGACAGATGGGCAGTTTGTAGGAATTAAAGCAACTTATGCTAACACTGCAGGTAGTGCAACTTCTGCAGACAATGCAGATAATGCAGGATATGCTTCCTCGGCTGGTGGCGGATATGTTGTAATAGATTACAACGGGCTTAGGACGTATTCTAATACAAATCATGCTACAGATACACTTCAGTGTTCAGTAGGTTCTGATGGGAAGATTATTGCAGGAGCAGGTGCGGTTCAGCTTGACAAAACGGGATTCAACACCTATGATACCAGTGGGAATCTAAGAACTACTATAGGTGTAGATGGTACTCTGAAAATATATTCCAATAACGATGTCAATGGTCTGAGAGTATATGGAGAATATAATGAAACTTATAAAGATTATGATGTTGGAGCTATATATTCTGGCTATTCAACAGACAATGAATTTATATTGAATCTGTATGCAAGAGGGGCAGGGGGTCTCGAATCTGGGTATATAAGAATGTACGCACCACATGGGGTGTACGCGAACGAGATAAATGCTATCGTCGATTACAAAACTTCAAAAAGCACATCAGAGCTGTTTGATGGGGAACAGTGTACGCACACTCGGTGGACAATTAGATATGTATATAAGAAAGATGCAAGTCTAGGTAAAAGGGTTTGGACTGAAACAGGAGGGATAGTTACTATCAACGATTCAAGCAAAGAGCTTTCTGAAGGTACATATTTTGTATCCTTTTTGAAAACTAGTTACGAAGCTAATATTATTCCTGTACCATTAGGGGCCGTAGTTCATACAATTCGTAAAGTTTCATCCAATAACGGATGGAATTATGTTGTCTCATTAGGTACTTCGGGCATGAATTTTCTCTCCGCACAAGGCACTGGATTTACATATAGAGCATGGGGGTTGTCAGCCTTATGAATAAGATTTACTACAATAAGGATGGGATAGTGTGTGATAGATATCCTCTGAACATTCAGATAGATGATTCATGCAAATACATCGAAGTAGAGGAAAGTAATGACCCTACATCGTTATGTTCGGAAGGGTATGTTTGGGCAGTAAAGGATGGCAAGCCTGTACTAATCAAACATAAAACAAGAGAGTGGACTGCTTCAGACCGCCATTTCGAACGTGCGAACCTTCATATACGCACCGATTCTGATTACACCAAGTACTCACGTCAAGTTCGTATGAACATCGACAAAGAACACTCTCAAGCCATCCTCGACTATATAGATGAATACAACTTAGAAGTATCGAACACCGTCAATCAGGCTGGCTTCCCACAGGAGGTGGTGTATCCAGAATACAAGCTACCCTGATTCATAATGTGTTATTCCTTCGGACTCAAACCTATTTTATAAACCTTTTACACCCCTTTCTTTGCTTTTATATTACTACATCCCGATTATCCTATCGGGAGAGTCATGCAGAGAGTCAAATACATCTATTCTGGTTCATCCACTCGTAAACTACAAGTATCTGGCAGACAGTCTGTCATCATCTCAGGAGATAGCGATTCCACAGTCTTCGACTTCACTTTCCCCAAGGAGTATAAGACATATACTAAAACCATCATCTGGGATTGCTACTGTGAGAATAAAGATGGAGATATCATCAATCCAAAGTATCTCATTAAGAATGACGCATTCACAGTTCCTTATGAAATAACTGCTAACAATGCAGGGCTTCAGATTTCCTTCGTTGTCAGTCTCGCATCCCCTACTGGCATCATCGAGACCTCTCTCCCCACGCCTGTCTACATCACAAGGTCTACACACACCGATAAGTGCAGAGTGGAGTCGGATGTGCTTTCTCAGCTCTCTTCCAGAGCATTCACTAATGCTCAGTTCATGCTGACCACCATCGAAGGGGAGGACCCGCCTAAGACATACCCCACAATCACCTTCGACAATATCTCGGATGTCCCTGTCGCCACTCTCTATCTTACAGATGTTCCTTATCTTAGGGATGGGAAGATACCTAAAGAGTTCATCTCCACAGACCAGATTGTAGAGTTATTCCAGATAGCTTCCAAAGACGACCTCATCACTCTTACGAATGCTGTATCTCCTGATATGGCTATCATCACTGAAGGAGATGATGCAGGAGATATCTATATACTCAAGGGAGAGTCGTATGCGAAAGCTGAAGACTGGACACCCATCTATTCCGAATCCCGTCTTAAGAACCTTGAGGAAAAGAAGGTAGATAAAGAGGAAGGAAAGGGTCTTTCTTCCAATGACTTCACCGATACTCTCAAAACCAAGTTGGAGGGTATGGAGCCAGACACCTACGCTACCAAGGACGAGCTTGCTAAGAAGGTAGATAAGGTTGAAGGCAAACAGCTCTCTACTGAAGACTTCACTACTGAGCTTAAAGATAAGCTTGTGGGAATGAAGCCAGAGGATTATGCTACCAAGACTGAACTTTCTGAAGGATTGGAGGGCAAGGTAGATAAGGTCGATGGTAAAGAGCTTTCCTCGAATGACTATACCGATGCAGATAAGGCTAAGGTCGATGGTCTGGAAGCCACTTATGCAACAAAGACCGAACTCACTGATGGTCTATCTAAGAAAGTAGATGCGGTTGAAGGAAAGGGTCTTTCTACCAAGGATTACACTGCAGAAGACCAAGCCAAGCTTGCTGGAATCGAAGATAATGCTGAAGTAAATATTATCGAGATTGTCAAGAGGAATGGTACAGCTCTTACTATCACCGACAAGGCAGTAGATGTAATTGTTCCTACCAAGGTCATTCAGCTCGAAGATGCAGGAGAATATGCTACACTCTCTACCGATAAGCTGACTAACTATTACACCTCTACCAAGGTCAATGAACTCATTGAGGAAGCCAAAGCTGGTGCCAAAGTAGAGCAGAACAATGCGGGCATCACAGTAGGAACGACTCCCCTTCAGGTTGCAACAGAAGATACTACTGGACTGATGCCTTCTACGATGGTCGTCCAGCTCAACAATGCCACAAAAGATATCACTGCTATCGGAACTCAGGTTAACAATCAGAAAGAAGAGATTGCCACCAATGCTGGTAACATCCATTCTCTATCCATTGAACTTGGAGATATCAATACAAAAGTAATTAAGCTAGAATCCAGTCTCGATGCAAAGCAGGATAAGCTTACTCAGGGAGAGAACATCACCATCGTCAAGAACGAAGAGAGTGGAGAGACCATAATCTCCGCTACCGCCAAACCTCTCGCTCCTGCTACTGACACGACTCTTGGCGGAGTTATCATAGGCGATAAGCTTTCTATTACTCCTGAAGGCACTCTCTCCGTGTTTGGACTTGGGATTGCAGATATCTCCGACCTTTCTACCCAGCTCGATGCCAAAGCTTCTACAACCTATGTCGATACAGAACTTGCGAAGAAGCAGAATACTCTGACTGCTACAGGTGGACTCTCTCTTACAGCAGACAATGTTCTTACAATCGAAGATGGTTATGTAGATTCCAAGCTCGAAGCAGGAGCCAATGTCAACATCATCAAGGATACAGATACTGGCAAGCTGGTCATATCCGCTACAGGAGAGCTGGCTGTAGGATGGGGCAACATCTCTGGAAACATCCATGCTCAGTCCGATTTGGTATCCAAGTCCATCCTTACATGGGATGCTGGAACCACCTATGCACAGAACGGAATGGTCATATACTCTGGAAAGATTTACACATCCCTTGTAAATGGAAATATTGGAAAGACCCCTTCCACCTCGCCTGATGCATGGAAGGTCCTCGATACCGATACCAAGCCTACTGTATTCACTAAGACCATCGGAGATGGAACAAGCTCCGAAATCACAGTCAAGCATGACCTCGGCTCCAAGGATGTCCTTGTGGCGTTGAGGAAGATTGATGGCACCTTTGTTGACGCATTGATTACAGCCATTTCTGTCAACGAGGTTAAATTCAGCTTTAATGCTCCACCTGCCACAGATTCTCTGGTTGCGATAATCGCCCTTGGAGCAGGAGGAAGCTCTGGAACCACTGTTGTTGAAGGTTTCGAAGGAATCACTTGGAGTACTGCGACACCTCAGAACACGTGGGAGATTTCCCTTGCGGAGACCTTCGGAGATGTTCCTCGTCCCAACAGACTGCTCAACGTTCAAACATATGATGAGAACGGGAATGTAGTTATAGGGAAGGTTACTCAGACCAAAGATGTTGTAACAGTTGGATTCAATAGAGCTATTATAGGAACGGCTGTACTCAATTGAGGTAAGAAAATGCCCGAAAGATATGTAACTCCGATAGAGACGGACCTCAACCTTAACAACAACTACATTCTTGGTTTGGTTCCTGAGTCTGTGACTGCGCTCCCTACTGAAAATCTCAAAGTAGGAAGATTGGTGGTTTACAGCGGTTCCATGTATATGTGTGTCAACCCCGATGGGGCGACCACCGATGATATCTGGCGTGTATTCTCCGCATCGACCTCCACCGCCGAGGGACTTACGACTGCAGATATAAATGTGAAGGTCGCTGGACTGACTGAGGGAAAGATTGCAGACTCTCAGATTCCTAACATCGCAATCTCCAAGGTTACTGGACTTCAGACTGCTCTCGATGGAAAGGTTACTGCTGTTGCTGGCTCTAGGCTCATGACTGATGCCGAGGGTACCAAGCTTGAGGGAATCAAAGCTGGCGCACAGGTCAACAAGATTGATGCGATTAACTTCAAAGGCGCACCTCTTACGATTACTGATAAAGAGGTAGAGCTTCCCACTGACCTTTCTAAGTTCAATAATGATAATTCTCAGTTCATCACTAAGGCTGTTTCAGACCTTGCGAATTACTATACTAAAGATGAAGTTACTGCTAAAATCGCAGAAATTAAGCAGTTCAACATAACACTTGTAGACGCGCTTCCTGAAAATGGAGTGGAAGGAACTATATACCTTGTTCCTCACACTGGCGGTACTTCTCCGAATATCAAAGATGAGTACATATGGATAACTGGTGTCGGGTGGGAAATCATCGGTACCACTGAGTTTAAACTCAACATTGACCAGGGTGATGGAAAAGGCATTACCATCAACAACACTGCACTTCAGGATGCTACGGATTCTCAAGATGGTCTGATGACCAAGGAGCAGGTTGCTACACTCGGTGCAACTGCTTCCAAGGAATATGTTGACGGTGAGCTTGCCAAGAAGGTTACTGTTGTTGCTGGCTCTAGGCTCATGACTGATGCCGAGGGTACCAAGCTTGAGGGAATCAAAGCTGGCGCACAGGTCAACGTTATTGAGACTGTCGAGGTAGGAGAGACTGCTCTTACTCCGACTGATAAGACTGTTACCATTCCTGTTACAGACGCTGTTGGTGAGAATAACACTTCTCTCATAACTTCGGGCGGAGTTTACGAAGCTATTGCAGGAGTCGATGCAGATATCGCTACAGCTAATGAGAACATTGCAAAGAAACTCGATAAGCTTGTTACCAAGCCTACTGCTGGAACTTATACTAAGGTAACTATCAACGGAGAAGGACAGGTTACTGGTGGAAATGCACAGATTGTGGTTTCTGACATCTCTAATTTCCCTACCCTTCTCGACAGGTTCACTGCTACTATCACTGGAAACGGAACTACAAAAGAGTTCTCCGTCCCCACTGCGTCCATCACCGATATCTCTTCCATCTCTGTCTTCAACAGTTCGGGAGTTCAGGTTATCACTGGCGTGGCTCTTGACGATGTTAACAAGAAGGTCAAAATCGGGTTCAATACCGCCCCTGCTACTGGTGTCACATACACAGTTGTGATTGTTGCCAAATCCGCATAATCTTAAAACACAGAGGGGATAACCCCTCTTTTCCTCAATGGTGTTCGATATGACGTTGAAACAAAAAGATATACAAATTGGCTTGAAGGTCGATGGAGTGGTTGACTCTTCCGTTCAGGGAAGATTCATAGGAGCCTGTACTACCATCCCCGTCATTCCCGATGATGAGAAGGCAGATTATGCAGGTATGGTTATCCTCTATACAGGCTCTGAAACAGGTTATACTGCAAATACCTATTACAAGTACAGTGGAACTGCCTGGGAGACTTATGTTCCTGCAGATGTTGCCAATAAGGTGGATAAGGTCTCTGGGAAGGGACTTTCCACAGAGGATTTCACTACTGCTTTGAAGAATAAGCTGGATGGCATCGACCTCAGCAAATATGCTACCACTACTGCTCTAACCGACGGATTGGCTGGAAAGCAGGATAAGGGAGATTATGCTCTCAAATCTGAGATTCCTTCTGTTCCTATCAAAGCTGTGAAGCAGGATGGAACTGCACTTGCTATCACAGATGGTGCAGTCAATGTCAACGTCAAGGGAACCAAGGTGGATAATGCAACTCATGCAGATTCTGCTACATCCGCTAATACTGCTACTTCAGCTACAACTGCTGATTCCGCTACAACTGCTGATTCAGCCACTACTGCAGGAACGGCTGATGTTGCCAAAGGCTATACCTCTGATGGAGCTATCGCTAATGCTCTTGCAGAAAAGGCAGGTACTGCCGTAGTTACAATCACTGCTAATGGATTGATGTCTTCAACTGATAAGTCGAAGCTTGATGGAATTGATGATAATGCTAAAAGCGTTGCGTTCACCCGTAGCCTTACTTCTGGAACGAAGATTGGTACAATAACCATTAGTGGAACTGCAACTGATATCTACTGTGAAAAGAATACAGATTTAGATAACAAGGTCGCTCAGAATGTTACGGATTCCACCACTGCTGGCAATTTCCCAATTCTTATAAAGAATACAACTGGTACGACTGATGTTGTAGATACATCGAGATTCGTTGCAGGAATAGCTGTTACCCCCTCTACAGGAGCTATTACAGCCACCAAGTTCGTTGGAGCATTGGATGGTAATGCAACTACTGCAACTACTGCCACAGATTATTCTGAATCTGGCGGAATCGCATGGTTTCCAGTGCTGCCTCATGCTTCTCCGGTGTCACACCAGCGCAGCACTTCGGATCCACAGAGATCGTTACCTCCGGCAGCCAGGCCTTCAGAAGCAGTGCGTTGGAGACGACACAGATGTCTGTACAAAGTCCGACGAGTTCAAGCTCCAACTCTTCCTTCTCCGTCATCTCTGCAATCTTGGATACCAGCTCCACAGATCCGAAGGTCGGTTTATCTACAATATGACTCTCCGGAATCAGTTCAGCAATCTCTTTGCAAAGCTGCCATCCATCGGTTCCCTGAATGCAATGCCTTACCGGAAGATACTTCCCCTCCTGCGTTTCCAGATAGTTCTCCGGATGCGTATCTCTGGTCGCGTAGATATTCTCGGCCGGATAGGATTTGATTTTCTCAATAACGTTCGGCACGATTGTCACTGCCTCACTGGTTCCCAAGGCTCCGTCAATAAAATCATTCTGCATGTCTATAACGATCAAAATCTTACGCATTCGTTCTTCCCTTCTCTGCAAGACAACGATTCCTTATTTGCCGCTTTCTTTCAAAAGCTGCTTCAGCCGGGCGATCTCCTGATCTTTTTCGGAAATCAGCTCATCCTTCTCGGAAATTGTCTTGTCCTTCTCGGACAGGATACTGCCATATTTTTCTTCAAGTCTTTCCGTTGTCTCTTCAACAATACCTTCGCTTAGATTACACATACTCTGTACCTCCTCATCGATCGCACGTGTCATCGGAATGCCATACTGCTCCTCAAGAATTCTCTTTTTCTCATTTGCGCCGAGTACTCTTGACAATAATGCTGACAGCATTCCAATCAGTTTATCATCCGTCTCATTCCTGTCTGATACCAGATTTATGAATATTGTCGAGAAGAGATCATATCTGCCAAATGATATCTCGGGAATATTCTTCGTCGGATATACGATCTCGGGCTTGATCTGATAATGGACAATCGTGTTCGCAGGCAGCTTCTTTCTGCTTTTCTTCGGCGATGTCATACAAATCCAAATCGAATAGACTTTTTTGATCTTGTCATATGAATTAGATGTAAATTCACGGTCTAGCTGCTCCGATAACAGTCTTGCGGGATAAAAGATAGAGCGGCTTACCAAATCATATGGCAGATGTATGGATTTCTGTGCCTCAATATTGATATACAGCTTTTGCGGCTCCCCATCTCTTGTGAGCACTGTAAATACAATATCGAAAGTCACTTCTCCTTCCCCGGGAAGATTGCTTTCCGTATTAAGTCCCTGTACCGCTTCTGTTCGGTTTCTATCGTCGGGCCGTACCCTCTGACCCGATATCACAGGTGACCCAATAATAGCATTTTCAGCTTCTTCATAAGAATAATTCTGAAATTCCGGGACAGTCCCGACAAGAATTCTGGACAAAATACACTTCGATGCCAGTATCCGCTTCACGGCCGCGTCATACTGAGCTTTCTGATTTGCAGAACTTATCTCTGCAGACAAATACGTTGGATCTGGAGC
>OQVT01002802.1_pt1 | contig 11258 bp, 10 predicted proteins | sample 1691561 | NCBI WGS metagenome assembly OQVT01 (sample SAMN03418260, study PRJEB22391) | human gut metagenome | biome: human-gut; feature: organic feature; material: feces | host: Homo sapiens | place: Tanzania | collected 2013-01
ATGGGTAATTCCTTCAATGGCATCTTCGATTGGATGTGCAAAATCATACATCGGATAAATGCACCATTTATCCCCTGTATTCTGATGAGTCATATGTGCCACACGGTAAATAACCGGGTCACGCATATTCATATTTGGAGAAGCCATATCAATTCTGGCACGCAATACCTTTTCACCGTCTGCATACCTGCCATCTTTCATTGCTTCAAACAGTTCTAAGTTCTCTTCTACACTTCTACCGGCTGACGGATCTTCTTTTCCCGGCTCCTTTAATGTTCCGCGGTATTCGCGCATCTCTTCTGCGCTTAAATCAGAAACATATGCTTTGCCCTTTTTAATCAGTTTTACAGCTGCTTCATACATCTGGTCAAAATAATTGGATGCGAAAAAGAGTCTGTCCTCCCAGTCCGCGCCCAGCCACTTTACATCTGCCTTGATGGACTCCACGAATTCAGACTTTTCTTTGGTCGGGTTGGTATCATCAAAACGCAGGTTGAATTTTCCGTTATATTCCTGAGAAAGACCATAGTTTAACAGAATGGATTTTGCATGTCCGATATGCAGATATCCGTTGGGTTCCGGCGGAAAATCTTCAGCCGTTTCTCTAACAAAATGTGACGCCTCATCGATAAGATAATCTAGCCGTACTTTATTCGCTCGGCAAAACCGATCGACGAATACATCAAAATATTCATAGGCATCATCATTTACAGTTCTATTTTCTTTCAGGCCTTCAACAAGTTTATCTATATCCGCTTCTCTATATTCCTTGCTCGTAATTGCGATACCCTTGCCGTTAACATAGATACGATTTTTAGCAGCCCACATCGACATCTTCTTGTAGGTTCCCGGCTTTTTCTTTGTCATCAGCTCAAACAAAAGTCGCTCTTCCGGAAATACCGGGCGAATATCTGTGGTCATATATTTTGTCTTTGTACCACAAAGAGGGCAGATTTCTTTATCAACTGCCCTCGTTTCCTTTATGATCGGTATTTCACAATGATCGCACCAGTATATTTCAGCCGGGATATCTTCCTCGGTTTTTGCTCCACATACCGGGCAGATTTCTTCATTTGTTTCTATATTGCAATTTCTACACCACATTTATAGTAAGCTCCCAAAAGTCTAATTCTATAAGCACTCACAAGCCATTTTGACATCACATCTCATAAGTCGCACTGTCTACTATAATATCACGAAAATGTTCTTTCTCAGATTATCGAGCAACCTATTTTGCACTAAAATCTGTTCATTTCCGCCCTGTCATCTGTTGTTGCAGTTATCTCACACCGATATGGCATTTTTTTGCACTTCTAGAAGAAAATTTTTCGCTCACCACGAGTATATGGATCTGCCCCCATTACGAAATTTTCAAAGCCGGAGCTTGCAGGAATTGCTGTTGAGCCCGTGGTCGGTCGGCGGCGTAACGATGTGGAGGGCAGCGGCATTGGCCGAGGACGGGCCGGGTGCAAATTCTAGAATTTATAGAGGCGTGTAGAAAGGGTTTCTGGGGTGATTTCGGAGGGGCTGCATGCTATAACTGTGTTGTCGGAAGACAGAGCGGCGCGGCTCGTTACTACAGAAGTTTTCAGATGATCAGTAATTCGTTTCGGGTGTTGGTGGACACGGATGGGAAGAGGTATCGCTTCGATCGGTTTGCGTTTAATGAGGCGCTGGGAGCGGCGAAGCGGACGGCGAAGGAGCGCGATCAGATGCTGAGCCGGGAGTTTTTTCAGGCTTTTGCGGATGCGCTTGCGACCAGTGTGTCGACGATTACGCATTGGGCGTCGGGGTACAATGGACCGTCGGATATGGAACGGGTGAAGGATATGGCGGAGTTCCTGGGGGTTGATTATAAGGATCTGCTACTGGCAGAAGAGCAGGAGGATGCGATGAGTGAGAATATGGATGTGATGAAGGAAAATATGGAGGCGGGGATGGCGACGAATGTGCCAGAAGTGCCGGCTGGAAACGACGAGGTAAAAGCACTTTATTTTGAGATTTCAAAAATCATAGATGACTATATCGGACAGTATAGAATGTCAGAATTTGATTTCACGATTGATGATAAACCGCTGCATGCTATTAACAACCGTATCGCAGAAATCACTGGGAATTTGCAGATGCTGAAATACCCAATCAGCCTATCGGTTCGTAAACAGGCCCTTTCCTTTTTGGCAGATTTTTCGAATAGTGTTTGTAAAATCACACCAGGATATGCATATCTGGAAATGAAAAGAAGAGAAGAAAACGGCGAGGATGATCCATATTATGAAGACGCGCCATATAGTTGCGATTACGCTCGCGTAATCATCGCCTCTAATAACGAAGAGAACCGGCTGTATCAGGGACTTCTGGATGTGTTCGCGGATTATATCGCTTAATAAAATATCTACAAACTTCAGAAACGTGTTGCTAAGAATCAAGCGGAATTAAAAATGAGGTATCAGCAGCCCCGGGCGGACAGCACTGCCTGCTCCGGGGCTGCTTTTTTCTGGGTGCTTTACAGATTTTCTGTTCAGTTATTTCATGGTGAAACTTAGGCCGGTGGCAGTTTCATAAAAACCTGAGTTCCACGGGTGATGACATTATTTTTTCTGAGCTCTTGACGCAAAAGGTCTGTTTGATCGAAGAATGACATTATTTGCTTTCACGAAATGAGGTTTTCCAGACGGTGTGCCATTACTTTTTTTGAGATTTCTCGCAAAGTGGCTGTTTTTCCGAGGCGTGACATTATGGGGCTTTTACAAAGAGTCGATTTCCTGGTCGTGTGCCATTATGTTTTTTCGCAGAGGGATCGATTCTGGTCGGCGTGACATTATGTTCAGGACGTCGGGAACCCCTGCCGAAGCTTTTTCAGTGAGATGTCGTGGGGCGAGATAATGTCACTGGTCGAGAAAATGGAAGGTTTGCGTCAAAAACCGGAAATCTGCTCAAAAATTCACTGCCAGACTTCTTCGGAGTTAATGTCATAAGATTGCCGGGAGGCGAGTCCGTGAAAAACATAATGGCAGGAGCGATCAGAAAGCGTATTTTGTGAAAATCAGGCACAGTAACTGCAGCGTGACGATGTGGAGGGCGGAGGCATTGGCCGAGGAAGGGGGAACGGGGCGAGCCATGAACGGCAGAGAGATGCTGTCAAGGTCGGAAGCATTGGCGGAGTTCCTGGGACGAGGCAAATGACGAGATAAATTGATGTGCAAAAAAATGCTGTGCCGGTGTGGTACATATGTGTCATAGCAATCTGGTGGATGGAAGGAAAAGAGGGTGCGTATGTATCATGTAGTCATTGATCTTGAAATGTGTCGTGTTCCGAGGAGAAGCAGTGCGGACTATCGGTATAAGATGGAGACGATTCAGATCGGTGCGGTGCTGCTGGATGAGGATTTCGGGCGGATCGGTACGCTCAGCGAGTATGTGAATCCGAGCTATGGTGCGATCGACAGTTTTATCGGGAATCTGACGGGGATCCGGCAGTCGAGCTGACGGCGGGGTATGTGCCGCCGGTGTCGGATGCGCCGCTGAGCTGCAGCTTCGGGGATCTGCTGGCGAAGATGCAGATAAAGGTCGGGTGACGAGGTGGAGGACGGAGGCATTGGCCCAGGACATATAAAAATCCCGCAGTGAATCGCGGGGAGCGTGGTTCACTGTGGGATTTTTGCGCCGTGCGTTTACCAGCCCATTTCTGCGAAGATGTAGTCTTTCATCCGGAAGAGTGTATAGAGCGGGATGGACCATACATGTGTCTGCCCGTCCGTATAATCTCCGACGTTTTTCAGGGAGGTTTTGATGGCCATCTTCGGCTGATACCGGTTGCAGAACAGGTGCAGGCTTTTCGCTTTCGTGTTATCTGCAGACTTCACTTCGATCGGGATCATGACGCCTTCATAATCCGTGATGAAGTCGATTTCTGCGTTTGCGTTTGATTTCCAGAACCAGCTCTGGATGCCCAGGCTTTTCAGCTGCGTATAAACGTAGTTTTCTGTGAAGGCTCCTTTAAACTTGATGAAGCTGTCATCTCCGTTCAGAATCGTTCTGTAATTCACGTTTGACTTTCTTCGGAGGAGTCCGATGTCGGACATGTAGACCTTGAAATAGGTGTAGTCTGCCATACCGGACAGCGGGATTTCCGGTATGGATACCAGGTGCAGCTTATCGGCGATGCCTGCATCGACCAGCCACTCGAGTGCATCCTCGAGTTCCTTCGCCCGTGCGCCCTGCTTCACATGGGAGAAGATGAATTTGTTATTCTCTTTTGCGATCTGCACCGGGATGGAATCCCAGATCATCCGGATTTTTATGGCGGTGTCAGGGGTCGTGTGCTTTCCGAAATCATCGGCGTAATCGTTAAGGATTCGATCCTGTACGGCTTCCACGGCACGGTAGTCATGTGTATCTATCCACTCCTGTACGGCTTCCGGCATCCCGCCGACGATGTAGTAGTTTTTCAGGTACTTCTCGAGCGGAATCGTATAGAGTTCGGATAATGCACGCTCGCACGGGAGTTTCTTCACGCCTTCGATATAGCGCTCTCCGCCATCTGCTTTTACGAATTCTTCGAAGCTCATCGGATACATGTCAATTCGGTCGACTTTTCCGACCGGAAAAGAGATGCCTTCTTCGCGTAAGGCTACGCCGAGGAGGGAGCCTGCTGCGATTACATGGAGCTCCGGCATATTTTCGCAGAAATACTTCAGCGACTGGATCGCCCGCGGACAGTCCTGTATTTCGTCGAAAAATACCAGTGTTTCGCCCGGGATGATTTTCTTTCCATGCACCACAGTGCCCAGCTCATCGATGATCCGATCCGTGTCGAAATCATAGTTAAAGATGGACTGTAATCCTTCGTTTCCGTCGAAGTTGAAGTAGGCCATGTCGTGAAACTTTTCCGCACCGAATTTCTTTATGAGGTACGTTTTTCCACACTGCCGGACACCGGTCACCAGTAACGGTTTCCTGTTCTTCTTTTCTTTCCATGCGCTGAACTGCTCGAATACACTTCTTTCCATAGATCTATCCTCCACATCCATGGTAACATTTTTCGACCGAATGTTCAAAGATATATTGCGTTTTTCGATGGAATAAGTGTTGATTGATTGCGTTTTTCGATGGAATAAATGTTGTGGCGTTGCATTTTTCGACGGAATAAGTGTTAACTGGGCGGAGCATGACGATGTGGAAGGCGGAGGCATTGGCCGAAGACATAAAAACGCCGTACAGAAGGGCTTCCGTACGGCGGTAGGCGTCATTTTCCGAACAGGTCACTGTGCGTCCCAGTGCGGGACAAGGTCAGCACCAGCACTTCATCCTCGATGCGGTAGATCAGCAGCCAATCCGGGAGAACATGACACTCACGGTGTCCGACCCAATTCCCAGTCAGTGCGTGATCCTTGTGCTTTTCTGGAAGCACTTCGCCCATTGCAAGGGTGGTGATCACTTTCTCCAGCAGCTCGATTTTCAGGCCGCGCTTCATAGCAAGCTTGAAATCCTTTTTGAACTGTGTGGTGGTCTTGACGGTGTACTTTGTTTTTCTCATGCTTTCAGGTCTGCAAAGAGTTCATCCAGATCGTTGTACCCTTTCACGGACGGGTCTTTTGCAATCCTTTCTGCCTCTAACATGGCGGCAATCGTTTCCTTGTTGGGCTGATTGAGAGAAATGTCAAACGGAATACGGCCCTCGCGGAGCGACTGGCGGACGAAAACATTGAACGCTGTGGACAGATTCATGCCGAGTTCTCCAAAGAGTGCGTCGGCCTGTGCCTTCAAATCCGAATCCATGCGGATGCTGATATTTGTGGTAGAGCCAGCCATAAAACCATCTCCTTTCCTAATGTCTTACTGACAAGTATAAAATATGCTATTTGCACGAAGAAGTCAATATTTTGCACGAATATTCAATGTTGTTTTCACATTTTCAGTAACAGTTCCGGGTATACGGGGCCTGACCCCATTACGAAATTCTTAAGAAGAAAAGCGGCGGGCCGTGTGTGGCCTGCCGCTTTTCGAATGGGAGGAGACCTTACTTCAGTGCCTGATACTCACGAAGGACCTGATCGAGGATGCTTTCGCCCTTCTGATAGGTTCCGTCGCTCATCTGGTTGAACGGGAAGATGGCGCGATCCGGGAGCTCCACGCCTCTGTGCTGCAGGAGCTTCTTGAAGAGCAGGGAGAAGTTGGTGTCGAGGTCATAGAGTGGCATGAGCTCGTGGATGAGGGTAGCATTTCTTGAGCGCATGTTTAATCACAGAAAAAGGGTTTCGATGGAATAAGTGTTGATTAGTGTTGATTGATTGCGTTTTTCGATGGAATAAATGTTGTATCGTTGCGTTTTTTGATGGAATAATCGTCAACTTGGCGGAGCATGAGGATGTATCAGGCGGAGACATTGGCCCAGGACATAAAAATAACCCACTGTGAATCCGCGGGGAAGGTGGTTCACTGTGGATTTTTGGTGTTTCATGATTTCACTGCGAGGATTCGATGATACTATGCGTTATATACGGTATATCGGATATTTCTTGCTTTTCCGATCTGTCTGAGCTGATTGCTCGTAACCAGGTTCCGGATGCGTCGTGAAGCACTGGCTGCGCTGATGCCCAGCAGCTGTTCGACATCTGCTCTTGTGATTTCGCCGTGCGTTCGAGCATACTGCAGAATCTGCTGTGTCGTATCGTCGGTGGCTGATTTTGTTTCTGTGTTCGTTTCTACTGCTGTTGTCGTCCTGGTTTCTGCGTTTTCTTTGGTTTCTGCTTTTCTGTTTATGTTCGGGAGGATGATTTTAAAGCTGTTGTTGGTCGTGGTGATCGTCGGCTGTTCGATCTTCCCTTCGTAAGCCCGCAGTATTTTTCCGAGGCCGGTACCGTACGCTTCGATCAGATGTAAGCGGTAGAAAACATTGGCCAGCTCCTGATTTCGGCATACGGATATGCCCGCCATCACATCCTCCAGTTCGATTCCAGGAACCAGTCCGCCGATGGACACGAATTCGATGCGGTCTTCGTAGATACTGATCAGGGCGCTGGCACTGTACGCGTAGTCACGGTGCACCAGCAGATTCAAGAGTGCTTCTCTGACCGCGATTTCCGGGTAATCTCTGATATCGATCCGGGTTAATTTTTCGATCGTGGCTCGTGTTCGGTTTCGAAAATCGATGAAATCATAGACTTCATTCATCTGCTTCATGAGTGATCCGCCGAATTCCCTGCGGTCTGTGAAAATCACCTGATCGGTTCCCTGGAACACGGCTACTTTAATGGTATGCGTGCACTGGTCTGACAGAAGAAGCGCCAGATTCGTATATAATCCATCCCTGTCGATCAGTTTCAGGCTGCGCATCTGCTGTGCGCCGAATTCTACATTTCGAAGCTGGAATTCTTTTTCTGTGGCTTCGAAGCTCAGTGACTGATTCAGGCTTCTCATGGACTCGAAACAATCGCCATCCGTTTCTTTAATCATCCGCCGAATGGCGCTATCTGTGGCCGGCACAGATGAATATCCCTGTCTGACATAAACGCCTTCTGGCCGCATGCCTTTTTTGGCGATGTAGTATGGTCGGTCTGTTCCGCGCTGGATTTCTACTTCCACAATTGCCTTGCCGTCCTCTTCGATGGTGTCATAATGCAAAAACATCGTGAGATCTGGTTTGATGGAATCCCTTACCATGTTACTAATTTGCAAGGACACACTATCTGCATCCTCCACACCGAGGATGCTTCCATCATCATTTACGCCTATATACAGTTTTCCACCGTCGCAGTTGGCAAATGCTATGATTTCTTTTTTGATATCACTTATCACGACTGCTTTTAATTCAACTGTTTCACTCTCCTGATAACGCATATCTTCTTCCTCCGTGTTTTTATCTCATCATTATCTTATCATATCTCGTCAAAAGAATCGATTCATTTGACGAGATATGATAAGATAATTCGATGTACATCATTCGGCGGCTTGATTTTTACGTAATTACTTGGTTTTCGCTGTTTCGGCGTTCATTTAATCTCATCATTATCTCGTCACTATCTCGTCACGAATCGATTCACATGAGGAGATTGTGACGAGATAAAGGGCGGGCGTGGATGCGGAGCGCGGAGGCATTGGCCGAAGGCATAGCAGCGTCGGGCAGTTAATATAATTCAGATTATGATAATTTGAGTTATATTAACTGCCCGGCACTGTATTTATACCTCTTCGGGTATACGGGGTCTGACCCCATTACGGAATTCTTAAGGCGTCGATCTGGTCCCAGTCGAGGTCGAGGCCGAGGCCGTCGCCGTCCGGGACGAGGAAGTTCATGTGCTCGTCGGTTTCGAACGGGGTCTTCGTGAGGGCTTCCTTGAGCGGGTTCGGGTTCTCTTCGGACTCCATCATCTCGGTGTTCGGCATGGCGGCGGCGACCTGGAGGGTGGCGGCGAAGAGCACGGCGGAGCCGAAGCAGTGGAGGGAGATCTTCCGTCCGGCGCTTTCGCCGAGGGCACCGATTTTCCGGACTTCGGTGATGCCGCCGGCCCAGCCGACGTCTGGCTGGAGGATGTCGATGGCTTCGGCTTTCACCATGTTTTCGAAGTTGCGGAGGCCCTGCTGCGTTTCACAGCCGATGAGGCTGAGCTCCGGTACGGCCTGCTTCAGGCGCTGGTAGCCTTCGATATCTTCGAACGGGATCGGTTCTTCGAGCCAGCAGACGCCGAGCTTCGCGAGCTCTCTGCCGCGTTCGATGGCGGTGCAGGAATCCCAGGAGGCGTTCGAGTCGACGAGGAGGCGGCCGCTGCCGACGACTTCCTTTGCGATGGCGACACGCTGATAGTCAGCCTCCACGGAGACAGCAGCGTCCTGAAATCTCATGTAGTGAAGCGGATTTCCCGGGCGGTCGAGGTTTCGTCCGATCTTGATCTTCGCGTCGCGATAGCCCTTCTCCATGTAGCCTTCAAGCTCTGCGCGCAGCTCGTCGAAGCCCTTGCCGGCCTGATAGAAGCCGCCACTTGCGTAGGACGGGATGCGGTCGAAATGCTGCCCGAGGAGCTTCGCCACCGGCTGGTGGACCATCTTGCCGAAGAGGTCCCAGAGGGCGATGTCGATGCCGCTGATGCAGCCCATGATGAGGCCACGGCGGCCGTGGGCGATCGAGCGCCAGTACATGGTCTGCCAGATTTCTTCAATCATGGATGGGTCGCGACCGATCAGCATCGGTCCCAGCTCTTCTTCCACGATGAACTTCATCGCGGCCAGTGGCGCACCGTAGGTGAAGGCTTCGCCGATGCCGAAGAGCACGGTGTCGGTTTCGATTTTCACGAGCAGTGCCTGTCGCGCGAAGGAGGTCGACAGCGCGTCGCTGATCGGCGCGCAGGCACATCTTAATGGGATACCGGTAATGTTTGTGATTTTCATCTATGCTTCCTTTCATCTGCTGCAGCCCAGAGGCGGATGGGCAACCTATGTTCGCGATGCACGCGAGAACTGCGACCAGAAGACGGATGGGCTCTGGCCTCGTCATGAAATGCTCACACTGATATGTTCAGCATAGCAGTCTTTTCAGATTTTGAAAAAGCATTTATGTGGTATCATGGATACATACGTGATGTATACATGACAGGGAATGTACGAAATTTGAACGAGTGAGGATGTGCTATGCCTAATCTGAGGGACGAGACGTATGCGTTTATTAAGGCGAAGATTCTGGACTGCAGCTACGCGCCGAATACGTTTATCAACGAGGCGGAGGTGATGAAGGAGATCGATGTTTCGCGGACGCCGGTGCGTGAGGCGTTCAGTAAGCTGGAGCAGGAGGGCTTCATCGAGGTCATCCCGAAGAAGGGTGTGCTGGTGAAGGCGCTGACGATTTCGGTCATCAATCAGACCTTTGAGTCCCGGCAACTGCTGGAGCCTTTCATCATCGAGCATTATATGAAATTCGTGGACCGGAAGGAGCTTCGGGCGATGCTGGCGGATTCGAAAGCGATGCTGGAGGCGCCGGAGAATCATGAGGACTTCTGCGCGATGGATGACCACCTGCATCGGGTGATCACGGCCGCCTGCCCGAATGTGTTTTTCATCGAGATGCTGAAGCATATCTATGATCAGAATCAGCGAATCCGGAAGCTGAATGGGCCGGATATCTGGGAGCGGCATCTGGTCGCGGCACAGGAGCACATCGATATCATCACGGCGATTCTGGAGGAAAATTATGCTGTTGCGGCGGACCTCATGCGGAAGCACCTCGACTACTCGAAGAGCACCGCGCTGATCAGCCTGAGCAGTAAAGCGATCAGTTTTTAGTCACTTCACAATCCCCTTGATTTTAAATGTGGAGGGCGGAGGCATTGGCCGAGGACATATAAAAATCCCACAGTGAATCGCGGGGAAGGTGGTTCACTGCATCTGGCATTTGGCGGGGCATTTGACGTGTGTTTTTCATCTTGCAATCGTTTTTTCGTCGTGCTATGCTCTAGCCATCAATCAAATACAGATCTTCAGGGCAGGGTGTAATTCCCTACCGGTGGTACAGCCCACGAGCCGCAAGGCATGATTCGGTGAAACTCCGAAGCCGACAGTATAGTCTGGATGAAAGAAGATACGAGTGCAGAGCGGATGCTCTGTGCTTATAGACACTACTCTGGGATGCACGTGCATTCTGGAGTTTTTTATTTTCGGCAGGTCACAGAGCTGATTTTACATACGAAGTATGTGAAATTGGATTCCCATGACCGTGTTTTTCGCCCTGAACCACCTGGTTCAGGGCTTTTTTGTGCTTCTGGCGGCGCACGTTTCTAAGCGTTGTGTGACCGGAGTTCGTCCGGCAGCGGGAAAGACATAGCCGAAAACACTTCAGTTTTCAGGAGGCGACAGATGAACGATATCGACTATATGCGTCTCGCGCTTCAGCTGGCGGCGCGTGGCGAGGGATGGACTTCGCCGAATCCGATGGTGGGTGCGGTGATCGTGAAGGGCGGCCGCATCATCGGACAGGGCTGGCATGAACGCTACGGTGCGCTGCACGCGGAGCGAAACGCGCTTCGCGCCTGCACGGAGGATCCGGCAGGTGCCACCATGTACGTGACCCTCGAACCCTGCTGCCATCACGGGAAGTGCCAGGGTTCTCACGGAAGGGTAACCGGACAAGGCCTCTCCCCGGACCCCCTTCGCCCCATACCGAGCAAACACCTGCTCCCCATGGGTTCGCTTTTCCGCTTTCTGTGCCCCATTCCGGCAAAGCCTTTCCAGTTCCTGTCTTAAAGGCGCACTTACCATCCTTTGTTCCATGG
>OQVT01002804.1_pt1 | contig 11257 bp, 12 predicted proteins | sample 1691561 | NCBI WGS metagenome assembly OQVT01 (sample SAMN03418260, study PRJEB22391) | human gut metagenome | biome: human-gut; feature: organic feature; material: feces | host: Homo sapiens | place: Tanzania | collected 2013-01
GGCTGCTTGTTCGAATGAAACGCAGCAGGTAAAAAACTCTTTGTGCAGCGCCGCCGAAATAAGACAAAAAACTGCTTTAGCCGATGCAAATCATGGCTAAAGCAGTTTTTTCATCCATCTTATTCTTCTGATTTTTTGCGTTTGAACGATGCAAGCGGATTGTTTCGCGCGGCATCGCGCATATTGGCATCGTTAATATGTGTGTAAATCATGGTCGTGTTGATGCTGTCGTGTCCCAAAACATCCTGCAGCGTGCGAATATCCGTACCATTTTTATACATGAGAGTCGCAGCGGTGTGGCGCAGCTTATGTGCAGAATATTTGGACGGATCTAAGCCTGCCTTGGCGATGTATTTTTTTACCAGCGCTTCTACCGATGTTTTGCGAATGCGATTGCGCTTTTTGCTGATGAACAGCGCGCCGGCGTTTCCGGTGTCGTTGTTTGGCGTCAGCCTGTGCGGCAAATATTCATTGATCGCATCAATGCAGGCGTCATTTAAGTACAGCATACGTTCTTTGTTGCCTTTGCCGAGCACACGGATTTGATTTTCTTTGATGTCAGAGATATTGAGACCGCATAACTCCGAAACACGAAGTCCGCAGTTGAGAAACAGCATCAAAATACAGTAATCCCGCTCTTTGAATGGGCCGTCTACCGATTCCAACAGTTCTACACTTTCTTCCATGCTCAGATATTTTGGCAGAGAACGGCGGACAGACGGATATTCCAAGTTTTGAATGGGATTGTGGTCGAGCAAATGCGCCTTGTCCGTGAGATACTTGAAAAAAGAGCGCAGGGCAGAGACCTTCCGCGCACGCGATGCCGCCATCAAACCGATTTCACTGTTATCGGAATTCATGTGTTTGGGGCGATCCTGTACGGTGTACATCAAAAAGTCGTAGGCATCGGATAGGGTAATGGTCTTGATATATGCAATATCAATGTCTTTGATTGGAATTTCATCAAAGGGAATATCATCGACTTCGCCGCGTTTTTGCTTGATATAGCGGAAGAACATGCGGAGATCCAGATAATATTCTTTCACCGTCTTGGGAGAGGAACCCTTGATCGTCTGTATATAGGACAAAAAGTCGTTTAAAACCTGCGGGGATTCGTGGTAGTGATTCATATACTTGTACTCCTCAATGATAATGCTTCTATTATACTGTATTTTGGTGATAGACTCAAGATGTAACAGAACAAAAAAATATTTTTGTTCCGTTGTGAAAATTTACACATCACTGATATTTTTTTAACAATCGCGCGTGACAATTATGGTATACTATACTTGTTGATAGGAAAGACTGTGAGACATGAGGTCTTTCTGTGCGAAGGAGGCAACACAGTATGAAGAATAATCCGAAAAAAGCGGCAGTTATCGGCTGCGGATTCGTTGGTGCAGCAACCGCATTTACCCTGATGCAGAGCAAGCTGTTTTCTGAACTTGTTTTGCTGGACGCCAATCACGACAAGGCGGTCGGCGAAGCAGAAGATATTGGACACGGCATTCCGTTTGCCGGCGAAATGGATATTTATGCCGGTGATTATGATGACATTGCCGACTGCTCGATTATCATTGTGACAGCCGGTGCAAATCAGAAGCCAAACGAAACCCGTTTGGATCTGGTTCAAAAAAACGTTGCCATCTATAAGAGCATCATTCCGGAGATTGCCAAGCGGAACTATGAAGGCATTTTGCTGATTGTCTCGAATCCGGTTGACATTCTCACGTATGTCGCACAGAAGCTCAGCGGACTGCCGGAACGCCGCGTCATCGGTTCGGGTACGGTTCTGGATACCGCACGTCTAAAGTATGCACTGAGCCAGCATTTGAATGTTGACAGCCGCAATATTCACTCGTTTATCATCGGAGAGCACGGAGACAGTGAGATTGCTGCTTGGAGCAGCACCAATATTTCCGGCGTTCCGCTGGATGATTTCTTGGAGATGCGCGGTCATATGCATCCGGATATGGATAAACAGGAAATCGCAGAAAAGGTCAAGAACAGTGCGTATGATATTATTGCGAAGAAGCATGCGACGTATTACGGTATTGCAATGTCTGTCCGCCGCATTTGTGAATGCATTGTTCGGGATGAGAAATCTATCCTGCCGATTTCAACAATGATGCATGGAGATTTTGGCATGGAAGATGTCTGCCTGAGCATGCCGACAATTCTCAGCGCAGAAGGCGTAGAGACTCATATTCCCATCGAGCTGAGCGAAAAAGAGCATACAAGCTTGAAAAAATCAGCGGATACGCTGAAAAACATTATCGCCGGATTGGATTTGAACATGTAAGCTTTTTATACAAATTATACAAAATACAAGTCCCGTTATATGAGTTATCGCGGCTCATACAACGGGACTTTTTGCATGTTACTTTTCCAAATGTTTTTCTGCAATATATGCTTCAATGACACGGGCAGTGCCTTCCACACCCAAGCTGCTGATATTCAAGCACAGGTCGTAATATTCCGCCTGTCCCCAAACTTGATTGGTGTAATACTTGTGGAATTCCTTCCGGTTGTTATCGGTGTCCGCAAGCAGACGTTCCGCCTTCCGCTTGGAAATATTATTCCAATTTTCCAAGTTTTGAACACGGACATCGTGATCTGCGGAGAGAAAGATGCGGACGCTGTCCGGTCGATTCTGGAAAGCGTAATTGCTGCAGCGTCCAATGACAACGCAATCTTGCTCGCCAATCAGATTTTGCAGCGCATGAACCGGAACCTGTAATGCATCGTATTCGCCATAGCCTGCGGCGATCGAATACAGCAGGCTGTTGACCGGTGTTTCGCTGAAGAAATTCGGAATGCTTTCATACAGTCCGGTTTTCTGCGCCATATCAATCAACGCGTCTTTATCATACAGCGGAATGTGATAGTGCTCAGCCAAAAGCTGACCGACTTGCTTGCCGCTGCAACCGCTTTGTCTTGCAATCGTAATAATCATACGAATTACCTCCTGTTTCTATAATCATATCAGATTTGTGTATGATTTGCAATGTGGCGTGAAAAATTAAGTGTGAATTTTTACGTGAAAATTTCCAAGAAAATCCTATGAGTGTTTGTTTTAAGGCGAATTTTGTGTAAAAATGTGTTGAAAACTTAAGGTGAAGTCAAATTTTAAATTTGCCATCAACCAAGGATTGTTTCATTTTTACACCAAATAACAGAACTATAGTCGATCCGGCCTGTACTGCGTTTGACAGAGCTGGAAAAGACATGTATAATGGAACGGTCAAATGTACAATGGCGAATGTACATGATCTTGCGACAGCCGAGGGGAACGGCAAGTTTATCTCGTATCATTATGATATGGATGGCGTGCGCGATAGCAAGACGGTAGATGGCGTAAAGCATGAGTATATCACGCAGGGCGGTAACGTCACATTGGAGCGTTGGAACGATGGCGAAGAAAAGAGCCTTGAGTTCATCTATGATAATGGTGGCGCACCGTATAGTGTCATTTATTCTCGTGGTAATGAAGTAGATACGTATTATTATATCCTGAACCAGCAGGGCGATGTTATTCGTATTGTTGATACTTCCGGCAAGACTGTTGCAGAGTATACCTATAATGGCTGGGGCGAAATCCTCAATGTCTCCAATGCAAAGGATTCCGAAATCGGCACACTGAACCCAATTCGCTACCGCGGTTATTATTATGACTCCGAACTGAATATGTATTATCTCCAGAGCCGGTATTATGATCCGGTGATGAAGAGAATGATTGCTTCAGATGATGAGAGTGCCACATCGGCATCGACAATCATTAATAATAATTTATTCTCTTATTGTGACAATAATCCAATAAATAGAGTTGATGCAGGCGGAGGATTTTGGACAGAAGCTATAATAAACGCAGGAATAAGTGCTGCGGTTTATGCAATTGAAATGTGTGTTGAAGGAGAACAATTTAGTTGGTATGAATGTGGAATTCAGGCTTTCTCAGGGGCCGTTTCAGGAATGAAGAGCACTCCTGTTACAACTGCTATTTCTGCTTTCATGACTGCACGTTCGATATATTATACTGTACAGAGTTATGATTTAAAAACAAAGGAAGGTGCAATTGCATGTGCGTTAGATATAGCGACCGATATCGCTTTAGATAGTTCCATAGACAAATTAGAAGAATCGACTGGCTTGGCAAAGAAAGTTGGTCGTACAAGCAAACCTAAAGAGAAAGGTTCTAAAAAACCTGATTCGGTATCTAAAGGACACGGAAAATCGAAAAGGGTAAGTTTAACAAGTATAAAACAAAAGATTTCTGGTGTTAAAACGAAAGTCACTCAAAAAATAAAAAACGCAAAGCAAAGAATTGCAAGGGGTGTTAAATCTTTTTTAAAAGGAGAACGTCATGTTTGGGCAAGAATCGGGTTAAGAGTTCATCTGAAAATTGGAAAATGGTTTTATAAACGATTTAGCCGGCATCGTACTTAATTAAAAATAGGAGAGAGTATGAGTAACATTCATATTCTCTCCTATCAAAATGAATAGTAGAAAAAGGAGGATAGTCTTTTGAAATATACTTACGGAACAGTGGACACAGTGGGCTTTTTTTTCGTCACATATTTTTTGCTATTTCTAGGGTTCTTATTTGCAATGGGACTGGTACGAGGCATTTTAAATAATAAAGTTGGAATGGATGAAGCAAATGAGATAGCGGATAAAGAACTTGAAGCATGCACATGGATACATAAATTATTTCAAACATATATTTTGAAATATGTACCGGAGAAGAAAATATCGTTTCTTTTTTATGATTTTTTGGTAAGTATATATCTATTTTGCATGATAACGCTGCCAATACATGTTGTTGTGTATTTTCTAACGGGATATGCAATGACAGAATCAATTTCGGATATTATTATTAACAAATATCTAATTGTTGCATCTGTTTTGTTTTTGGGAACACTAATAGTTAACGAGATTCAAAGTTATTCGCTGAAACCGGAGGAGCGGGAAAGGTCAAGGGCGGATTCAGATTGGAAAGAATATGAACATTCATGGAAAAAATGGGTTCATATCAAAGCAGAAAATATGGTTTTCGACAAGAAGAAAAGAAAAATTTTTATTGATGCTGGCTACGATCTTAAACTTACAATTGTACACTTATTAGAACAATATGATGCAGAAGAAATACTAGAAAGGCTAGAAAATATTTATTGGAAATTGACAGAGTTTGATAAGGATGCTGTTCAGTTTCAATTGTATACACATGAATTTTTTAGTGAGACGGCAACAAATTTTACAAATAATTTGTGGATCTTTCCGAATGAAACCTATGCGCAGATACAGCGAATACAGAAAGATTGTGATTGTACAGACCAAAAGAGCAGAAAGAAATGCTTGGAAAAAATAGATTCCGAACTGTATCTCTATGCAATGGATATTAACGACTGTATAAAAAAGACAGATAAGATCGGCTATATTTGCGAATTGACGCAAAAAAATTTAACACATGCGGTAGATGCTTTTGAAGATTTATTGCAACAATATTTGATTGCAATGGACACGGAAAACCAATTTACAGAACGTGTAGAAGAATATCAACAGGATATTGCGTATTATAGAGAATGTATTGCAGTGCGGCAGAAATGGCTGGATTCTAATCAAGAATAAGTTTCTTCCTTACACAGTGCTTGGTGATTTCTATCATCGGTCTGGTGCTTGCTGTACTGAATATGGTGGTTGGTGCTGTTTTGACAGCAGCTTAACAAAAACAGAGAGATAAAATGATATAACGGAAAAGAGAATCAGCTGCGTGGGGCAGCTGCTTCTCACAAAACTTGGCAATGTATCCAAGGTTTCGCAGGGATCAATAGTAGTAGCAGAATATCAGTATGATAAACTCAATCAGCTGATTTCAGAAAAGCTGTCACAGCTATATAATTTTGCAATAAAACAAAAAGGAGTAAATAACAATGGAAACTAAGAAGAGTGCAACTGCGGCATTAGTCGTAGCGATTATTGGACTGATTTTATCTTTACTGTTCGCTTTAGGCGGATTGGTATTGAGTATTATCGGTATTGTTCTGGCTGCGAAGGCAAAGGCACAGCAGTGGAGCAAGGCAAATGCTGCACTGGTGATTTCTATCATCGGTCTGGTGCTTGCGGTACTGAATATGGTGGTTGGTGCTGTTTTGGCAGTAGCTTAACAAAAACAGAGAAAAAGAAGGCATATGGTAGTTTTACACTGCCGTATGCCTTCTTTTTCTCTCTAAATCTATATTGCAAATTTTGTAACCGGAAAGAGTTCCAATACATTGACAAGTGTGAATCAGTCTAGTATACTATAGGTAACCGAACGGTTACTTTATGAGATGGAGGCATACCATGGCAGGAGATACCAAAGCGCGCATTGCACAAGCGGCACTCGCGTTATTTGCACAGAACGGATACTTGGGAACATCCATGAGCGACATTGCGCAGCAGCTGGGCATTACAAAAGGTGCGCTATATAAGCACTACTCCAGCAAGCAGGAAATTTTAGACCAAATTATCCAAAAAATGAACGATTTGGATTTGGAACGCGCACAGGCATACGGAATGCCGGAAAACGAAGCGGACGGATTTGCAGAGGAGTATGTGAATACACCGACAGAAAAAATTCGCACGTACAGCATCGCACAGTTTCGCCACTGGACAGAGGAAACATTTTCTTCTCAATTCCGAAAAATGCTGACGCTGGAACAGTATCGCGACTCAAAAATGGCGCAATTGTATCAAATGTATCTTGCCACAGGTCCTTTGGAGTACATGGCAGCAATTTTTAGAAAATTGACGGACTCGGATGCAGCTGCGATGCAAATGGCGTTGGAATTTTACGGCCCCATGTATTTATTGTACAGTGTCTATGATGCAGCAGAGCACAAAGAATCTGTCATTTCTATGCTGGAAACGCATATTGACCAATTCATAAGGAGGGTACATCCATGAAAGCGATTGTTTACACGACCAATGCGGGAAGTACAGAGCAATACGCCAAACTGCTGGCGCAAAAAACAGGACTGCCGGTATATTCGTTGGCGGAAGCAAAAAGAACGCTTTCTGCTGGCACAGAGATTGTATATCTGGGATGGATTATGGCGAGCACGGTAAAAGGCTATGCGGACGCTGCAAAACGGTATCGCATCTGTGCAGTTTGTGCTGTCGGCATGGGACAGACGGGAACACAAGTCGATATCGTGCGCAAAAAGAATGCGATTCCACAGCAAATCCCACTGTTTACCTTGCAGGGAAATTTTGATGTAGAAAAACTGCATGGTATGTACCGCTTCATGATGCAAATGATGGTCAAATTCGCCGGAAAAGGTCTTTCGGAAAAAACAGACCGCACGCCGGAAGAGGATGACATGCTGGACATGATGCTGCATGGCGGCAATCGCGTGTGCATAGAAAATCTGCAAGCCGTGCTGGATTGGTATAAAAACTGTTAAACAAAATCCAATAAAACAAAGCTCTGACCGCCTGATTTATGATAGACAGTCAGAGCTTTCATTATTTTGGAACGGCAAACGAATGCATATCGCATTTCTCCAGCGTTAACAGCTGGATTTTTTTCTCGATTCCACCTGCATAGCCTGTTAACCTTCCATTTGCGCCGACAACCCGATGACAGGGGATAAGAATGGAAATCGGGTTATGCCCGACAGCACCGCCGACCGCCTGCGCAGACATGCGGGAAATCCCTTGTTTTTGGGCGATTTGCCGTGCAATTTCTCCATATGTGGTTGTATGCCCGTAAGGAATCTGTAATAGAATCTCCCAGACAGACTGCTGAAACGCCGATCCGATCGGGTGCAATGGCGGCACAAAATCCGGTTGCATCCCGCGAAAATAGAGATCCAGCCAGCGTTTTGTATCGGTCAAAACTGACGTTTCTCGTTCTTGGTGTTGCGTATCGAGGGAGCGAGCAAAATACGTTTGCCCTTCAAACCAAGCGCCGGTTAAGCCTCTGGCATCAGCTGCCAACAGCATGTTTCCCAGAGGAGACGTATATTGTGTGGTGTACATCATGCAAATCAATCCGCCTTTTTCTTTTAGTATAGCGCAGTTTGCTGATGCACACAAGCGGCATGATATTTCTCTTGCAGAGTTTTGCTTACAACGCGGCTGGAAAATACGATGCCGTCCAAATCATGCACCGGCATGATGCCCATGAGAGAGTTGGTAACAAAGCATTCGTCAAACGTCGCAATATCCTGCGGATAAAGAATTTGTTCGTGCACATCGGTTGTTTCACAAATAAATCCTCGCAGGATGCCGGGAAGCATTCCGCAGGAGAGCGGCGGGGTAACGATTTTTCCTTCTCGTGCAAAAAAGATATTGCTGACCGTTCCCTCGCAGATTTGCCCTTTCGTGTTCAAAAAGATTCGTTCCTGTTTTCCTGCCGCAGCGGCAGCTCGTTTTTCTATGATGCAGTCTCCGTAATTTAGCGTTTTATATTTTATAAGCGGAGAGGTGTCGTTTCTGCGAACAGGGCTGATATCAACAGAAAAACCGTGTTGATAGGATTGCTGTATATATGGATTTTTGCGCAGTCGAAAGAGTGTATTCCGCGGCGTGAGAACGACTTTTAATGCACAATGCGACAAATCTTCCTGCTGATTTTCTAGGTAGTCGTGCACCGTCTGCTGCGTGATGCCGGCGGCTGAAAAATCAATCTGTAAAAATGCGGCCGCCGTGCGCAGGCGCTGCAGATGCTGCTCCAAAAAGATAGGCGTTCCGTGCTCCACCGCGATGGTTTCAAATGCACCAAGTCCAAAAGAAAATCCATCATCTAATAAAATTCCCATAAAAAATTCTCCTTATTGCAAAGCATCGAACACAGCACGTGCTTTTTGCAGTGTTTCTTCATATTCGAATGCCGGATTGGATTGCGCCGTTATCCCGCCGCCAACGCCGAGATAATAGGCGTGGTTTGTATGCAAAGCGGTGCGAATGATAATATTCCAGTCGCAATTTCCGTCAAGGGAAAGATAACCAAGCGTTCCCGTGTAAATATTCCGGTTGCAGCGCTCCAATTCGTCAATGATTTCCATTGCACGGTATTTGGGCGCACCGGTGATAGAACCGCCGGGGAATACTGCGCGCAATATATCGGAAAAGGAAGCGTTTGGATTTACTTGCCCGCGAACCGTGGAGACAAGATGAAATACCGTTGCATACGCTTCAATCGCAAACATCTCCGGAACAACCACACTGCCCGGCAAGCAAATGCGATTGAGATCATTGCGTTCCAAATCAACAATCATGAGCAATTCGCTGCGATCTTTCTTTGATTGCTGCAGCTCTTGCCGGAGCAATTGATCTTCTGCTGCGTTTGTTCCGCGTTTTCGCGTCCCTTTAATCGGGCGTGTTTCGATGATGCCGTTCCGGATATGCACAAACCGTTCCGGTGATGCGCTGATGATTTGGAAATTTTCGCAATTCATATATGCGCCAAACGGGGAAGGGTTGTTTTTTCGCAGGGATAAAAACACATCGACAGGTGGTTTTGTACTGTGTATTTCAAATTGCTGTGTCATATTGGCCACATAAATATCTCCGGCAACCATGTAATCCATCATGCGGCGCACCGCTTGCTCATACTCCGCCTGTTCAAAATCGGCACGAACGGACAAGCAATGCTTCTCTGCCACAGAAAAATCGGAGCATTTGGTTTTTGATTCATATATAACAGCCAGAATTGTTTCCATGAGCTGCTGTGCCGGCTGTGTTTTGCCATTTGCAACGAGAAATGTTTGCTTGTTCCAGCGGTCCTCAATGAGAAAAACATCATAAAATGTGAGAACAGCATCTGGTACAGCAACGGTTTTCCGCTGATGAGAGGGGATTTTTTGCAATTTTCTGCCGTAATCATAAGAAAAATATCCAATAGCACCGGAAACAAGCGGCAAATCCGTCGTATTTTCTTCCCGATGTGCTTCCAAATACGCATCCAAATATTCTTCAAAGGACTGATGCACTTCCGGTTTGCCGTTTACCGTAAATGCATCTTTTGTTTTCTTTAACTGCAAATACGGATATAATCCAAGAATCGAATAGCGCCCGAGCTGATTCACAAGAGAAGAATCGAGAAAGGCGCAATCCTTTTCGTGGGCAAACAGCGGAAAAATTTGCGCTGCCGGAATGTAGGATGTGAGTTGTTTTATGATGCGCATCTGGCGGGTCTCCTTTCTGCAATCTGACAAAATGTTCGCAAAATATCTCTCCCGTATTGCGTCATGACCGCCTCCGGATGAAACTGCACGCCGTAAATCGGCAATGTTTTATGGGAAATCGCCATGATTTCGCCGTCATCGGAATACGCATCTATTTGATAATCTGCCGGAAGCGTCTGTTTCCGAATGACCAAGGAATGATAGCGCGTGACATTAAAACAGGAGGGAAGCCCGACGAACAATCCGGTGCCGTGATGATAGAGTTTGGTCACTTGCCCGTGCATAGGAACAGCACCTTTCTCTACACGGGCGCCTGCGCAGATGCCAAGCACCTGATGCCCCAGACATACACCGAGAATCGGAATTTTCCCGCCAAATCTCTGAACGACTTGCAGACACAGCGCGGCATCTTGCGGGCGCTTTGGCCCCGGGGAGAGAATAATTCCTTCCAGCTCCATGTGCTCAATGTCGGAAAGGGTCAGTTCGTCGCAGCGTTTGACACGAATATCTCTGCCCAGTTCTTCAAAATAGGCTTTTAGATTATAGACAAACGAATCATAGTTATCAATCATCAAATACATAGAATGCCTCCAAAACGAAAAAAGGGATAACGACAGCATGAAAAATCATGTACAGTCGTTATCCCTTTGCGGTCCGTAATCTGTATGTATACCATATCGCATCAGATAAAAAATGTCAAGGACGAAAGATGAAAAATTTATTGACAAATAATAGCACGACATGTTACCATAAAATTAACAAAAAAGAAGGTAATAAACCGGTATTCTTTGGCAATTATTTCGAAAGAGGGGATTCTGTGCATCAGATTCAAATGAGAGAAGTGTTCCGCAAGCCATTTTTTATTCTGTTCGCTGTAGGCTCTCTTTTGTCATTGATTGTCTCACAAGTGTGTATTTTTCTTGCTACAGAAGATAGAGTTAGTACATATGCATCTATGTATGCCATCTTTTTACTCTGCAAGTATTGGGTGTACATTTGCATTGCACTGACAATCTTTGCATATTTGTGTTTGGCGGATTCACATACACGAGATGTCGATGAGACCATTGCAGCATATAAGGGCG
>OQVT01002807.1_pt1 | contig 11256 bp, 10 predicted proteins | sample 1691561 | NCBI WGS metagenome assembly OQVT01 (sample SAMN03418260, study PRJEB22391) | human gut metagenome | biome: human-gut; feature: organic feature; material: feces | host: Homo sapiens | place: Tanzania | collected 2013-01
TATCGCTCTGCACTGGTCGCCACTCGAATGAGGAATATTATTTTTATTCTACTTTTGATAGGATTAACAATCATATCAAGATTATAGTAATCCATATTACATGCAACCATACGATAGCCTTCTTTCCTAACTGTTCGGAAATTCCGAACAGTTAGTAAAGAAGGCAATCGTATGATTACACTTAATATGGATTACTCCGCCATAATCCTGATGGGTACCTCTCCAGAGGTAATCCTATCAAAAATAGAATAAAAAACATTCCTCATTCGAGCGACGACAAGCGCAGAGCGATACTGCAATGAGGAACAAAAATAACTTTTTTCAAAAACTGATAGGTGTAACTACTTGTAATATAGTGGTGACATTGTATTGGTGATATATAAAAAGTTGACTATGGTTAGTGTTTTGCGTACAAATTATTTGCGTACAGTACCAAAGTTGATTTTGTTCTTAACATCATATTCACCTTTGTTTGTATGTGTAATAGTTAGACAGCTATATTATAACCGTTCCTATTTAAATTTTGCAGGTTTTGACAAGACGAGTATCCTGTGCTTGCTACATAAATTCGGCTTGTCTATACTCTTGGGGCTCTTACTTGTTTTAGTGACATTAGGAACTATGCTCTTTTTAAAGATACTTCGTTCTAGTTCCAAAAATGGCAATAATGTTACGGTTAAGAGTATTTCAAATAAAAATGCAGAATCTATAGGCTATATAGCAACTTATATCATACCATTTCTCTTTCAGAGTTTTGACGAGCTAGGCGACATAATACCATTATTGATACTCTTGATTATTATTTATAGGATATATGTCACTTCAAGTCTGCTTTTAGTAAATCCTGTCTTAAATTGCAAATACTCTTTGTTTGAGATGGAATACGAAGAACAGGGACAACGAAAGCAAGGTCTCATGATTTCTCCATATAGAGATATCTATGAAAGTGATAATATTAAGATATACAATATTGGTTATAAATTGTTTTATGTTAATAAAATAAACAAGAAATGAATTTAGAGGAATTGTTGAATTTAATAGCTTCGACCAGCGTTGATGATACGAAGTTGTTTTTTATAACAAGAGCACTTAAGCCTAACATGAAGCGTAAGGCAAGAGCGCATGAAAAATATCTTTATCATGTTTTCCAAGTTGATAACGATGAGGATTTAAGAGAATATATTTATGAGACATCAATAAGTCAACTGAAATCTATAGTTGACAAAAACTATGAGATGGTTGACTATGATGTTTTGAATGATGATACAGAAAATCTATTTTCATATCCGATACAGAATAAGGTGTTTTCTTTTCAAGATGTTGTTACCAACCAATTGCAAAGAGATGTTCCAAAGATAAAAAGTATTCGTGATTTGGAAAATAATGAGGTAAAATTATGGGCCTATTGTGTCGGTTTCGAAGATGTACAAACTGGCGAATGGGTTTATACATTTCGTAAGATGCAAGCCAGTTCTGTAGCCATCGATACACGAGAGGCTAATCTCAAAGCAAAATTCTTAGCTTGGTTTAATCCAGAAAGCTTAATGCTTCAACAGTTAAAGGGTGATGCATTAACTCTGGATAAACAGATAGACTGCGTATTCTATAAAGACATATTCTATGTGATTAAGAAATTTAACTTTGAACAGATGATGGGATTGCAAGAGGAATATGCAGAAAAGGCTAAGATTATAGCAGAAGAAATGGAGGGAACAAATACTTTTTCTGGCATAGAAAAGCTAAAATCCGTCATTGAAACCAAACCTTCTGTACATAAAAAACTTGTAAAAATAGGAATGCTTGGCACCTATAAAAATGTGACAGCAAAAGATATTCGTCAAATGAAACGAGTTTGCAAACAGCATGGTGATACTTTAAAGATTATAGATGATAAAATCTGTATGGAAGAAGAAGCAGATGTTGATGTTGTGTTGAAGATGTTTGGCGATTATTACAAGCAAGGTGAAGTTTCAGGAAAGTCGTATGGTACTTTTTCTGGTAAGGAATTGAAAAAATAGTTGATTGATGTTACGACTAGTCTTTGTTTCATTATTCCTGCTCGGAGCAGTAATCGGATGGCTTGTGGTTTACTTTGTGCGTAAGTATAAAGACCATAACCCTAAAGGGTTAAGAGAAACCATTGTGTTATTCCTTGGTGGAGGATGCATGGAATTGCTCTTGTCTCTAATAGATAAGCAAGTTGCACTATATGCTTTTATAGCATATATTATAGGTTTTGCTACAGCCTTCTTCCTTCATTGGATTTATCAATTTATAGTTGCAAAGATAACGGCTCCAAAGTTTATGGATCCTCGCAGCAAATATGAATTGTTCTCGGGTTGTAGCCTTTCTGACACAGAAAAGGATGCAAGGTCTATGGTTTGTTATCAACTAGAAATAGTGAATCAAGGATTTCAGCAACTCTGTGAGAAACTTATAACAGAGGATGAGTTCATAACTCTGGTGAAAAAATCAGGCTTAACACGTCTGGCCTTTGAAGATTTGACAAGTCATCCAATGGGAGATATGTTTTTGTCTCCAGCTCTTACAGCATATATAAGGGCAAAGAATATATTTGATGCAATAGAGCGTGATGCCGCAGACCGACAAATAATCGTGGATTAGGCAATAAAACAAAAGATACGAAGATAGCTATGAATTATATCGAACAAGTATTTCGTGATAAGGCGAAGGATGAAGGGTGTTCTATTCTTGTAAGCAAATGGAATTATGATTCTACTTTGATTCCTGAAGCTTTGGAAACAATCCCTTTGATTTTTCCGCATTTTAGCAAGCATAATAAGTCTCATTCAGAGACGATATTGAACAATATTGTTAATGTGCTTGGAAAAAATGTTATAGAGCAATTATCTTCTACAGACTTATGGCTGATACTTGAATCTGCGTACTGCCACGATTTAGGTATGGTTATTACCGTAGAAATGATTAATGCAGCCCTTCAAGATGGAAGTTTTTTGAAATACTTTAGAAGTGTTTTGGCAGACCCTTTTCATGAAATGTATAAATATGCTGCATTTTATGCAATTAAAGATGGCAAATTGGTCTTGAAGCAAAATGACTTTTCGTTGATGATGTATGATAGTGTTCGTTTTCTTATGTCGGATTATTTCCGCTCAAGGCATGCGGATAATTCCCTGAAGGCGATAGCTAATACAGATTCTGTCTTAGCTTTGGATTTGCCAAAAGCAATAGTACCTACTCGTTTGATTAGTATGATGGGTGCGGTTTGTCGCTCACATACATTGAATTTTAACGAGGTTATGTCTTTGCCGCAGGTTGAGAATGGAATAGCTACAGATATGGCACATCCACGCTTTGTAGCTTGTTTGCTTAGATTAGGAGATATCTTAGACATAGATAATAATCGCTTCTCTGATGTGTTTATGAAAACGATAAGCGAGATGCCTGAATTATCACAACTGCATAAAGATAAGCATTTGAGTATAACACATCTACGTATTGATAGTAAGTACATAGAAGTTAATGCCAAATGTAAATCTCCTAGAGTGGCTAAAGTTACAAAGGATTGGTTTTCTTGGATTAAAGAAGAAGTGAACAACCAAACATTACGATGGAATACGATAGTTCCTGATGATATATCATGCTATTTGCCTACTATTAGTCATTTGGATATTGAAATAGAAGGTTATGATAACCTGTCAACCATTGAAATGCCGCAATTTACGATAGATGTGAATAAAGCATTAGAATTACTTCAGGGTAAAAACTTCTATAAAGACCCTTTTGATTCGATTCGAGAGCTTCTTCAAAATGCTGTTGACTCAACTTTATTAAAGCTTTATGAGCTTTATAAAAATACTGAAGTTGTTAGAAATGGAATTGACGTTAGCTTTTTGAATGCTGCAAAACAGTTTCCGATTCATGTGGAAGTAAGAAGAGATAGTAATGGAATCATTCAAGTTTCAATTTCGGATAAAGGGTTAGGAATAAGTAAGCAGCAATTGAAATTCTTGTCAAATACAGGAAGTAGTTCTAAGAATGTGCTTAAGCAAGATATCATTCAAAATATGCCTGAGTGGATGCGTCCTTCAGGTGTTTTTGGCATTGGTTTTCAAAGCATATTTCTTTTAACAGATAGGGTTGATATTGAAACAAAAGACTTTTTTACAGATGAATGCATTTCGATAGAAATGTATAATCCTCGTTCGAAAATGAAGGGTGATATTTATATCAAGCCATGCTCCCATATGTACGAGAGTGGTTTTAAACTTCATTTTTCTTTAAAAGAAGAATGTAATAGGCAGAAGAAAACTGAAAGTAATGATTTCTTTGATGAAATCCATGAAGAAGATAGTGTCGTATCTATTTGTGAAAAAGTAAAGCAATATGCAGAACTGTCCTTTTTCCCAATATATTGTAATGAGGAATATATAGAGCGAGAAGACAATCTTTACTTTGATCAGGAGACTGGTATAGAACTAAAGTTTTCAGACACAAATGAGACCCTGGAACAAAAGTTTTATTTCAAGAATGCTCTTGTTGATCCTTTGCCAAATGTACCGTTCTTTAGTATGGTTGCAAATTTCCATTCTTGTAATAGTGTGGATTATCTTACTTTAGATAGATGTGCATTTAAAGACAAAATGCAATCTGAAGCTCAAATTCTCTTATATCAGGCGATTGATAATTATTTGCATTCTGCATCTTATTTGCCTGTTTATAATAAAGGCGTTAATTCTTTCGTGCTTTTTATGAGGCTTATAGGGAAAACTTCTATACCAGTTTTAGAAAAAGATTGGGATTATGAATTCAAAGGTAAACCTATACATGAGTATTTAAATTATCATAAAGTTACAGTAACATCAACTTTTAATTCGTTAAATGGTATAGAATTAGAAGAAGTTGGAAACGAATTACACCTAATTGTAGATGTACTTTCAATGTCGTCAAGTGAAGATAGTATAAGGGTTTTCTTTAAGATACTAAGTGATCATTTTAAAAACTGTTATATAAAAAGATTGTTTGCAGAGAATATATTTAGGTGTGTCGAATATATTATGCAAGACGAAGATGAAAGTGATGATGACATAGATAACAGTATATTATCGTTTGATTGTGAAATCTTGAAAAACAACAGGCATAGTGTTATGCTTCCTTATTATAAAGGATTTAGACATTTGCGTATTCCTGCAGACAAAGCTATGGATATTGCTATTGATTTGAGCGTATTGCCAATGTTGTTTAGTAATAAAATAGTAAAGGTTATTTCTCCATTTAGATATGATGGTAGTAAATTAATAGATAGGCGTTGCCAGAAACTTTATGATTTTGTTCATGAATGTAATGGCAGCAGTATAGATGATATAAAAGCGGATTATGAAAAATTCTCTCAACTAATAATGGCTATGTGGAATAATAAATAGAAATGTGGTTGCTTTGCCTGCAGCTTTATTATAAAGCTAAATATAGAGACTCTCGGAATGATGCCATTTTCCATATATATAAATATTGGGAGAATGAAAGAAATGAGTTCTGTTTTGGGGGCTATATTATGTTGAGTTGAGACTTAATATATTATCATTATGGATATTGATTTGGTTAAAATATTGGTACCCATCCTTGCAGCTTTGCTAGGAGGATTTGTTGGTGCGTGGTTTCAAAATTTGTTCTTGCAGCATAAGACTAATAAGGTACGCAAAATAGCCATAAGAGGATTGTGTGTGTTTAAGAAGTATGCCAAGGATAGGCAGACTTATGATACAGCAGCCTCAGACTTTAATAATGAGTTAAATGTGGTTGAAAAGCGTGCAGTATTAGTGGCTTTATGTAAATTAGGCATTCCTGTTGTTAAGCCAGTGGATAATGTTTTCGATATAGCTCACATACGGTTTGAACATGTAGAAATTTCTAAGGATTCATTATTCTTGATGTCAGAACAAATTAATAAAGGCAATTGTGATACGATGTTCTTCTCTGATGTAGATGAATATTTCTCGTCAAACAGCAGGTTGTATGCTACTCGGGCAGTAGCAAAGAAATATGTAGATGTAGATTTGTCAAAGAGTAGATTAGATAAGGATACTCAACAGATAATCCATCCAGACTTAGCTACCAATCTTTTCACTCCTGGTGAATTAAATATATTATACGTATTCCGTTATCATACAACTTTAGACACCTATTTTGATGGAGCCGGAAACGCTAACCATTCTAGGATGCAGCAACTTAAAAAGGAAATAGATTTAGGATTATGGGATACCTATCTGTTTTGGGATTGGGAGGCTTACCAAAGTGTAAGAAATCAAAACAATATGGCTGTTACCTTTGCTAATATGATGCAGAATAATTTCGCACAGCAATGTACAACACAGATTGATAATAAAGATAGAGTAGAGGCAGCTACCCAACAAACTCCAAGCAATCATTAATATACCGGTGGTAGCAGATAAAATAATGATTTCAGATAGAGCTTACTGTTAGTTAAAATCATCAGCCCCCATGCGGTCCCATCCCGCATAATATGGCGTAGACCTTTGATGGTCCGCCAACCTTAGAGCGTAGCGGTTCTGAGCACCGGAGGGCGGTTACATCCTCTCGTTCCTGAGGAAAGAGAGGCTTGGTGAGAAAGGTGGAGCTCTCCTTGCAGGAGAGACGGAGAGGTAGAAAAAACTCCTTCCTTAAGGGTAAAGAAGGTTTCTGTCCCCTATAAGGGGAACCGAAAGGGTCTTAAAGACTATTGAAGGTAGGTTTTCGAACCCCTACACCTCTTTCACCATATTCCAGAGGAACAGGCTATTACCTATGATATATCTCCTCCACATACGCTTTGGCTCCTTCATCAATCTATAGAGCCATTCCAAACCGTGCTCCTGCCACCAGATAGGGGCACGCTCCACGGTACCAGCGAAGAAGTCGAAGACAGCACCGATGGTACCAACGTGACAATGGATGTAGATGGCCTTGTTGTCCTCATCCAAGAATTCATTTAAACCTTTAAGTCTAAACATCATCATATCAAATTCTCCTTTTTCAAAATACTCACGGTGTTATCCAGAAAACTCGACATATAAGAGTTTTCTTTGTGATCAATAACCCATGCATATATTTCTTTCATCATTTCTAAACCCAACTGCTTTTGTTCGGAGTTACCAATATAATAATAGGAAGTGGCAATCAGTTGTTTTGCCTTATTGATGTCCACCTCAGAAAGTGGATAGTTTTTATTATATAAGCTCTCATAAATACTCAAAGCTTCCTTTGCCGTGTCTATTGGATTATGCCCTTCTATAGTGTGGTTCTCTCTGCACCATTCCAATTGCGCAGCACCAATATTAACAAGAGTCTCACCGATAACTCGTTTGTTTTCTTTATGAGGCATATGCTCATAGATAAATCGACGAGCATCCAAAGCTTTCTGATAGTCTGAGATAGCATCATTCCATCTCATCAATTTATAAAACAAAAAGCCTCTATTGTGATAACCTTGCGAAGCATTTTTCATTCCTTCAATAGGATTGTAGCCATCTATAGTTTCGGCGTAATGCAAAAGTTTCTCCAACAGTTCGAAAGCAAGCGGCAAAAGAGTTTCTTTCATTGATTCATTCATATATTCCAGTCTGTCAATGATAAAAGCCGATATGCAATTCGGTAGATAGCAGAAACAGTAAACATAATGATAATCCTTGGGTGTTATCGTCAAATGATCTCGGCATTGATTAAATATAAACACTGCATGAGAAATGAGATCCTGCATCCCGTCATCCCAACGTTTTGGAATGGCTCGTAACTGTACTGCATAAAAATCGGAGCATTGCAACAGACGTACCTTCATTGGGTCATTCCATTCTTTTATGTCATGTCCCATCTGCAGAATCACATCCCATGCATCTTTATTTTTCTCCAAGTCTATGAACACATGTGCAATGCTCGTATATACCTTGAAGATAAACCTATGACTTGAAATCGAATGGTCATCTATCTGTTTCAAATTGGCGAGAACAGTTTTGTATAATTGCAGTGCAGCAGGGTCTTCATTGCGCATAAGGGCATTAGCAAAATTGAATCGACAAGTCTCTATAAATACCGATGAGATATTACGTTTGTCTGCCCAGTTAAAAGCAATATGGAAGAATTCATCTTCATCATAGTTTCCGTCATATTGGTCGTATGTAGCTTGCAATAGCTGCATAATGTCCTGCATACGCTCATCAGAAATTATCACTCCATGGTCAATAATCTTCTGCAATAGTCCATAAATCAATTTTGCTACAGATTTTATTTCATCCACATGAATATTTCCGTCCGACACGAGATAGTTCAAGCGAGCAACGAGTGCTCCTATAGTAGATAGCCAATCGTCGAATATCTGCTCTTTCTTCTTATGCAATATAGACAGACTCTTTTCCTGTATATCAATAGAATTGTTTATTGAATCCAAGTTCAAAGGTTGGCTTTCGTCTATATTCGTCTCAATATTGCTTGTTTGTAACGAAGCAAATCTTAGAGTAAGTTTTTCATTGACATATTTCAACAAGTTGTCCACTTCTTTATTCAAGACAACTTTCTCGTTTCTGCTCTTTGCATCTTTCTTATGAATCAAACTTTCAAGCTGTTTTCTCACGCAGTCCAATCTCTGACAATGTTCGAGCACCTGAACATCTTGAAATAAGCACTTGACAGCCGCTATCATGTAGCCAGCAAAAGTGACACAACCTTCAGAATAAGCAAAGCCCGAACTATCATCAAAGACTATCATATTTCCCTTTCTCTTACGATAGAGGTAGAGAAACAGATTTGTTTTGACATCATTCATGGTACCATACTCAATGGTGAACACGCCATAATTGGCTAAAGCATTGTTTATTTTTTGACAAGTATTCAAGAGGAGACTTCCTTTCTCCAAATAAATAGCTACAGGCAACTTCCCCTTATCACAAGCGGATGCCTTTATTGCAGTTACAATTTCCTCTTCTTCTTCCAAGTTACAATGCTCATGAGTCAATGCCACATAATAGTCAGATTGCTGTATCATTTCCCTTTGATGTTCTTCCATCAATATACATCGGGAGATATTATCGTCTTCAAGAGCATCATTCACCGAGCGTACGATGTTACCAAATTCAACACATCGTTTGGGAGCATCTGCACCTATAGTTGCATATATTTTATCTGTGGAAAGAGATGAATTAGCCGACATAACATTGTCACATTCATTCTTAGCGATATAATCCTCTATAACATTCATCACTTCCAAGCATACATGGTCAATATCGCTACATTTCATAGGCGCAATCGATTCGCTTGCAAGGAAGTCACTTACAAGGTTTACTCCATCATCAGCAGGAAGAGTAAACACATGTAGATTTTCAGAATTATTACTTTTGGCGAGCACGATTTCCTCTTGTGTATATTTCCCGCATCTGTTTTTGAACAGCCCAATAACGATTTGGCTTTCATTAACAAGATACTCGTCATACTCCGTTTGAGTTCTCACTCCCAAAAACTCTGGTCGATAGTCCTCCCATACCATCAACTGTAGCCTTACACCTTTTGCTCGCCACTTGTCATCGACTTGTCGAATTTTATCACCGATAATCATTCGCTCATAAGCCAACTCACAAGAAGAGGCTAAAAATAACTTTATTGTAGTCATGCACATAGGGCTTTATTCATTACCGTATAATACCTTTTGTTTATCCTCCCAGACCGCATAGATCAATCTATTGAAGGATGATTTTAGGAACCTAATGAGATCTCATTGTATCCCAACCGATTATTCTTTTATACACCAACTCTAGTTACAGCCATTTTGATACAGCTTTAATGGTTCTTGGAGACTTCTTGTGCTTATACTGTCGATAATCAACATTCGACAAATCAGGATGCTCCGTTTCATCCCAAGAAGGAAACTGCGACAATTCTGCTGCAAGTTCTTCATCCGTCTTAGTACGATACTTACTCCAATATCTATTCTCTTCCATACTTTTGCATTTAATCATTTGATGCCGCCAAAATTACGCTTTTTTATTGAAACCACCAAGAAAAAAGATAAGAATCTGCAATTATCAGCAAATTACGCAATGCGCCAGCCCTCTATTCCAGGCGGTTCCAGCTCACACAGCCTTTTAGTTTTTCTCCATCATACGATACGGAAGAGGTGCCCCCTGCCCTCGCTATAACAGAAACGGATGACAGAGATAAAAGCAATACCTTGGTACCGATTGCAGCGATAGCATAGTACCGATTGCAGCGCTATGATCAGTGTGGGATTGTAATCTAGTATCTTTTTCAGAGAAATTCTGATTAAAACCATATTCAGTATCTCCCATATCAACAAATTCATAGCTGATGCGAATCGGTAACTGACAAGAATTCCTGACGTCATCATTACTGATGACATTCCAAGGTTCTACAGATAAATCATCTCGCAACTGTTCGATGTCATCATCAAAAATCTCTATACTCATGCCGTTACCATACCTTTTCTGCGTTCAACATTCTTGGTATGACGCTCAGCATAATAGCTATACATCGTGTCCAATGACAGAGGATTTACCGAGCGTTCATAAGGTTTCAGCCCCTCACGCTTCTCACACCAAGGCAATTCAGAGTGAGTCAAGAATATGAGGTAATTCTGTGATTTGCTACCATATTTCAGTACTATCTGTTCCAACAATTGGATTTCATCATCGCCAAGTCCTAATTGCTTAGTAACCTCGCCAAGAGCTTCATCCATAACATCCTCAGTTGTTTCAAAATCTGCTGGTGTAAGATGCTCACACATGTTTCTATTCTTCCACATATTATATATAGTAGGGTAAACCGGTCCATTTACCCATGCTTGAGGAACATCTGCAAACAGTTGTCTCTGGCGACCAAAGAACACCATACTCCAAGCTTGCGCATAATAAAGCAATTTTTGGAGTTTCAAAGGGCTAACAGTCATCTGCTTCGTCAACAAAGACAAAGCAATATAACGAGCCACCATTTTTATATCATATATATTTTCTTCCATATTTTAGCATTTTATGTTTGTTACTGCAAAATTACGCTTTTTCTTCGAAACCACCAAGGAAACCACAAGAAATCTGCAACTCATCAGCAAATCACCCCAAAATCAGTAATCTATGAGCCCACAACTGCAAGCCGCAGCAAACTATCCCCAGGCGGTCCCAGCCCGCACAACTTGGCGCAGACCTCTGATGGTCCGCCAACCTTATAGCGTAGCGGTTCCGAGCACCGAGTAGGGCGGTTTCCCTCTTCTTCCCTGAGGGG
>OQVT01002808.1_pt1 | contig 11256 bp, 9 predicted proteins | sample 1691561 | NCBI WGS metagenome assembly OQVT01 (sample SAMN03418260, study PRJEB22391) | human gut metagenome | biome: human-gut; feature: organic feature; material: feces | host: Homo sapiens | place: Tanzania | collected 2013-01
ACCACAAGTACGACGTGGTGGGCGGCCTGTGCGAGAACAACGACAAGTTTGCCATCGACCGGATGCTGCCCAAGATCGACATCGGGGACGTGCTCTACATCCACGATACCGGTGCCCACGGCTCGGCTATGGGCTACAACTACAACGGCAAGCTGCGCAGCGCCGAAGTGCTGCTGTGCGAGGACGGCTCCCACCGTCTCATCCGCCGCGCCGAGACCCCGAAGGACTACTTCGCGACGCTTGATATAGATGATTGCATGCAGAAGTACCTCTGATATCAGACAAGCATTCATTGAAGGACCCGGAGGACTGCCCCGGGTCCTTTTTATGTCACGTTTCGTCGAATTGCCGAAGTCCCGCACCGTGCGAGGTTCTTGCGTATTTGCGCGACTGTTGTTATAATTAAAGGCCGTATTAACATTGATATGAGGTACAGCTATGGCATTAAAGAAGAAACCGGTCACCGGTATGAAGGACATCCTCCCGAGAGAGATGGAGCTTCGCCAGTATGTTCTGAGCGAAATCCGCAGAACCTATAAGGAGTTCGGCTTTACAGAGATCGAGACCCCGGTCGTCGAGCACATCGAGAACCTGCTCAGCAAGCAGGGCGGCGATAACGAGAAGCTGATTTTCAAGGTACAGAAGCGCGGCGATAAGCTGGAAAGCGCATTCCAGTCCGGCGATCTGGATGCACTCGCAGATTCCGGCCTCCGCTATGATCTGACCCTTCCACTGAGCCGTTTCTACAGCCAGAACCAGGCACAGCTCCCGAGCCCGTTTAAGGCGCTTCAGATCGGACCTGTGTTCCGTGCGGATCGGCCGCAGAAGGGACGCTTCCGTGAGTTCGTGCAGTGCGACATCGATATCTTCGGCGATGGAAGTAACGTCGCTGAGATCGAGCTGATCCTCGCGATCTCTACATTACTGAACCGCATCGGCTTCGGTGAGAAGTATAACTTCTCCATCGTGATCAACGACCGTGAGATTCTCCGTGGTATGCAGGCCTACGCCGGCTTCCCTGCGGACGACTTCGAGAAGGTCTGCATCAGCCTCGATAAGGCCGACAAGATCGGAAACGACGGCGTAAAGGCAGAGCTTCTTTCCCTCGGTTACGAGGAGAGCGTGATCGATAAGTATCAGGCGCTGCTCGCCACCATCGGTACCGGCGCACAGGATATCCGCACCCTCGGCGAGAAGCTGAAGGATGTGCTCCCGGAGAGCGTCACAGATAATCTCGCCACCATCGTGGAGACGGTGGCAGCGGTCAAGAGCGTCAATGTAAAGGTCCTCTTCGATCCGACCCTCGTACGTGGTATGGGCTACTATACTGGTCCGATCTTCGAGATCCGTGCCGAGGGCTTCAGCGGCTCCGTCGGCGGAGGCGGACGCTATGACCGTATGGTCGGGAAGTTCACCGGTCAGGATACCCCGGCCGTCGGCTTCTCGATCGGCTTCGAGCGTATCATCACCATCATGCTCGACGCAGACGAAAAGGTTCCGGGTGAGGGCACGAAGGTGGCCTTCCTCCTCGATAAGAACCTCGACCGTGCGAAGACCGCCGAGGCGATCAGTGAGGCGATGACACGTCGTCTTCAGGGAGAGACCGTTCTGGTATCCCGTATGAATAAAAACAAGAAGTTCCAGAAGGAGCAGCTGATGTCCGAGGGATATACCGAGTTTAAGGAATTCTATCAGGATTCGTTACAGTAAACGGGCTTCACGCGTCGCGTGCTGGTGGAAAGATAGAAGATGTGCCGAAGGCACATGGAAGCATTTATATTAAGAAGTCACTGTCCTGATTGACAGCGCAATCTATACATGAAGAGGTAAAAGCTATGGCAGAGTCTATGAAAGGTCTGCACAGAACGTGCAGATGTACAGAGCTTGACGAGTCCTATATCGACAGAGAAGTCACCATGATGGGCTGGGTTCAGCGCTCCAGAAACAAGGGCGGTCTGATCTTTACAGACCTTCGTGATCGTACTGGTCTCCTGCAGATCGTCTTCGAGGAGTCCGAGTGCGGCACCGAGGTATTTGAGAAGGCAGCGAAGCTGCGTTCTGAGTTTGTCATCGCGGTGACCGGTATCGTGCGTTCCCGTGGTAAGGATGCAAACAAGGATATGAAGACAGGAAGCATCGAGATTTCTGCCAGAGCACTTCGTATTCTCGCCGAGTCCGAGACGCCGCCATTCCCGATCGAGGACGGTATCCCGACGAACGAGAACACACGTCTCAAGTATCGTTACCTCGATCTTCGTCGTCCGGAGCTCGCGAAGCGCATCATGATGAGAGCGAAGCTCGCTTACCTCATCCGCAGCTTCATGAGTGAGAACGGCTTCCTCGAGATCGAGACCCCGACCCTCATCAAGTCGACACCAGAGGGCGCGAGAGACTTCCTCGTACCGTCCCGTATGCACCACGGCTCCTTCTACGCACTGCCGCAGTCTCCGCAGCTTCTGAAGCAGCTCCTCATGGTATCCGGCTTCGACCGTTATTTCCAGCTCGCACGCTGCTACCGTGATGAGGATCTCCGTGCAGATCGTCAGCCGGAGTTCACACAGGTGGATATGGAGCTCAGCTTCGTGGATGTCGATGATGTCATCGAAGTCAACGAGCGTCTGCTGAAGTACATCTTCAAGGAGCTGTGCGATGTAGACATTGAACTCCCGATCATGCGGATGCCATGGATCGACGCGATGAACCAGTACGGTTCCGATAAGCCGGATATGCGTTTCGAGATGCTGCTCCACGATGTCACCGAGGTGGTGAAGGACTGTGGCTTCGGCGTGTTCTCTGCATGTGCGAAGGACGGCGGTATGATCAAGGGTCTGAATGTCAAGGGTCAGGCGAAGATGCCGCGTAAGCATATCGATAAGTACACCGAGCTCGTGAAGGGCTACGGCGCGAAGGGCCTCGCATACCTCGCGATCAACGAGGATGGCACCTATAAGTCCAGCTTCGCGAAGTTCATGACGGAAGAGGAGCTCAAGGCGCTCTGTGAAGAGATGGGCGGCGAGCCGGGCGACCTCCTCATGTTCGTATCCGACACGAAGAACACGACCGTATGGAGCGCACTCGGTGCACTTCGTCTTCAGCTCGGTGCAGACCTCGATCTCATTGACCGCAAGGCGTGGAAGTTCCTCTGGGTTACCGAGTTCCCGATGTTCGAGTGGTCCGATGAGCTCGGCCGCTACCAGGCGATGCATCATCCGTTCACGATGCCGATGGAGGAGGACCTCCCGATGATCGATACCGATCAGGGTGCGGTACGTGCGAAGGCATACGATATCGTCCTCAATGGTACGGAGCTCGGCGGTGGTTCTGTTCGTATCCACCAGGCGGACGTGCAGGAGAAGATGCTCGAGAAGCTTGGCTTCACACCGGAGAAGGCGCAGAAGCAGTTCGGCTTCCTGATGCAGGCCTTCAAGTACGGTGTACCGCCACACGCTGGTCTCGCGTACGGTCTCGATCGTCTCGCAATGTGGATGGTCGGCTCCGACACGATCCGTGACGTCATCGCCTTCCCGAAGATCAAGGACGGCTCCGATCCGATGATGGATGCACCGGCACCGGTATTTGATGAGTCACAGCTCACCGACCTCGGCATCGCCGTGGTTCCGGAGGAGGAAGAGACAGAGGATAAGACGGAAGAGTGATTATCATCGTTCGGACAGGGGCCCCGGCTTGATTTCACACGATCTCTACGTATGGCTTCTGCTGTCGGCCCTCCAGGAGCTCCTTAGCTGGAATGCTTCGGGTTATTCCGAATTTTCTGTGAAAAAAATAACCGGGACTTGCGCACTGTGCAGGTCTCGGTTTATTGTATATTCTAAGAGATATTTCACTTATCATGGATAGAAATGAGGATGGAATTTGAATAAGGAACAATTCTTACATGATTTAACAGTACAGCTCAACCTGAGCGTTTCGGATCAGGTGATTCGTGAGCAGATCGCATATTACGACAGCTATATCTGTGGAGAGGTGCAGAAGGGGCGCTCCGAGGCAGAGGTCATCGAGGAGCTCGGTTCACCGAGACTGCTGGCGAAGACCATCATTGATACCGCAGAAGCCGCGGGTGATCCGATCGCGAGTCAGGATGACGAAATCCGCGGCACGGTCGATCTCGAGCCGGATTCCGACGCCTTCGACCATTTCCGCGCGAACTACAGCGGGGCCGCTGCGCGCAGCTGCGAGACCGAGACAGAGGACGCAGAGACCGTGCGCCAGGGCTATGAGGACGAGAACCACCAGGAGCGTGAGAGCTACGCCGAGAACGGAAAGCGAAACGACAACGGCTGGAGCGACCCGTTCTACCGCCATCATAACGAGCGGAAGGCGCAGCAGAGCACGGGCAGCAACGTGCATATCTTTGACGCGAGCGGCTGGGGCTGCATCGCCGTCTTCATCATCTTCTTCCTGGTATTCCAGCTCCTCGTGGGGCTCATCGGTGGTGTGCTGGCATTCCTTTCGCCGGTTCTGCTCCCGCTGCTGGTGGTCCTGGTCGTGCTCTGGCTGATCAAGGGCATCATCAACCACTAGTCCGGCACGTTTACGACGCCCGGATGAATCCGTTATGCCCGGACGCCGGACGGATCGGACGTCGGGCTGCGTAGCGCTTATCGCACCGCCTGTCCTGCCGGACGAGCGACATTTACTGAACATCCCCTTCGCACATTGCATTACGAAAGGTTTATATAATGAAAACATTTGAACTGATTGCGCCTTGCCATTTCGGTCTCGAGGCCGTCACGAAAAAAGAAATCATCAATCTCGGCTACGACATCACAGAGGTCACCGACGGACGCGTGAGCTTCATCGGTGATGCGGACGCCATCGCGCGTGCCAATGTCTTCCTCCGTACGACGGAGCGTATCCTGCTGAAGGTCGGCTCCTTCCGTGCAGAGACCTGGGAGGAGCTCTTCCAGGCGACGAAATCACTCCCATGGGAGAATTTCGTCCCGAAGGATGGCAGCTTCTGGGTTACGAAGGCGAGCTCGATCAAGTCGAAGCTGTTCTCGACCCGTGACATCCAGTCGGTGATGAAGAAGGCCATGGTTGCCCGCATGGGCGCGTACTATGGCGTTGACTGGTTCGAGGAGCACGGCGCGAAGTATCCGGTACGTGTATTTGCGTATAAGGATATTTTTACGGTCTGTCTCGATACCTCCGGTGAGTCCCTCCATAAGCGTGGCTACCGTCTGAAGCAGGGCCTCGCGCCGATCACCGAGACACTGGCCGCCGCGCTCATCATGCAGTCCGGCTGGCGTGAGGACCACGCCTTCGTGGATCCGATGTGCGGCTCCGGTACCTTCGTGATTGAGGCAGCGATGATCGCCGCCAACATTGCCCCAGGCATGGATCGTGCCTTCGTTTCTGAGGCATGGACGAACCTGATTGATAAGAAGTGCTGGTATAATGCACTCGACGAGGCGAATGAGGCCGTCGATCAGACGCTGCTGGAGACCGGTGTGAACCGCTTCGGCAAGAAGGTCGATATCCAGGGCTATGACATCAACCCGGAGGTCATTCCGGTGGCGCGTGAGAACGCAGAGCGTGCCGGCGTGGATAAGATCGTGCATCTGCAGGTGCGTGACATCGCGAACTTCTCGCACAGCGGTAAGTTCGGTTATATCCTCACGAACCCGCCATACGGTGAACGTATCGAGGATAAGCGAAATCTGCCGCTTCTGTACACCGAGCTGAAGGAGGCCTACCAGGGCCTCGACAGCTGGTCCATGCACCTCATCACGGCCTGGGAGGACGCGCAGAAGTACCTCGGAAAGGCGGACAAGAACCGGAAGATCTACAACGGTATGATGAAGACCTACTTCTACAGCTACGATAAGCGCTATATCCAGCACTCCGCGCCGCATGATTTTCGCGGGAAGCCGGGCGCAGCTGAGCAGGCGAAGAGATAATCCTGCCACTAAGGCTGAGTGCTCGGAAGAGTGCTGTCAGAAACACAGTACTACGATCTCTCCGTATGGTTTCTGACGGCACCCGTTCCGATCCCCTCGCTGAATTATAGGAAGGAGAGATCATGAAAATATTGATTACTGGGGCGAGTCGGGGCATCGGGCTCGCCTGTGCGAAGAAGTATCTTGAGATGGGGCATGAGGTCTATGGCATCGACATCCGGCCGGCGGGGCTCGAGGATGCGCGTTATCATCATTTCGTGGCGGACATCACGGGTGTGCTGCCGGAGATCGAGGGTGTCGAGATCCTCGTGAACAACGCTGGCGTCCAGGAGGGCGGGCGCGAGATCGAGGTGAACCTGCAGGGCACCATCGCAGTGACGGAAAAGTACGGCATCCAGCCGGCGATCCGCTCCATCCTTTTTATGGCTTCTTCCAGTGCGTCGAATGGCGCGGAGTTCCCGCTCTACGCGGCGAGCAAGGGCGGGATGGTGACCTACATGAAGAACGTCGCGCTCCGCATCGCGCAGTACGACGCAACGAGCAACAGTCTCTCCGCCGGCGGCGTGAAAACGGAGCTCAACCAGCACATCCTGGACAGCCCGGAGCTGATGCGCCAGGTCCTCGACGAAACGCTGCTCCGACGCTGGGCCGAGCCGGAGGAAATCGCCGAGTTCTGTTACTTCATGACGAACGTGAACCGCAGCATGACCGGCCAGGACATCCTCGTCGACAACGGCGAACAGCTGAAATCGAATTTTATCTGGTAAGCAGGATGCAGGAGCTGTCGCTTTCGATGGCTCTTTTTGCTTGCCGGAACTGTTACCTTGCTCTACAGACGGGGTAGGATTCGGATGATGAAAATGCTTGCCAATTTCAGGCAGATATAGTATCCTAATCCCCGTTATACGCTGGTTCGAAAACCTCCCAGGATAAAAAACTAGGCAAATACAGAATGACGGACACGGAAAGTGTCTTCTTTGTTTGCTTATGTTTCGCACGGAACATAAGCTTTTTTTGTAATTGGCTGGCAGCAGGTGAAAGAAAGTATAAGCTGAATATTTACATTCAAGATTATACTTTCTTTCACCTGCTGGGTAAGACGTGAAACGTCTCTGCCTTCTGCATCGAGTTTTTCGGAGAAAAACGAGATGCAGGATCAGCCAATTTTTTTATTGCTGACTTATGATGTTTAAAGGTGATCTATGAAACGAAAAGTAATTCTAGATTGTGATCCGGGGATCGATGATTCCCTCGCGATCATGCTGGCCCTGGCGAGTCCGGAGCTGGATGTGCGTGGCATCACGATCGTCGCGGGGAATGCACCGCTCGAGATGGGCTACGGGAACGCGCGGAAGGTGCTTCGTTTCCTCGACCGCGAGGACGTGCCGGTTTACCTGGGCGCAGACCGGCCCCTGAAGCGGGATTATGTCAACGCGCTCGATACCCACGGTGCGGACGGCCTCGGCGAGAGCTTTCTCCCAGATGTTCCGGTGGCGCTTCCGCCGGAGAAATCTGCGGTCGAGTTCATGCAGGAGGAGCTCCACGCAGGCGACTGCTCCATCATTGCCCTCGGCCCGCTCACGAACCTCGCTGAGCTGATCCGCGTGGACCGCGACGCCTTCCTCGCAGCGGAGGAACTTGTCTCGATGGGCGGGAACTACCGGAGCCACGGCAACTGTTCCCCGGTCGCGGAGTACAACTACTGGGAGGACCCGGACAGCGCCCGCGTCGTCTTTGAGACTCTCGAGGAGTACAACATACATCATGCACCGAAGCGCATCCGCATGGTCGGCCTCGACGTCACGCGGCAGATCGTGCTGACGCCGACGCTGCTTGAGTACATCGAGCGCCTGCATCCGGAGGTCGGGGGCTTCGTGCGGAAGATTACGAAGTTCTACTTCGACTTCCACTGGGCGTGGGAGGGCATCATCGGCTGCGTCATCAACGACCCGCTTGCCGTCGCGACCTTCCTCGACCCGACGATCACCTCGGGCTTCGCGGCCTACACCGACATCGAGACAGGCGGCATTTCCCTCGGCCAGTCCGTCGTAGACGTCGCGTCTTTCTACCAGAAGCCGGCCAATGCTGAGATCATGACCGAGGTGGACGCCATGAAATTCTGGAAGCTTTTCCTGCCGCGCCTCGTCGGCAGAACCGCCGCGGAGTGCCCACTGCTGCCGACCCTCATCTGACACCTTAAGAAAAACTTAATGGGGTCTGACCCCCATAAAATTTTTATAAACTGTCCGAAGAAGCGATGCGAAACCTCACAGCGTCCTGGGAAACGATGGAGATCGAGCGTGGATATATTGGAACGAATATGTGGATAAGTGCATCGCCATCGCGGAAGCACGCACATTTTCGGATACGGACATCTGAAGGAGAATAGTATGAATAACATGAAATCAACAAGTGTAAAGACCGGTGGAGCAGTAAATATGAAATTCACCACCGCGAAGATCGCCATGATCGCGATGGCCATCTGCATCAACTATATCGGCGGCCAGCTGGCCCTCGCCCTGCATCTGCCGATCTACCTCGACAGCATCGGGACGATCCTGATCGGCGCGATGTTCGGTCCGGCCTTCGGCGTGCTGCCACCGATGATCTCCGGTATCCTCATGGCCTTCACCGGTGACATCTACTCGCTCTATTTCGCACCGGTCGGCATGATCCTCGGCCTCACCGCTGGCTTCGTACTGAAACGGATCCACAGCGTCGGCTTCATGCTTCTGCTTTCAGCGTTCCTCATCACCCTGCCGGGCACGATCGTCTGCGCGATCATCAATGCGATCCTCTTCGGCGGTGTCACCTCGTCCGGCTCCTCGGCGATCGTCGCCGCCCTGTCGCACACCCCGCTCGGCCTCACCGGCGCGATCTTCGTCGTGCAGATCTTCACGGACTACCTTGACCGCGTGATTTCTCTCGCGCTCGTCATGATCGTTCTCCGGAAGCTGAAGCCGATGCTCCCGAACATATAATAATGCGCAGTGCATACTTCACCTTTTTCGTGAAAGTGAGGCACACAGCTTCTGAAAATGATAATAAATCAGAAGCTGTGTGCCTGCGCACCAGACCCCGCCGGCGTTGCTGGCGGTTTTTTATTGCTGCAAATGATGTATATAAAAAGAAAAGAAGCCACGGAGGATGCGGAAGAATACTTCGGTATATTCAAGTGCGCGTGTTCCCACAAATGAATCTATGCTAAAATAGCACTGTGATTATGAGACAAGTACACCGGAAAGAATGAAATGCGCTCGAGGGCACTGGCCCGAAACGGTGGAAGCTTTGTGCGACGTGAAAAATCGCTTATATAAAGAAGGGAACATATGTCAAAAAAATATGATGATATAAGATCAGAGTGCATCACCGGTACGGTGGCGAAGGCGGCAGACCGCTACGCGATGGACGTGATGGGACTCCGGTCTCTGACGCTGATGGAAACGGCAAGCAGTAAAATTGCAGAATACGTAATGAAACATTATCCGCTTTCACACAAGATTTCCGTGCTCTGTGGCGTCGGTAATAACGGTGCAGATGGTGTCTGTGCGGCGCGCATGCTCCTCGGGAAGGGCTATCAGCCGCAGGTTTACATCGTCGGAAGCCTGGAAAAGGCCAGCTGGGAATTCCTCTATCAGCTCTGTCATTTCCAGCAGGCGGGTGGTGCGGTGATGCTGTATCGCGCCGGCGACACGCTTCCGGACGACGACATCATGATTGACGGTATCTTCGGCATCGGCCTGCATCGCGAAATCGCGGGTGAGTATCGTCTCTTTATTGAAGAAGCCAATCGTCGCAGCCATGGCTTCGTCCTCGCCATTGACGCGCCCTCCGGCATCAACACCGATACCGGGGAGTTCATGGGCTGTGGCATAAAAGCGGATGTGACCATCACCTTCGGACGAAACAAAACCGGTCTCGTGTGCGGCGCGGGCCGGAACTTTGCCGGGCGGGTGCTGGTCGAAGACATTGGCATCCCGGACGAAGCGTATATCGAGGCGGAGGAGGCGTAATGAAAGAATATATCCTGGCAGAAGGGCACCTCGATAAACTGATCTCGATCGCAATCATCGTCGTGGTGTTTGCAGTACTGATTTCCATCACGAACCGCATCTTCCGGAAAATCAATCAGCGGAAGAACAGTATCTTCTATAAATTTCTGAACAGCGTGGTTTACGTCGTGCTCCTCGCGTCGGCGATCTACTCCGTGCTGTCACAGTTCGATATGGCGCGTGAGATCAGTACCGTCATCCTGCAAAGTGGTACCCTGATCATCGCGGTCGCAACCTTCGCAGCGCAGCAGGCCCTCGGAAACGTGATTTCCGGCTTCATGCTGTCTGCTTCCCGTCCGCTTGAAATCGGACAGAAGGTGAAAATCATGCAGGGCGGCAACCAGATCTGCGAAGGCATCGTAAAAGATATGACCTTCCGACATGTTGTGATCCAGAGCTATGACGGACAGAGCAATATCCTTCCGAACAGCCTCGTGGATCAGGCGGTAATCGTCAATGCAGACTACGTGGAGGGCACAGGCAATTACCTCGAGTTCGAGGTCGCGTATGAATCTGACTTCGACCTCGTCCGCGCCCTGATCCGACAGGCACTCGAAAGCCAGCCGGAGGTGATCAGGAAAGATGTCACGATTGCGATGAGCCGCGTAAGCCAGAATGGTGTTGTATTTAAGTTTACCGTATGGACGCAAAGCGTCGACGATAACTTTAAGGCATGCAGCGCGCTCCGCGAAAAGATCATAAAAGCATTCAATGAACATCATGTAATTATTCCATACCAGACCATTGATCTATATACACATTAAAAACTGCCAGGGTGTCCGGAGGACTGCCATCGGAGTACGGTGCTTCCGATAGCAGCCCTCCGGGCACCCTGGGTTCGCTTCAAAAAGTTTTTTCGAAAAAGTGAAAATGACGCTTGACATGCCCTGCTTTGTCTGTTAAAGTATGCAACTGTCGCCGCAAGCGAAACGGACACAAACATCCATCGCAAGCAGCTGACAAAAAGAAAAATAAAAAAGCGCTTGACACGAGCGAAACAGTTTGATAGTATATACAAGCTGTCGCGAGACGAGAGCACAACGAACCTTGAAAATCAAAGATCGATTAATACACAGACCCTGAAGATTCTAAAGAATTTTCAGAGACCAGCAATGGTCAAGCGATCAAGAGATCGCGCGAATTTATTCGCAGTAAAACAACGGACAGAACAAAGCTAAGCGAGTTCTGAATCGGAAAGAACTTAAAGGCTTCGGCCTTAACATTTAATATGAGAGTTCGATCCTGGCTCAGGATGAACGCTGGCGGCGTGCCTAACACATGCA
>OQVT01002810.1_pt1 | contig 11255 bp, 10 predicted proteins | sample 1691561 | NCBI WGS metagenome assembly OQVT01 (sample SAMN03418260, study PRJEB22391) | human gut metagenome | biome: human-gut; feature: organic feature; material: feces | host: Homo sapiens | place: Tanzania | collected 2013-01
CGCTATCCTATTCCTGAGGTTTGTCGTCATCTCGTTCGCGGGTACGAAGAGCACCTCGGATGATAACCAGAAAGGCACCCGCTATGAGTACATAGTTAGCATACGGTTGCACTTTGCAAATACTCAGGATTGCGCCAACCAGCAGCACAATCATACCGCTTATCAGAAATATATTCGATTTTTTCATTGCCCAATTACAAATTGCATATTACTAATTTCAATTTATTCCACGAGATAAATGTCTTCATCGGAAGCGTGCATATAGTAGTGTTCACGGGCATAACGCTCCAGACTATCGGTGTTTTGCAGCATATTGATGCCCTGCAGAGCAGATTGTATCCCCTCGCGATACATATCGCGTTGTTTTTCCAATTGGTGTATTTCCCGTCCGCGGCGAATAGAATGAATAAGACTCTGGTCACCCGCAAAGAGCATAATAAACACAAATATCAGTATTGTAACAACATACTTGTTGAGCAGATACTTTTTAACACGTATCCACAACAACGCCCAATCGAATTCCCGTTTGTTTGCTTGCATACTATCTGCTTAATTTGCCCGCAAAGATACAATATTTTTCTCGGATATGCAAATTGAATCAGGTCCGCCAAGATAAATTAGCATATTGTCATTAATATATACGAACACACATAAATAAATAAAGCAAACCGTGTTATAACTGCCGCCAATTGTGTAAAATTACTCATTTCTTTCAACATATTTGCACATTTGTCTCTTACTACGTATTTCTGCACAATAATTTTAATATAGAAAACGTTGGTACCACACATTAAAAAGAATTATTGATCAAGAAAAACAAAAACATTATTGATCCTATCAATTGGCTGGTTGGGACTTATGTCAAGTTGTTCTTCAAATGAAGACTTTTTTCCAGTATAGAGAACTATACAATGCAGATGTTATAGCGGCAGATATTAGTATATCACAACCTTCAACGGGAATCAACCTACATTATACAAATAATTTACATAACAATGAAGAAGAACTTTTTTTACCCGTTAATGGGGATATTTCTCCAATCGTGCAACCAGACAGCATATATGTTTGACATACGGCGGTAGAGCAAGCACATAGCCGCCAATGTAATAAGCAGAAAAACAAAAGAAACGAACACCCATATCAAAATACGGCTATTTTGTTTCTGCAAGAGTTTGGCATTCTCAGCATCGATGATAGGCAGAATCTGCATCAGTTCCATCTCGCGATGGTGTGCGCCGTAAAACTCGGCATCCTCTTTGGTACTACTTCTGATGTCCGCAACGGCAGAAAGAATATTGTAATGCATCATCATCTCCCGATTCCCCATCTGCTGATACGCAAAGGCGATCTTGCAATGCGGCGTGCAGCGACAAGGACAAGAAACAGAACACAATGAAAGGGAGGGGACGCAGTGCCATAAACATAATATTTTGTTAAATCAGAGACAAAGGTACAAATAATAAGCGAATTACGCAAATATACCCCCATCAGGGTTTTCCTATCACCGGCTTGCTATTCCACTCAACACAACTTGTCAATCTATCAATCTGGGCAAAAAGACCGGATTTCTGACTGGTTCGCCGCCCGGCTAAATCACCCTATTTCTATTTCCTTTTTTCTGCCTGCCGCCGAGCAGTTGCTTCGTCTGAGTCATCAACCACCCATTTCCGTCAATTTTTACACATAGGGTTGCATATTCCGTTGTATCTTTGCACCCGCATTTGGAAATGTGCGACAAATTAATAATTCCGATACTAAAATACACGACAAACTTTATGAAATTGAATTTCAATCTATTCCGCAGCGTAGTGCTATCTGCTCTGCTCCTTATGGGGGTAGCAGCCGAAGCACGTATCATCAGCGGAACAGTGACAGACCAAACAGGCGAGACCATCATCTCGGCTTCTGTGGTCGTAAAAGGTACAACGATTGGTACGGTTACCGATTTCGACGGTAACTACTCGTTGGAGGTTCCCGACGACGCGCAAGTGCTGGTATTCTCCTACATCGGTCTGAAAACGCAGGAGATTGACATCACAAGCGATGTCATCAACGTAGTCTTGAAAGAAGACAGCGAAGTGCTTGAAGAAGTGGTCGTTACGGGTTACGGAACGACCAAAAAACGCGATGTCGTTACCTCGGTTGCCAGCGTCAGTGCCGAGCAACTCAAAGACATCCCCGTGGTGAGTGCCGCCGAGGCGTTACAGGGTAAGTTGTCAGGTGTGAGTGTTACCACCACCGAGGGCAGTCCGGACGCAGACGTGAAGATTCGTGTGCGTGGCGGTACGTCGTTGACCCAATCGAATGACCCTCTTTATATTGTGGACGGTTTCCCCGTATCGAGTATCGCCGACATCGCGCCGAGCGACATTGCCTCGATGGACGTACTGAAAGACGCAGCAGCAACTGCCATCTACGGTGCCCAAGGTGCCAACGGTGTAATCATCATCACCACGAAAGATGCTGATTCGAATGAAGATGACAAGATGACATTCCATGTGGATTATTCCGGCTATGTGGGGTGGAAGACTATCGCAAAGAAATACAATGTGCTTGACCCTGAGGAGTTTGCACTCATGCAGTACGAGTGGGCTTACCAGAAAGACAAGAGCCTGTCGGGTCTGCGCAGCAATTTCTATGCCTATTTCGACAAACTCTACAACAGCACAAAGTACAAGAGTGATGAAGAAATAGAAAATACCAATATCAGCGACTTGCTTGCGGAATACAAAGACGCAGAGCAACACGCGTTTATCGATTGGCAGGACCAGACTTTTGGCCGTACGGGCTTTGCTTCCAACCAGTCGGTGAGTGTGAGCGGCGGTAACAAGAACGCCAATTTCAACTTGAGTTACAATCGCATAGACGACAAAGCCATCATGGAACAATCTAATTATGTGCGCAATAACCTGAGTTTGAAAGCCAAGTTCAAACCATTTAAGAACTTTACGGTAGGTTTCACTGCCCGCTACACCAATACCGATGTTCTCGGTGCTGGTTCCAATGCAATCAAAGATAACGGAACCGCTACCGAGTCCCGTCTGCGCAACTGTGTGGTTTATACACCTACAACGCTGTTGAGCAAAGACTCGGGCGAAGGCGATGAGGATGAGACATTCGGTTCGCTCTATGACCCATTGACCACGATCCGCGACAACTATAAATACAAGACGGACAACAAGTGGAATATGCAGGGGTACATGAGTTACAAATTTGCCAAACACTTCACCGCCCGCGTGGAGTTGGGTTATGAAAGTCGTGATATTCTGACAAACCGCTACTATGGTCCGACCACTTATTTTGCGCGCAATACCGGTCGTCCGGGCGTGGCAAGCGGTACGGCGCAAGTGCAAGTGGACAAAGAGAAAGAAACACGTCTGCGCAACGCCAACACGTTGGAGTGGAAACAAACTTTCAACAAATCGCACAATGTGAGCATTCTTGTGGGCGAAGAGACCATCCTGCGCAAGGGCGAGACCAACACCCAACGCGGTTTTGGCTACAAGGGACAGTACGACGTGCTTAACGGTGAGATATTCAACTACTTAGGTCAGGCATCGTATATGGAGATCAGCAACTATGTCAATCCGAAAGACAATCAGTTGTCGTTCTTCGCGCGTGCCAACTACGACTATCGCGGACGCTATTACCTGACTGCCACTTTCCGTGCAGACTGCTCCACCCGCTTCGAGAAAGAGAACCAATGGGGCTATTTCCCCTCTGTGGCAGCCGCATGGCGTATGTCGGATGAACCTTGGATGGAAGGCGCACAGGACTGGATGTCGAACTGGAAATGGCGTTTGAGTTATGGTATGGCAGGTAACAACAATGTCGATTTAGGCTACTTGCACCAAGATTTCCTGTCGCGCCAATTGACTTATTTTGACCTTGGCAACGGCTCTACGAGCAATATCCTGGTGGTAGGCGGTTCGGACAAGATTGCCAGCAACCCGCACCTCAAATGGGAGACAACCACCACCCGAGACTTTGGTTTCGACTATGGTTTCTTCCGCGATCGTCTGTCGGGTACGGTGGACCTCTATTGGAACACGACCAAAGACCTGATTATCCGTCAGACTTTGCCGGCACGCTACAACTATCAATATCAGAACATCGGTTCCACCCGCAATATGGGTATGGAGTTCTCTATCAAGGGAGTCATTCTGGATAAACGCTCCAAGAGCCTGAGTTACAACTTGTCGGTAGATGCCAATATCGCATTCAATCGTACACGCGTAATGGACTTGGGTAATGTCAGTTCGCTTAGCGCACAGACCAGTTGCTTCGGTTCGTCAGAATACCTGACTTTGGCTGAGTTCCTCGTTGAGGTAGGTCAGCCGGTAGGCAACGTAGTGGGCTATCAGACAGACGGTTACTATACAGCAGCCGACTTCGTAAGTTATATCCCGGGCACCAACACATGGGGACTGGTAGACGGCGTGGCTAACTATGGCGACGGGTTCCTGACCAACCAACCTGTTCCGGGTGCTATCAAATTCAAAGACCAAAACGGTGACGGTGTCATCGATGAGAAGGACAAGGTCGTTCTCGGCAACACCGTTCCTACGCACACGGGTGGTTTCAATATCAATTTCAACATAGGTGGCGACAAATGGGGTCGTTTCGACTTGGCGGCCAACTTCACATTCTCGTTTGGCAACAAGATTCTGAACCTCAGCAATATGGAGTACACCACCGTAACGGAGAAGACCAAGATGCGTAACCTCGTATCATCGATGGCATACAACAACCGTTATTCGCTCTTCTCACAAGAAGGACAATATATGCCGGAAGTACTGGCTACATCGGGCTTCGTGTTTGGCGATGCATACACCGAGATGGCAACGCAACTCGACCAAATGAACAGTGAGAAAGGGGCAACCACCTATTCGCCGATTATGTCGCACTATGTGGTTACCGACCAACATCTGGAGGATGGTTCGTTCTTGCGTCTCAACCAACTCACATTGGGCTACTCGTTGCCCAAAGACTGGATGACCAAGTCGAAGGTAATCAACAACATACGTGTTTACGTACAGGGTACCAACCTCTTCTGCGCCACCAAATACAGCGGATTGGACCCCGAAGTGGACACCCGTTCTTCCAAGAATCCGCTTACTCCGGGTGTCGATTTCTCGGCATATCCCAAGAGCCGCGGTATCAACGTAGGTATGAACATTCAATTCTAATGTCTTAACACATTATATATATAATAAGAATATGAAAGCAACAAAATATATAATCTATAGCGTTCTGGCATTGGCGTTGGTAGGTTGCGAGAAGGATTTCTTTGATACCGAATCGCCATCAGCAATGGACGTGTCTGTCTTCAAATCAACCGAGATGACAGCGCAGGCGGTAGGTGCTATCTATGACACTTTCGGCGAGGACAAATCGTTCCGCAACCGTCTGTGTGGAGGCTATGTCGCTATCAATACCGACATCGAACACAGCAGCAAATCCGAGGACAAGGATTGGGCTTCCTATTGCACAAGCAAAGGTACCGGCGACCTATCCACCTCGAACGGAAAGGACCCGTGGGCATACCTCAACTCGGCTATTGAGCGTTGCAACGTAGTGGCAGAGGGTATTCGTACATACTCCGATACCACCGACGCCACGTTCCGCTATCTGCTCGGCGAGACGCTCACCCTGCGTGCGTTCTGCTACTTGGAGATGATTAAACTGTGGGGCGATGTCCCTGCTTGCTTCAAACCCTTTGACGGCAAGGATATCAACGACCTCTATGTGGACAAAACCGACCGCAATGTCATCTATGAGCAACTGCGTCTCGACCTCAAAGAGGCGGCTGAACTGATGCCATGGTCGGAGGCTTGCCCCGGTACGGCGGCTAACTACACCGGGCGTCCGAGCAAAGCATTGGCCTACGGATTGTTGGCACGTCTGGATATGATGTATGCCGGTTTGGCAATGCGCCCGAATACATTCACCAAGGGGGGAACAAAAGATTGCTCCGTACAATACAATGTGAAAGATGCCGACAAACGCAAAGAACTCTACCAAGAGGTGGTGTGGGCATGTGCGCAGGTCATCAAAAAAGAGGATAATAAACTGGTAACCAAGGAAAACGGCGGATTTGAGAAAGTATGGCGCGACCTTTGTGCCGACAAGACCAACTACACCGAGTCGGAGTTTATCTGGGCTTTGCCTTTCCTCAATGGCGCACGTGGTCAGGTGCTTGCGCTCACAGGTCTGAAGATGTCGGAGCGTGTTCCCGGACACCTCATCAATACCAAGTCGTATGGCGACGGCAACAAAGAAAACACCAAGACCCAATCCATGATTGAGATTGTACCTACATTCTATTTCCAATACGACAAGGCAGACCTGCGCCGCGATGTAACCATCTGCCCATTTGCATGGGACTACGACAACGGTTCAGGCGTGAGCAGCGATGCCAAAGCATGCTTCCGCGAAACACCTGCCAATGAGAAAAAACTCTATCAGAAGTTGGCTGACGCATCGTCTATGCACCTCGGCAAAATGCGTGTGGAGTGGATGGTGCGCACCTATTCGAGCAACGAAGATTGTGTAGATATGCCGGTTCTCCGCTATGCCGACATTCTGCTGATGTTCGCCGAGGCGGCCATCGGTTCCAAAGAGGGCAATGCGCCTTCCAACCTCTACGGTCTGAGTGCGCAAGAGCAATTCGACAAGATTCGCACCCGCGCAGGCCTGACGTCGAAACCGCTTACTTTCGAGGCTATTGTGGACGAGCGTGCGTTTGAGTTCTGCGGCGAGAATATCCGCAAATACGACCTTATGCGTTGGGGACTGCTCAAAGAATCATTGGAGAATACAATGAGCGATTTGGCTGATCTGCGGGCTGGTACAGGCAAGTATGCAGGTCGTTGCGACTCAATTTATTTCACCTACAAGAAAGACAACTCCTTTGCTCAATCGGGCGATGCATACGTATTCGACAAGTTTGTCGGCTTGAACTTAGGCGACAGCCGTCCGGCAGAATTTGACAAGGCAAACGGTTGGGTAGCAAAAGCCTTTTATGTAAAGGCTTCCGACGACGCCACAACCGAGTATCTGGCTCCTGATAAATACTATCTCTATAAGGAAGGCACCAACATTGATATGCACCAATACTGGCCTATCTTCGATGTAAATATCAGTGCTTCCAATGGTACGCTTTGGAATGACTACGAGTATTAAAAATATATTTTTATGTGTGCTTTTCGCTCTTTTCTGCACGGCGTGCGGAGGGGGCGAAGAGCCTGTTATTACCCCTGAACAAACGCTCGCTTTCCCGGGAGCAGAGGGCGGAGGCAAGTATACCACCGGCGGGCGTGGAGGTGTAGTCCTCCATGTAACCAGCCTCTCCGATGACCCCAACGACGCAGGCTCGTTGCGTCATGCCGTCAACCTCGCGGGCACACGCACGGTGGTTTTCGATGTGTCGGGGACGATTCATCTCAAGAGCCAACTCAATATCGCCAACGGAGCACTCACCATTGCGGGACAGACTGCTCCGGGGGAGGGTATCTGCATAGCAGGCTATCCGGTGGAAATCAAATGTAGCAATGTGATTGTGCGATTTGTCCGTTTCCGTATGGGCGATGCGAGCAAAAAGGAGGGAGATGCACTCACTGTCCGCGGGCGCAAGAACGTCATCATCGACCATTGCTCTTTCTCGTGGAGTACCGACGAGTGTGTCAGTTGCTACGGCAATACCAATTTCACACTCCAATACTGTTTCATCACCGAGTCGCTGCGGCGTTGTTTCGTTCACGAAAAAGGTGACCACGGCTACGGAGGTATCTGGGGCGGAACCAATGCCACTTTCCACCACAACCTCTTGGCACACCACGACTCCCGCAACCCGCGTTTCGACCATTCCTACGTAGACAACAAATGTTTCGGACCGCTCGATTATGTGAACAATGTGGTGTACAACTGGGGCGGGAACTCGTCCTATGGAGGCGAAGGTATCGACCAACCCCGCCAAATCAATATGGTGAACAACTACTACAAACCCGGTCCCGCCACATCTAAGAAAACCCGACTGCTGGACCCGACTGTCTCCTGTCCTTATTGCGAAAAGACAGGCACGCTTATTCCGGGCAAGTTCTATCTCAGCGGGAACTATATGGTTGGTTCTGAGCAGGTTACAAAAAACAACTGGCTGGGTTCTACCGTCAAGTCAGACAGAGTCAAAGCCCTTACACGCTGGACGACCGGACTGACAACCCTCACCGCCGAACAGACAGCCGAAGAGGCTTTCGAGACGGTTCTGTCTAAGGCAGGTTGTTCCCTCCGCCGCGATGCTATCGACACACGTATCGCCAACGAAGTGCGCACCGGCACTGCCTCCTGCAAAGGCTCCAATGGCTCTACAGGCGGGCTGATTGATACTCCCGCTGATGCCGGCGGATACATCGAATATGTTTCTGCCGAGGCACCTAAAGACACCGACCGAGACGGAATACCCGACGAATGGGAACTCGCGCACGGCTTAGACCTCAATTCCGCTTCCGACGGAAAAGCCACTACCCTGCAACCGCCCTACACCAACCTCGAAGTATATCTCAATTCTTTGGTATCAGATTTATACTAACCCTATACTTCGTGCTATCAAGAGAGGGTGATTAGTGGGTGATTAGTGGGTGATTAATAGGTGATTGTCGAGAGGATACCGAGAGGATGCCGGATAGATAAGCCATAAACAAGATACTTTTCAATATACAATAACACAATAATATGAAACGAATTTTAACATTTGCGGTAGCATTGACGACTGCGTTCACTATGCTCCGCGCACAATCGCCCTACGCCGACTACTACGCCAACCTGCCGGTTGAGATGCAGCAAGTGGAGCCGCTCGCTTTCCGCAATGTGGAAATCAATATCGCCAACCTGGGCGCAGTAGCAGACGGCAAGACCAATGTCGGCGAGATTATCAACAAGGTTATCAAGAAATTGTCCAAGCAGGGTGGCGGACACGTCATCATTCCTGCCGGCACATGGCTCACAGGACCTATTCGCCTCTATAGCAATATCGACCTACACCTCGAAGACGGAGCAATCCTGCTTTTCTCCACCGACAAAGAACTCTATGTCCAAAAGTCGGACTCTCTCCGCGATGGCTCCAAGAAGTGCAATGCCTGCGTCTATGGTTCCAAACTCGAAAACGTAGCCATCACGGGCAACGGAACACTCGACGGACAAGGTATCTACTGGCGTCCTATCAAGGAGAAGAAAATCAAAAAGACCGACCCGCAAGTCTGGGACGAAGTGTTGGCTATGGGTGGAACGCTCCGACCCGACGACAAGAAACACTCCATCTGGTATCCTTTCAATCTCAATAAGGAACTCGGTGTGCCTAATATCGCCAAAGATGTTATCGCACAAGAGAAGATGCGCCCGCATTTGGTGAATATCACAGACTCAAAAGGCGTTCTTATTCAGGGTGTTACGTTGCTCAACTCGCCCAAGTTCCACCTCGTTCCCACGCGTGTGCAGAACCTCATCATCGATGGTATCACTATCCGCTGCCCGTGGTGGGCACAGAATGGCGACGCTATGGACCCGGGAAACATACAGACCGGACTTATTGTCAATTGCAACATCAGTTGTGGGGACGACGGTATATGTATGAAAGGTGGCGTAGGTCAGAAAGGTGTGGACGCAGGTCCCCAATCCGACATTCTCATCATGAACGACACCGTCTATCGCGCTCACGGTGGGTTTGTCATTGGTTCTGAATTCTCCGGCGGTATGCAACGCATTGTTGTTCGCAATTGTGTCTTCGACGGTACCGACATTGGCTTCCGCTTCAAGTCTGCTCCGGGACGAGGAGGTTGGTGCAAGGATATCTATTGTGTGGACAATGTGGTGCGTAATATCCGCGAAGATGTCATACATATCGAATCCGGATATGCCGACCGTGGCGCAGGAGTCAGTGCCACCGACAAGGACAAAAAGGACGCTTTCTTCCCCGATTGGAGCAATATCACTTTCCGCAATATCAATGGCGCAGTGGCAGAAAACGTGGTCAATATACAAGGACTGAAAGGTATGCCCGTACACGACTTGGTCTTCGAGGGCATAACCATCTACGGAGTAACCGGCACGGGTGTCAAGTTGGACTATGCCGAGAACCTCTTATTCAAAAATTGTAACTTCCGCACACGCGCAGGCTACGAGTTTGATATAAAGCACGCCGGCAATATCATCTACAACGGCAAAGACCCATTGACAGAATAAAAAACGCCTCTACCTATAATTTCACCCCCTTATTTCCCATCTTCGGAGAGAAATAAGGGGGTGTTTGCGAAAAATTACACACTTTGTGTCAATATATCTTTGTCTATATGATATATTTCCCCTACTTTTGCACCGTCTTTTCAGAGGACACTGATACAATCGGATAATTTTACATTAACCACATAAAAAACAAAACAGATTATGAAGAAATTCTTCTTTTTCGCCGCTGCCCTCGTTGCAGCAGCAACCATCAACGCACAAACCTACGATTTGACTGCGATGGATATCGCCGAGAGTGATATTACCGTTACCAACGGAACTATTACGAAAAATGACGCTAAAGCCTATTTTGAAGTAAAGAACACAGCAGGCGAAACCGTAGAAATGAGCATTAAGCAGTTGCCTAATGTTAAGTTTTCGTACAAAAACAGTGCTGTAAAAACCGCTTTCAAAGTATATTACAATGCAGAAGGCAAAAGCGGCAATGGCAAAATCCAAATGGATGGTAACCAACGTGATGTAACTATCAATAATCTATCAATAGGTACTATTGTTACATTGACAGTTTGCTCAAAGGGTGATACCGGAGCACAATTTGCTAAGAGCGAAAAGGGGGATGCATTTACCGGATGTGTTGCTGTTGATCCCAGTGCAGTGGGTATAGGAACGGCTCTCCCCGGAAAAACAGCAGAAGCAGGCAATACCTATGATATCAAGGTTCAAGCCGCTGCATCAACCATCACAATCCGTGAGACAGTAGGTGGTTATATCTTGAAATCGCTGACCATTGGTGGTGGAACCGCAATTGACAACACTGCTGTAGAGGCAAAGGCTACCAAATACATGGAGAATGGTGCTCTCGTTATTGTTAAGAACGGCGTTAAATACAACGCACTCGGTGCTGTTATTGAATAAATAAGAAACACACATAGTTGAAAAACGCTCGGTCTCAAAAAGACTGAGCGTTTTTTATACTCTTGTTTTCTATTACTCTTTTGTTAACCGCTGTACAGAGAATA
>OQVT01002811.1_pt1 | contig 11253 bp, 9 predicted proteins | sample 1691561 | NCBI WGS metagenome assembly OQVT01 (sample SAMN03418260, study PRJEB22391) | human gut metagenome | biome: human-gut; feature: organic feature; material: feces | host: Homo sapiens | place: Tanzania | collected 2013-01
AAAGGAGGCATCGCCATGAAAAAATATCCCTATATGATTTGTTCGGCGGCAGTTTTCTGCGCGCTCATGCTCGCAGGATGCGGCAGCAGCCACGAAAAAGAGCTGGAACAGCAAGTCGCTCAGCTCCAAAAGCAGGTACAGGACTTGCAGACCGATGCCGCAGGCAATCCCGAAAGCACGGGTTCCGGCGAATCCGCACCGGCTTCCGCACAGGAAGAATCTGCTGACACGCTGGATACACTGACCGAGAAGGTGCAGAAAGCGGTGCAAAATGCAGATGCCGCAACCGCTTCCGGCTCTTTGAATGAGCGAATTTCCGTCTTTTTTGAGCACAAAACCGCTTTAGACGCGCTGGATCGCGAATTGGATGCCTTGGAAGATGATTTTGAGGCACAGTACCGTTCCGGTTCTCTGCGCTATGAGGACTTCCGCACACGCGACCGTAAAATCGAGGATCTGGAGGAAAGTCTGGATGACGCGGAAGACCGTCTGGAAAATCGCTTTGCGTTAGATGATTGAGCAAAACAATACCCCCTGTGTAGGTTCCGAACAGGTTTTGCAGCCTGTTCCGGTTCCCACACAGGGGGCTTTTTGTCTATGCGCCGTTTTTTTACGATTTTTTTCGGTCTTTTTTCCGCTGGTCGTCCAAATATTCTCGTCCCCAAACGCACATCGCGTCGAGAATCGGCAAAACCGTCTGACCAAAATCCGTCAGTTCATACTCCACCTTCGGCGGCACCACCGGATACACATGCCGCTCCACCAAGCCGTCTTTTTCCAGTTCGCGAAGCTGCTGTGTCAGCATCTTCGGCGTCACCTTTGGCATCAGCCTTTGCAAACTGCCAAACCGCAAAGCGCCGTCTGTCAGATGATCCAGAATCAGTGCTTTCCATTTTCCCCCGATCAATCCCAACGTTGCCTCAATCGGACAATCATAGGAAATCTCTCTTGTGTCTCGCTTCATCAGGATTCCTCCTTCCGCCTCGACCGCCCTCTTTTCCGTTTTCTATCGTCACCAAAACCATAGTCACTTACCAAAAAGTGCAGTCTTGTTTCTCTCGCACCAATCTGGTACTATAATAACAATAGTAGCTTTCCCAAACATATTATTGAAACCATTTGCCAGTACCCCCATTATAACACCCGTCCGGTGCTTTCACAAGTTTTACCCACCGTTTCGCCTGAAATTTTCGTGTTCTTTTCCGGCAGAGATGTACACGCATTGACAGCATTCGGTATTATCCGACAGGTTGACAACAGAACGCTATCACAGCACAGTTGTAACCGTCACGCTGTACAAAATTCTGTCCGCTTTTATCCGGCGAATTCTTGAAAAAGAACACACACCATGCTATAATTAAACCATAAATTATGCAAAAGGGATTTGTACGCCTTTTTGCAGCATTGTATTCAAATGTTCTGTCCGAATCTGTCGGGCATAGAGAAAGGTGTGTTTTACAATGTACATGGACAAGGAAGTCAAGCGCGGCTATAACGAGTACCTGCGCCTTGATGAAGGAGAAGGCAAGGACGGCATGATGGATGTCGCTCTGCTGGTTATGGAAGCTGGAGATACCTATACCATCGAAGAAGCAGACAAGGAAGTTGCCTGCCTGCTGTTTGACGGCGACGTCAACATGAGCTGGGATGACCAGAGCGTAGACATGGTTCGCCCGAATCCGTTCGATTACAACCCGTGGTGCCTGCTGGTTCACAAGCAGACCAAGATTGTCATCACCGCAAAGGGTCCGTCTAACATTTACGTGCAGAAGACCCTGAACGACAAGACCGAGCCGGAGTTCCCGAACAAGCTGTTCCGTCCGGAAGATACCGATACTTGGGCACGCGGCACTGGCGGCGTTCTGCAGAACTGCATCAAGCGTGATGTTCGTACCTGCTTCGACCTCGACATTGCTCCGTACTCCAACATGGTACTGGGCGAAGTTATCAACCTGCCGGGCAAGTGGTCCTCTTACCCGCCGCATCATCATCCGCAGCCGGAAGTTTACTTCTACCGCTTTGACAAGCCGCAGGGCTTCGGCGCAGGCTGGGGCAACGGCGAGCTGTACGAGACCCATCACAACGGCATGTCTCTGATCACCAGCAAGATGCATTCTCAGGTAACCGCTCCGGGTTACGCATGCTGCTATGCATGGGGCATCCGCCATCTGCCGGGCGATCCGTGGGACAAGACCCGTGTTGATGACGTAGAGCATGAATGGCTGGTACGCGACGACGCAGACGACCACATCTGGAAGTGCTCCACCGGCTACTAATCCCCCATTTTACCCCCTTACCCCCGCTTATTTGAAAGAAAATAAGATAGATTTAAACAATGTGAGAATTGTGTAACAATTACATGAGGAGGAAATATTCCAATGAGACACATGGAAACTGTCCGTCTGACTACTAGCCAGGCGTGCATCCGCTTCCTGGAGAACCAGTATGTCAGCTACATCGACATGGACGGCAAGGAAGTAGAACAGAAGTTTATTCGCGGTATCTTCATGATCCCGGGCCACGGCAACTGCGTTGGCTACTGCAATGGTATTGAGCAGGAAATCAAGGACATGGAAGTTTATCAGGGCAAGAACGAGCAGGGCATGGCTCTGGCAGCTGTTGCATTCTCTCGTCAGCTGCGCCGCAAGCAGGCATTTGTCTGCACTTCTTCTGTAGGTCCTGGCGCCTGCAACATGATCACCGCTGCTGCTACCGCAACTGCTAACAACATTCCGGTACTGCTGATGCCGGGCGACGTTTACGCTTCCCGTCAGCCGGATCCGGTACTGCAGCAGATGGAGCAGCCGCAGAACCTGACCATTTCCGCACACGACTCTTTCCAGGCTGTTGTTAAGTACTGGGGCCGTGTAAACCGTCCGGAGCAGATCATGACCGATATGATCTCTGCATTCCGCGTAATGACCGATCCGGGCAACTGCGGCGCTGTTGCTGTATCCATCCCGCAGGATGTACAGGGCGAAGCTTATGATTATCCGGTTGACTTCTTCAAGAAGCGCGTTTGGAACATCGAGCGCCGTCCGGCTACCAAGAAGGCAGCAAAGAAGGCAGCTGAGATCATCAAGTCTGCAAAGAAGCCGCTGCTGATCTGCGGCGGTGGCGTTCGCTACGCTGAGGCTCACAAGGTATTCCGTGCATTCGCTGAAAAGTTCGGTATTGCTTTCGGCGAAACCCAGGCAGGTAAGTCCGCAATCGAGTGGACCCATCCGCTGTCTCTGGGCGGTCTGGGCATCACCGGTACCGAGTGCGCAAATGCTTTCGCACATGACTGTGACGTAGTTATCGGCGTTGGTACCCGTTACACCGACTTTACCACTGCTTCCAAGTGGCTGTACGACACTTCCGCTAAGTTCGTTAACATCAACCCGTCTGAGTTCCAGTGCCTGAAGATGGATGCTTATCCGGTTGTTGCTGACGCAAATGAGGCTCTGACCGCAATCAGCGCTGAGATCGACGCTCTGGGCGGCTACCACACCTCCGACGAGTACGCTGCAGAAGTGAAGAGACTGCAGGATGCTTGGTGGGCTGACGTAGATCGCATGGATCACACCGAGTACGTTGACGCTGAGTCTTACGTTCCGGAAATCCAGGACGCAAACCGTCGTGCTGTTGAGCATTACATCGAGTCCATCGGCTCCAAGCTGACACAGACCGCTGCTCTGGGTTACATCAACACCCATATCGCTCCGGATTCCATCTGTGTTGGTGCAGCTGGTTCCCTGCCGGGCGACCTGCAGGCACTGTGGAGAGCTCCGGTTCCGAACACCTACCACTGCGAGTACGGTTACTCCTGCATGGGTTACGAAGTTGCAGGCGCTTACGGCTGCAAGATTGCTTGCCCGGATCAGGAAGTATACGCAATGTGCGGCGACGGTTCCTTCGATATGCTGCACTCTGAGCTGATCGCTTCCATCCAGTATGGTTACAAGATCAACGTTTGCCTGTTTGATAACGCTGCTTACGGCTGCATCAACAACCTGCAGGTTGGCCAGGGCAACAAGTCCCGTACCACCGAGAAGAACATGCACATCCCGGGCACTCCGTACGATGGCTGCGATCTCGGTCCGGCAATGAACATCGACTACGCTGGCGTAGCAGAAGCTTACGGCTGCAAGGTTTACCGCGTAAAGACCATGGAAGAACTGGCTGCTGCACTGGAAGACTCCAAGAAGCAGACCGTTTCTACCCTGATCGACATGAAGGTTCTGCCGAAGTCCATGTCCAAGGAATGGGAAGCTTGGTGGCGTGTAGGCGTTGCTTCTGTTTCCGAGAAGCCGGAAGTACAGGAAGCTTACAAGAAGCTGCAGGATCATCTGTACGAAGCTCGTCATTACTAATTCCCTGCGCATACTGCGCACAGAATTTTCTGACTGTTTACAAGAGTCTGCCCTTCGGGGCGGGCTCTTGTTTTTTTGTGCGCCTTTGCAATTGACTTCCCCTGTATCGGTGTTTATACTAAACATGATAGTCTGGATAATGGGGAATAGGAGCAAACGATATGGATCAGACATTTTCAAGAGATGATACCAAATTGATGAAAGGCGCTGCAATCATTCTGATGCTGATGCATCATCTGTGGGGCTTTCCCGAACGCATTGCGGGCGGTGAACTGTGGCATGTGCTGAGCATCTGCGGCGAAAGCTCTCTCACCTACTTCGGTTCTTTCGGAAAAATATGCGTTTCCTTTTTCTTTTTTCTCGGCGGCTACGGCGTATATCTCAGCACCCATTCCAAGCGATATGATTTAATCGCCAAGCTCAAGGGACTGTATCTTTCATATTGGAAGGTCTTTGTGATTTTTATTCCCCTTGCGTTTTTCTTCTGTGCGCATCAGCCGACATACTGCGAGGAGGCGGAAATCTGCACGCGATACGCCGAATTTTCCAGACAGGAATGCTTTAATAATTTTATCGGTTTTTCAACCTCCTACAACAGTGAGTGGTGGTTTTTGAACCGTTATATCTGTGCATTGATTTTGTATCCGGTCATTGACCACATTGTTCGCCGGCATTCTACGCTGTTCAACATCTGGGCGGTTATCATTGGTACCATTCTCATCACCAATGTGTTCCCCGCCATCGGCGAGTTGGAAGTGCTCGGCACACTCAACGACAATTATCTGTATCATGCCTTTTTCCTGCTGTCCGCACCGTATACCGCTTGTTTTTGGATGGGTGCCGTCTTTGCAAAAGGAAATCTGTTGATACAATTGCAGGACGCTTTGCGCCGAAACAATCTGCTTCATCCGGTTCTTGATGTTTTTTTCATCGGCGTCATCATTCAGCTGCGCTCTCGTCTGACGGAACAGACGCCGGATGTAATTTATGTGCCGTTTCTCATTCTATTCTTGTTGGATTTGCTGCGCTATATACGGCCGCTTCGCTGGCTGCTCCTGCGCATCGGCAAGGAAAGCACCAGCATGTGGCTCATTCATCCGTTTTTTTGCTACTACTTCTATCCCGTTGTAAAAATAGTCGTTGCACCGCGCTGGGGCGTTTTGTGTTTGCTTGTTTTGCTTGCGCTGTCCTATATCGCCGCGCGGCTCGTCCGGCTGTTTTGGCAGGGCGTCGGCAGTATTGTCCGGCGCACTCGATCGGCGTTTCTTAAACTTTCTTAATCTTTTGGAAAACCTCTTTTCTCTCCTCCTTTTTTATACTATACTGTATGATGATGTGTATATATTTTTATGGACAAACGAAAAAGAGGCGTAAAAAATGACAAAATGGAAGAAACGATTGATTCTCTCCGGCATTGCCGCCGTGTTATGTGCGGCGATGCTGGCAGGCTGCGGTGCATCCAACAGCCAGACAACTGATAAAGATACGGGCGGCAGCGCGCAGACCGCTTCTGCGGACGCAGGCAGCGCGGAGCGAGCAGCGGAACAACAAAAGAAATTAGAAGAACAGAAAAAAAAGGAAGAACAGGAGCAAGCCGCCAAAATTCCAAAGGGCGACAAATACATCGCCCTGACCTTTGATGACGGACCGACCGGCAACGAAGGCGGCCGCACCGAACGGCTGCTGGACGGCTTGAAACAGCGCAATGCGCACGCAACCTTCTTTCTGTGTGGCTACCGCGTCAAGGATTTCAATTCCATGATGAAGCGATACTTAGCCGAAGGCCATGAGGTCGGCAATCACACGATGGATCACCGGCTGGCGCATGAGGTTTCCGATGGCGATTACGAGCAGGTTTCTTCCAACAATGACCTGATTCAGTCGTATACCGGTCAAAAACCGACACTGTTCCGTCCGTGCGGCGGCGAGTACAACGACAGCGTGCAGGCGTCCATGAAGCAGCTCGGCATGCCGCTGATTCTGTGGGATGTCGATACCTTGGATTGGAAATACCGCGACGCGGCTTCTGTCAAGCAGCACATTCTGGACGGCGCGCAGGACGGCGCAATCGTTTTGGAGCATGATTTATATGAAACAACCGTAGAAGGCGTTCTCGCCGCGATTGACGAACTGCAGCAGCAGGGCTACGCATTTGTCACTGTATCGGAACTGGCAAAAATCAAAGGCGTTACACTGGAGCCCGGCCAGGTATATACCGGTTTCACAGACGAGGATTTGGGACTGACCGCAGAGACCGATGCGGCAGCAAACAGCGAAAGCACGGAAAGCACCGACAGCACCGCAAACACCCAAGCATCCGACAGCACATCCAACTAAACAGATAGAAAAAAAAGCACTCCGCGGAGTGCTTTTTTGATGGAAAAGTTATCTGCCAAGAAAAACAAATGGCAAAAGCCCTCTCTGTCGCTGCGCGACATCTCTCCCAGAGGGAGAGACAAGTTTGGACTGCGCGTAAAAGCTAAAAATTCGCTCCCGCTTCTCGGCTCTCCCTTCGGGAGAGCTGGCATTTGCGAAGCAAATGACTGAGAGGGCACAAATTACGCTATCCAAACACACGCAAAAAGAGGCTCCTCAAGCGAGGAGCCTCTTCGTACTTCCGAGAACGATATTAGCGGATGTAAGCTTCTCTTAGCCGAGTACCAGCGGGGAGAAGATGATGTACATAACAACTACTACCAGAGCACCAACGGTAGCCCAGATCTTGCCGGTCTTCCACGGAGTCATCTCGATCTGCGGTACGTTCGGCATCTCGAATTCTTCCTTTGCCGGAGCGAACTTTGCAACTGCAAAGTAGATAATGCACTGAACAACGAAGCATACGAATACCCAGTACAGGTAGTGCATCTTGTTAAATACGGTGAAGTAACCGATAGCGTACAGAACGATATGTACCGGAACGCCGATCTTCGGAGCCAGCGGGGATACCTTCTTGTTCAGCATACCGAACAGTACTGCGCACAGGATCGGCATGGAGAACAGACCCCAGCACTGGTTGATGAAGTTCATGATACCGGTACCGAAGTACATGATAAACGGGGAAATGATGATGCCCAGAATACCAAATACCAAGCCAAAGATCTGACCAACCTTTACTACCTTCTTTGCATCTGCATTCTTGCCCCAGATCGGCTTCCAGATATCCAGAGAGAAGATCGTAGAGGAAGAATTCAGTACAGAGTTGAAGGAAGACAGGATTGCGCCAAACATAACGGCTGCGAAGAAGCCCATGAGCGGCTTCGGCATAACGTGCATAACCAGCATCGGATAAGCAGCATCGCCGTCAAACTTTGCACCGGAACCTACAGTCAGAACGCCGCCCTGCATCAGCTGGTAAGCAATGACGCCCGGGATTACAATTACGAATACGTCCAAGCACTTGAAGAAGCCAGCCCAGATAGCACCCTTCTGTGCCTCTGCCAGGTTCTTCGCGCCCAGAGAACGCTGAATGATAGACTGGTTGGTGGACCAGTAGAACATGTTGTTTACAAACATACCGGTGAACAGCAGCGGCCACGGAATGTACGGAGCCATTGCGTTCGGAGCGGACCAAGCATTCATCTTTTCCGGGGTAGCGGTTGCGAAGTGCTTGATACCTTCGAGGAATCCGCCGCCGTCCAGCTGACCCAGAGCGACGAAGCCGAGAACCGGAACCATGAAGCCGCCGATCAGAAGGCCAACGCCGTTGATGGTGTCAGAGTAAGCAACTGCCTTCAGGCCGCCGAATACGGAGTATCCCATACCGATCAGACCGGTAGCAACACATACAATCGCAATTGCAGCGAAGTAGCTGATACCGAAAAGCTCCTGAATGCCGAAGATCTTCTCCAGTGCTACAGAACCAGAGTACAGGATGGTCGGCAGCATGGTAACAACGTAAGCGAACAGGAACATGATAGAGAACATGTTCTTGGTTGCCTCATCGTAACGCATCTTGTAGAACTGCGGAATCGTTGCGATGTTGCCCTTCAGGAATCTCGGCAGCAGAACGAATGCCAGAATAATCAGTGCGAATGCGGAGGTAGCTTCCCAAGCCATGGTTGCCATGGAACCAGAGAAAGCCTGACCGTTTGTGCCGACCAGCTGCTCTGCGGACAGGTTGGTCATCATCAGGGAACCTGCGATAACGATGCCCGGCAAGCTGTGGCCTGCAACGAAGTAGCCTTCCTCAGTATCCAGCTTCTCGTCACGCGTCTTGTACGCGGACAGGATAGCTACGAACACTGTAAAGGCGACAAACTCAATTACAGTTAACATAACTTTTATTCTCCTTTTTCTAAACTCTCTCCACGCCTTTCGTCATGGTGTCCCGGAATCACCCAAAAGGCGCAAAATCAGCTGTTTCTAAAAGAACTCAGCTGTATTTCCATGTATGATTATAGCAGACGTCTTGACCTTTCTCAACCCTGACCGGCAAACTTAGTGTTAAAAATTTCGAAACAATTTTTGGTTGTTTTTCACAAAAACAGCCGGTGGATTTTTTCCATCGACGCCAAAACATTTTCAAAGTCGGTCAGATGTTACCAATCCAAACGTCCGATTTTCAAGTCCTTGCTCAATTTTTGTAGCGATCTTGCGAAAAAATGCGCTTTCTTTTTGAAAAACACACACGTGTCAAATATTAGACGTGTTCCATGCAAAACCAATATAATTATGCAGTTTGCGCCGCATCTTTTGCATAATTATTCTTTATTTTCCATTTATTCGCAGAGCAAAAACGGTGTATCAAGGCGAAAGAACTGCTACATTCTCCTGAAAATGCAGCAGTTCTTTCATCATACAACAACAAAAGGGAAATTTTGACTTGCAAGAATACAGGCATATATCGGCTCCTGAATTCCGATGTATTTCTGTCTTAGGTTCTGAACTCCTTCCGCACAGGCCATATGGTCTATACGTCTTGCGTTACAAAGTATACCATATTCTTTTTCTGTCGGCAAGGGTGTGTGCCATTTTTTGCAGACAAAAAAGATCCCCGCGGGCGCATGCCCGCGGGGATACCATATCCGTATAGAGTAGGATAGAACGATGCTTACTTGCCCAGCAGCTCGCGCTCGATGATCTCGCGTGCTTCCGGTGCCTGCTGCTCCATCTTCTCCGGGAAGCCGAAGTAAGATACGCAAGCGATGTTGTCGCCGCCAACCTTCGGAGCGTCAGCCTTCAGCTGCTTGTTTGCGAAGTCCATCTCACGCAGGGTCTCGAAGATGCCCGGGAAGTCAACCTCGCCCTCACCCATAGCGGTGTGCTGATGGATGGTAACGTCAGCTCTGCCGCGCTGGTTCAGCCAAGGCGGATTCAGGATGTAACGGCAGTCCTTGGTCTGGTTGTAGGTGTCTGCAAACAGAACGTGGGTCAGCTCGTCGCCAGCGTACTTCAGCATGTGGCGAACGTCGCCCTTGCCCTGATCGTAGAAGAAGCCATGGGATGCAGAGTATACATAGCCCAGGTTCTTGGAACGGAAAGACTTAACCAGATCGCAAGCCTCGTCGTTGAGCTCGCAGAAGTCATACGGATGAGACTGAACCTCAACACGCAGACCTTCGCGCTCGATGATCGGCAGCAGCTCTTCCATAGAACGGAACCACATGCCATTGCAGATTTCCTGCTGGTTCGGATCGCCGGAGAACTCGGTGTTGATAACCGGTACGCCCATGTTTACTGCGATCTCGATGATCTTCTTCCAGTTTGCAACAGCGTGCTGACGCTGCTCCTCGGTCGGGCCGCTCCAGCGGTATACTACGATGAAGGAAGAGATCTCTACGCCGGTCTCCTTGAGAGCCTGACGATACTCTGCCTCACATTCCTTGGAGAACAGCGGATGCTTGTAGAACGGGTTGATGCGCGGATGCGGAGACTGCTCGATGTACTTGTAGCCCCAATCAGCTACCTTATGCACCATGGTGTTGATGTCATACTGCTTTGCAAGAACGTCAACGTCAAAAGCAATTTTCATGTTGGTTTCCTCCTCTAAAAATCCTTGGTGTGCCGCCTGTCAGGGGCGGTTCCCTGTTGTTGCCCCTATTATACCGTATGGGAGACCCGTCTCACAATGATACAATTTGCGGACTTCCTGATAAATCCTGCTATTTTTCAGTAACCTTCTCTTGATTTCTTTTCTCCATGCTGATACCATAAATACCAAGGAGGGGTTTTGTCATGTTAATTCCGGAAACCGGCGTGCATCAGATTTCAGAGCGATATTTTTTCACGCCGTCTGCACTCGCGCGGGACTTATTTTATTATCCGTCCCGCTGCGGACATTACTTTTGCGACCACACATATTCCTTTAATCATCAGGACAAGATTGCCCAGCAGAGCGACCACAACAATCATATCATGCTGTTTCTCGTACAAAACGGTGCACTGGAGCTGAAGATTGACGGCTGGGACATGCTTGCCACGCGCGGACAATTTGTGCTGTTTGACTGCCGCCACCCATACCAATATCAGGCCTCGGACGGCTTTGAATTTATCTGGCTGCTGTTCAACGGGCTGAATTCGTCCTCTTTTTACCAGCGCATCATCCGCTCACACGGCGGACACCATGTATTTTCGACTGCCTCGCTGCCGGAAATCTTACAGCTTTTGGATTCTCTGCTGAGCAGCTGCGCATCTGGGGAGCGCATGAGCGAAGCTGCCTATTCGCAGCTGCTGCACCGCATGCTGTGCCTGCTTCTTTTGACGGAGAACCCGCCGGAAAAGGCGGAGACCGACCGCATCGCGCTTGCCATTCGATACATGAACACGCATCTGTTTGAGCCGATCAATGTTGCCGCCGTTGCGGAATCCGTCAATTGGAGCCAGTCACATTTTTCCCGCGAGTTCAAGGCGCACACCGGCTATTCTCCATACGAATACATTATTTTGCGCCGCATTGACA
>OQVT01002812.1_pt1 | contig 11252 bp, 11 predicted proteins | sample 1691561 | NCBI WGS metagenome assembly OQVT01 (sample SAMN03418260, study PRJEB22391) | human gut metagenome | biome: human-gut; feature: organic feature; material: feces | host: Homo sapiens | place: Tanzania | collected 2013-01
CGGGGTAGCGGGAGAGCAGGCCCGTGCCAAACAAAATGTCTACGTAGACGAAACTGAGGGCAATATTGCCGAAGGTCTGCCGGTTCTGCGCGAGTCAAAAATCAAGGCTTGGGTCAGCGTCATGTACGGATGCAACAATTTCTGCACATACTGCATCGTTCCGTATGTCCGCGGGCGCGAGAAAAGCCGCGCCATTGAGGCAGTAGTGGGGGAGTGCGAGAAGCTTGTGGCCGACGGCGTGCGAGAGATCACGCTTCTTGGACAGAACGTCAATTCGTACGGTCGAAACATCTACGGTGAGCCTAAGTTTGCCGAGCTGCTTCGCAAAGTCGCTGCCACGGGAATCGAGCGGGTTCGCTTCACCTCTTCGAATCCCCACGACCTTACTGACGAAACTATTTCTGCGATGGCGGAGCTTCCTTGCGTTATGCCGCACCTTCACCTTGCCGTACAGAGCGGCTCCACACGCGTTCTCAAGGCAATGAACCGTAAGTACACGCGTGAGCAATATCTCGAGCTTGTCGGGCGCCTGAAGGCTGCTATGCCTGATCTCGCCCTATCCACTGACATCATCGTCGGATTTCCGGGCGAAACCGAAGAGGACTTCGAAGAGACGCTTTCGCTCGTTAAAGAAGCCGCTTTCTCAAGCGCCTACACCTTCATCTATTCACCTCGCCCCGGTACCCCTGCGGCAAAGATCGCCGACGACACTCCGCACGAGGTCATTCAAAACCGTTTCGATCGTCTTGCTGATTTGGTGGCTCAGCAAGCTCACGACGCGAATCAGGGCGACCTAGGCAAAGCTGTCTCGGTTCTCGTCGAGGGCTCCTCCAAGCGTGACGATTCCGTTATGGTTGGCCATAGCGAAAAGATGCGCACTGTGCACTTCTTGCTGCCTGATGGGGCGGATCCTTCGGATTACGTCGGAAAGATCTGCAACGTGAAGGTTGAAGAGGCTCGCACCTGGTATTTGCGCGGCAAGATCGAGGGCGACCCCCGATGACCTTGCCGGGACCCGTAATCGCCCTTGTGGGGCCAACCGCTTCTGGCAAAAGCTCGCTTTCTGAAGCTGTCGCTTCCAGCCTCAATGGTGAGGTCGTTTCGGTTGACTCTATGCAGGTATACCGCGGGATGGACATTGGCACTGCAAAGACTCCCGTGAGCGAACGAAATGTGCCGCTCAGGATGGTTGATATTTGCGACCCCTGTGATGATTTCTCGGTCCAGCAATTCCAGAGACAATGCAGGGATTGCGTAGATGAGCTTCTCAATTGCGGAAAGCCTGCCGTTCTTTGCGGGGGCACCGGATTATATTTGGATTCCGTAATCGATGAAATGAGCTTTCCGTCCGGTGAAAAGGGCGACGAAGCTCGCTCTCGTTATGAATCTATCCTCGATGAACTAGGCGTCGACGCGTTATACGCGCTGTTAAAGGATATAGATCCCGATAGCGCAGCTCTCATCCACCCCAATAACTCTCGACGAGTGATACGCGCGCTCGAAATGCTTGATGAGGGAAAGAGCTATGCCGAGCACCATGAGGGCTTGCTTTCGAGGGCTCCTCACTATGAAGCGCGCATTTGGGCTATTTCTATGGGGCGAGATCGTCTCTATGCTCGCATAGAGACTCGGGTCGATCAGATGGTCGCCACGGGCTTGGTAGATGAGGTTGCAAGCTTGCGTTCCGCCGGTTTGTCAAAGGATCGCACCGCGGGCCAGGCAATTGGCTACAAAGAAATTCTTGATTACCTTGACGGTCTGATTTCGCTTGATGAAGCCGTCGCTCTCATTAAAACGCGCACGAGACGCTATGCAAAAAGACAGCTGTCCTGGCTTCGTCGTGACGGCCGCGCAAAGTGGCTCGACTACGATACGATTAGCGAGGCGGAAGCCCTGAGGCTGATTGTGGATGATTACCGTAAGGCCAAGGAGGCAAGGTAGCGTGGGTCGGTTTGAGCCGTTTGAGACCGCTCCTGTTCCCGAGAGGGCGATTCTTGTCGGTGTTGACCGTGGCGGCTCAAGATGGAGCTGTGACGATTCCCTGGCCGAGCTCGGACGTCTTGCGGAGACCGATGGCGCAGTTGTTGTCTTAACAATGAAGCAAAGACTCGATGCGCCAATACCAAAAACCTTTATTGGCAAAGGAAAAGCCGAGGAACTCGTTAGCTATGTAAGGAACCTCGATGCTGACGTTGTAATTTTTGACGACGAGCTTACTCCATCTCAACAGTCAAATCTAGAACGCGCTGTTGGTGAGCCGGTTAAAATCATTGACCGTACGGCCTTAATCCTTGATATCTTTGGTGAGCATGCCAGGACAAAAGAAGGTCGTCTCCAGGTTCAGCTTGCTCAACTTCAATATGTACTTCCTCGCCTTCGAGGCATGTGGAGCCATTTGGTGGGTGAGCAGACTCGCGGCGGCATCGGTAGTCGTTTCGGTCAGGGAGAAAGTCAGCTGGAGGTCGATAGGCGACTCATCCGTGATCGCATTTCTACGCTTCGCAAAGAGCTTTCAGAGCTTGAAAAACGTCGCGGTGTCCAGAGCAAAGCACGCTGGGATTCCGGCGTTTTTCGCGTTTCTCTTGTTGGTTACACAAATGCCGGCAAGTCGTCGCTGCTTAACAGGCTTACGGGAGCCGGTGTGTATGCCAAAGATGAGCTTTTCGCGACGCTTGACCCGACTACCCGCTCTCTAGTTTTGGAAGAAGGGCGAAAGCTGACCCTTACCGATACGGTTGGGTTCATCCAGAAGCTGCCCACAACACTGGTAGAGTCGTTCAAATCAACACTTGCAGAAGCGCGTGCCGCAGATTTACTCCTTCTAGTGGTTGACGCGTCAGACAAGCGTTGGCGAGACCAGATGGCAGCTGTCGTCGAAATCCTTAGGGATATCGATTCTGATGGGATTAGACGCGTTCTTGTTCTCAATAAAATCGACCTGTTGACCCAAGATGAAAGAATCGCCCTTAAAACGGAGAACCCAAGCGCTGTTTTAGTTTCTGCTGAGGACGGCACAGGCATCAACGGCCTTTTATACCGCATCGGTAAAGAGGCGTCTGAGGGCGACGAGACCATAACCGCCCTGATCCCGTACAGCAAGGGACTCCTACTGAAGATGTGCCATGAGCGGTGTCAGGTTATTCGAGAGCGCTATGTAGATGGTGGACTGCTGGCAACATTAAAAGCTTCTGAGCGCATGAGAGCGACGCTTGAGCCTTATCGCGTTGACGATGACCTAGAAAGCAACGCCGCTCAGAAGAAGCAATAAAGGTTGATGCGCCACATACACCGCTAATGCGTGCCTGCCAATAAACTCAAGCGGCGGGCAGGAGATCTTTTCTATGGGAATTGGGATTCCAACATTTCGGATTATTTGGCCGGCGGCTGAGCCGGCCAAGAACATCAGCGAATAGGGGAGAAGGGGATAGTAATCTCCCGAGGAAAACGTAGGTCCCGGAAATCCCAGCCAAGAAATCCATTCGGTTGAATATAAGCAGCTAGGAAGGCTAACCTTCAATCTTCCGAGTTGCAGATACCCATTTGGAAGTTTCAGCAAAAGTAGGAACAAGCAGATAAAGGCCATTAGTGAAACGAGGCCTTTTGGTTCAACGCCGAATTTACGGAGGATGGCGTAAAGCATCGTTGATGCTGACATGCAGAAGATGATTCCGAATGAAATAGGTATATCAACTGCTACGAGATAGGTGACCGACCAAATAAGGAAAGCCACGAGCCCGTACTTGACGGCACGTTTAGTGTTGTTATGGGAATACGAGCACATAATTCCGGCAAGAAATAAGAACGTCCAAGAAATGCTTGCACGCCAAGCATCCTCAAAGGGCGGCTTGAACCAAGATAGCTCGATACCAGCCAGCTCAACTAAGTCATAACAGTAGTGAAAGCCAATCATCGAGACAACGCAAAGTCCGCGTATGCCGTCGTATACGCGGACCCGACGTTGAGGATTGTGACCTCCGCACTGAGAGTTAGCGAACAATTCCTCAATCATGACTATGAAACTGAACGAATCAATGCCGTTACCTTGCCGATGATCGTGGGGTTATCTGCATAAATCGGTGCCATGGCATCGTTCTCGGGCTGCAACCTGATCCTGTCTTTTTCACGGTAGAAGGTCTTTACCGTGGCCGAATCATCTATAAGAGCAACAACAATCTCACCATTGTGAGCTTCGCTCTGCTCCTTGACGACAATATAATCTCCGTCGAAGATCCCGGCATTGATCATCGACTCACCGCGAACTCTAAGGATGAAGGAACTCGCGTCGCCGACGATGCTCGTCGGAAGCGAAAGCGTCTCCTCTACATTCTGCTCAGCGAGAATTGGAGTACCGGCGGCAACGCGGCCAACAAGCGGCAGCGTAATGATGTTGTTGTTTGCGTCCGAACTAACCGTGGCAAGCTTATTTGAGGACTCTTCGGACTCTTCAGGCACAACCTCAATAGTTCGGGGTTTCTTTGGGTCGCGCTTGATATACCCAGCGGTTTCAAGGGCCTTAAGGTGCATGTGGACAGTGGAGGGGCTCGCAAGGCCAACAGCAGCGCCAATTTCTCGCACTGAAGGCGGATAGCTGTGTTCTTGTGTGTAGGCACAAATAAACTCGTAAATTGCGAGCTGACGCTTTCCGATCTTTCTATTAGCCATGGATGCCTCCTTTATCCGTGCGACCATGCTACCGCAAACATTTGTTTTCTGCAAACGAGCGTTCGATTGTTGTTGACGCGAACAGATGTCCGTTATAAGATACATACAGATGTACTAGCGAACAAAGGTACGCTCTGTATTTCTGTCCCAACCACTTTGTATAAATGAGGCAATCCACACGAACGGAAAGGTCTCACCATGCAAGCAGCCATCTCTAACGTCGCCCCTTGCTATGCAGCTAATGGCACCAGCGCTCTCAAGGCGGATGCTGCGCCCAATCTTTATCTTATCGAGGGCGGACGGAGGGATACGACGACCCGACCTGTTCGCACGGCACCTATTTCCAATAATTACCCCATTGTCCTGGCTATTGTTCTAACTGCAGTCGTGTTGCTTATCGGTGCAATGAGCATATCTTTGGATAGTGTACGCGAGGCCTCCTTCTCCGATGCTATTTGCAATGCCGGTACCGTAGCCGTTGACGTCGTTCCTGGAGACACAATTTGGAGCATCGCAGAGGCTCACAAACCCTCCGGAGCGCAGACTTCAGATGTCGTTGACTGGATCCGCAGGGAAAATAACCTCTCGTCTTCAAACTTGAGCATTGGACAGAACCTCGTGGTGCCGAACTGCTCCTCGCTGTGATACCGTATGGGCAGCCTATTCGAGGAGGACAATCGTGAGATGCCCGAGGTGTGGCTGTGAGGATAGCAAGGTCGTAGATTCCAGGCCGAGCGAGAGCAACGATGCAATTCGCAGAAGACGCGAATGCACCGGATGCGGTTTTAGGTATACAACTTACGAGCGCTGCGAGGAGATGCCCCTCATTGTGGTTAAGCGCGACGGCCGCAAAGAAACCTTTGAGCGCCAGAAGCTCATGCGTGGATTATTCGCTGCAACTGTTAAGCGCAATGTGCCCGCAACGACCCTTACTGAGCTTATCGACGATATCGAGAGCGAGCTCCGAGACGGCAGTGTAACCGAGATTTCCTCGATTGATCTGGGTAGCATGGTCTTAAAGCGTCTCGTAAAGATCGATAAGGTCGCTTACATACGCTTTGCATCCGTATACCGCGAATTCAAAGATGTTGATGAGTTCAGCGAGGAACTGAGGAGTCTCGAGAATGAATAGCGATCGAGTGGATCTTCCCATTAAAAGGCTTGATCCTGACGTGGTGCTCCCAAGCTATGCTTACGAAGGCGACGCTGGTCTTGATCTGAGGGCGAATGTTGATATTGATATTGCGCCTTTTGAGAGGAAACTTGTTCCGACTGGTCTAGCTATCGCTATTCCAGAAGGTTTCGCCGGCTTTGTCCAGCCTAGAAGCGGACTTGCCCTCAAAGCCGGTCTTTCTATGGCCAACACCCCTGGTCTCATTGATTCGCATTACCGCGGCGAGCTTAAGGTTATCGCGGTCAATCTTGATGCTAACGAGTCGATTCATATTTCAAAAGGTGAGAGAATCGCACAGCTGGTAATTCAACGCGTTCCCGTGGTTTCGCTTATAGAGGTTGACGAGCTTGACGAAACAGACCGCGGTGAGGGTGGATTTGGTTCAAGCGGGGTTCATTAGGAGATAAGACAGACTGCTTCGTCAGTCTGTCTTTTTTTAACGAAGTCATGTACTTCTAGAATGAGAGGAGGCCACAATGAAGGTTCACGACCTAATTGTTATCGGATCGGGACCGGCCGGAGATACAGCTGCACTGTATGCCCAAAGAGCGGGCATACAGACACTTGTTCTCGAAAAGGCGGCGTTCGGCGGCCAGGTGGCAGTTACCTCGAGAGTCGATAATTATCCCGGTTCCACTGAAGTCGACGGTTATTCGCTAATGGAATCAATGAAGTCGCAGGCGCAGGAATTTGGAGCAATGTATGAGAATCGCGAGGTTCTCAATGTGCGTATTAGCGGGGATCGCAATCACTTTTTATTGATAACACCAACAGAAGCTATCGCATGCAAGTCTGTTATAGCTTGTTTCGGGTCAAAACCTGCACGTGCCGGCTTTAAGGGTGAACAGGAATTCACCGGGCGCGGCGTATCGTATTGCGCAACATGCGACGGAATGTTTTATCGAAACAAACAGGTGTTCGTATGTGGGGGAGGGAATTCTGCCGCTCAGGAGGCGCTTCACCTATCTCATATTGCGTCACAGATTGTGGTGCTCGTGCGCAAAAACCAAATGCGTGCGGATCGATTCCTTGTGGACCAGCTCGAACATGCTGAGAATGTTGAAATTCGATACAACGCGAGCTTAGTAGAAGTATCCGGAACAGAGCTCTTAGATTCGCTGACCATTCGGAACAACATCACAGGTAACCTTACTCAGCTCAGCTTCGAAGAAGGTTCTGTTGGCGTGTTTGTATTTGTTGGCAATTATCCTCAAACCGAGCCCGTGAAATCAATTCTGAGCCTCGATGATTCAGGTCATATAATCACGGACCAAGATATGAAAACGAGCGTCAACGGGCTATTTGCTGCCGGAGATTGCAGGGCAAAATCACTGCGCCAAATTGTAACTGCAACGTCAGATGGAGCTATAGCTGCTCACACTGCCGCCCAGTATTTGAATGAAATAAAACCGCGATAATATATCTTATGTAAAGTAAGACTGCACAAAAATAGGAGGGGTTGCACACCCCTCCTTTGTTATCTCTGTACCGTTGGCCGCGTCATCAGATCTAGCTTCAGCATAGCATCGGTTTCTGCCTCAGCATCCATGATCATGAGCAGCTCATCCAAGGCTTCAAGTTTGGTGGACCCCTCAGGAATCAACTCAGCCGAGGCCCTCTCAATCATAATGACGCGCGAACCGTCTGGCCAGGGCACATCCTGTATGAGCATGCCTTCAAGCCTGCTTCCCGCCCCCACGTGAATCTTCTTAACCACTTTTTCGCCCGTGAGGCCGGTAACTACAGGGTTATCGATTGCCACATCAAGCTGTTTGGCCAGCAAGTGCTCATAGAACGGGTCCGTCTTCGTCATATTCGCAACCATATAAGAAAGGATCGAAACAAGAGATACGGAGAGCATCGCATCAAGAGAACCCGTAAGTTCGAACACCATGACGACCCCGCAAACCGGAGCCCTCACAACCGAGGCAAAGAGGCCAGCGATTCCCAGCGCAACAAAGTTTGGGTAGTACGCAAGATCAAAGCCAAGCGCTTGGTTTGCAAGGAGCGCAAACCCGCTGCCTGTGAGCGCGCCCATCACCACGAGCGGAAATAGGGTTCCACCGGGGGCACCAGAGCCAAAAGAAATGGTGGTAAACAGATATTTACCCACGAGCAGCACGACAACAGAAACCAGCGCCAACCCTTGAGGCTCAACGATCTTCTCGAAAATTGCGTCTCCGCCACACATAAGGTCAGGCCATACGAACGCAACAACGCCAGCAAGCATAAAAGGAACAACAAGCCGCAGGTATGGTGTAAATTTAGATATCTTATTATATATTGTCTGACAAGAGAACATTCCACGGTTGTGAAGCGCGCCCAAAATACCGCAAAGAACTCCTAGGGCCACGATAAGCAAATAGTCACCATGAGGAAGGTCACGGACGAAACTGAGCCGCATAACTGGCTCCACACCAAGCACGCCTGAAACAAGGTAGTCTGCCGCAAGAGAGGAGCACATCACCGAAATGATAAGAGACGCCGTGAACTCCTTGTGGATCTCTTCAATGGCAAACAAAACACCGGTAAGGGGAGCATGGAAGGCTGCGGACATACCTGCCGCGGCTCCACAAGTCACAAGCAGGCGCTCCTCTCCCCTCTTTCGTCCAATTGCTCGGGACACTGCTTTTCCTGCCATGCCTCCAAGCTGAACACTTGGACCTTCTCGACCCATAGATAAACCAGCAAAAGCGCAAGCCGTTCCTTCGAGGAACTTTGCGAAAATGACGCGATGCCACGGCATATCAAGGTGATCGATGACCTCAGCATCCACTTGCGGAATGCCGGAGCCCACCGTAGCTGGTTCCCAGCACATGAGGGCACCTACAAACACAAGCAAAACAAGAAGAACGAGGAACCAAAGAGCCATAAGAGGTATGTTTCCGGTAATGGCTCCGGTAATTGCTCTCAGGAGCTTCTCGGCATTTGAGAGTGAGAGTCGATACAACGTCACCACTCCCCCGCCTACAAGGCCCACGAGAACCCCCTCGAAAACAAGGTCGATTTGATATCGTCGTGAAAAACGCCTCGACACCACGGCCGAGGCGTTATTTGAGTTGTTCTTGTCCACTATGGACTCCAAAGAATCAGATGAACGAAACGACTAGTACGAGCCGCCCCCGATAAAAGACCAAATATTCGTGGTGCAAACAGAATAACCCGGCCTAGGTGCATGAACCATGGTGCCACCGCCAAGATAAATACCGACATGGCCATAGTCGGTGAAGATGAGGTCGCCGTAGCTCAACTGGCAAATATCGGTTTTCCAATCACCTGACGCTTGAAGCGATGAAATCATGGCGCCGGTGGTACGACCCCTGGCATAGCCGTAGCTATAGCACACAAGACCCGAGCAATCAAAGGAATTCGGGCCCGTAGCGCCGTAAACGTACGGCTTTCCAATCTGCGCAAGTGCGGTCGAGACACCGCCTCCGCCAATCGACGAAGTGGAGCTGCCCGAATTCGAATTACCGGGAGTTGTATCCGACTTACTCGAAGGGGCGTTGGGCTCAGGGACATTCTCGGCGTCATGGTTGGCCTGGTCCTTGGACTCCTTCTCCGAAGGGGCGTTCTGCTCAGCCTTCTGGGATTCCGAGGCGTGCTCATTGGCATCTTTTGCTGCTTGAACAGCAGTGGTGACCGCGCCGTTGTTCTGCTTGATTGCATCCTCAGCAATCTGCTCTTGAAGAGCGGAATCGAGTGAGTTGAAGTACGACATAGCCTCGCTGACGCGGGAATCATACTCGGATGCCTGGGCCTGAAGCATCTCGACCTTTGCGGACTGCTGCTCCTGTTTGTCCTCGAGATCAGCTTCCTCTTGTTTGAGCTGCTCCTCGAGCGTCTTAACGGAATTAATTACGTCCGCCCGTTGCTTGGATACCTTGTCCATGTACGTAACGCGGCTCACCAGATCATCGATGCTGGTGGAGCCGAGAATGAAATCAAGTGCAGAAGCAGATCCCTGTTTGTAGTTCGAGCGCATGATTTCTGACAACTCGCTCTTTTTTGCCTCAAGATCTCCATGGGTCTGCTCAACCTCGCTTTGCTTAGCGGAAAGCTCTTGAGAAGTGCTCACAACGTCATCAGTTGCGCCCTGAAGCTGAGACTGGATATCAGAAAGCTGGCCCCCGAGCTCAGCGAGTTTTGCTGCGGCTGAATCAACATCTGCCTGCGTGACGGCAAAAGCGGGCACAGTGCCCAAGCCTAAAGTGAGCGATGACGCTAAGCCAACAGTGACGATTGACTTAAGAATACGCATAAAAGAAAACATCTCCCTGGAGATGGGTTGTAAAAGAGTAAGTTTCAATTACAAAACGATACTACAAACCCCGCCAAACAAATGCGTTTGACGGGGCGTTTTCATGGATGGCGCAATGGAGTTGGCGTCTGCAAATACTATTTGACCGAAATAAGCGAGAACACGTCGATGTCTGGGAACTCCTTTGCGATGGCATCCCTTGGAGAGAGAAACTCCAGCTCAAGGATAAATCCGAAACCGGACACATTAGCGCCCGCCTTGCGACACAGTTTGGCAGCAGCTTCGATGCTCCCACCAGTGGCAACAAGATCGTCGACAAGAAGAACCCTGTCGTCAGGCGACAAAGCGTCCTTGTGCATCTCTAAAGCATCAGTACCGTATTCAAGGGAATACTCCTGCTTGTTGACGGCGCGCGGGAGCTTTCCGGGTTTGCGAGCGGGCACGAAACCAACGCCAAGCTCGAAAGCAACGGGAGCACCGACCAAAAAACCGCGCGCCTCGGGGCCAACAACCTTCGTTATCCCAGATTCGCGGAAATGGTCGGCGATTTCCTTAACAGCGGACCTGAACGCATCGGCGTCACCAACGAGGGGCATGATGTCCTTGAAGATAACGCCGGGTTCAGGGTAATCCGGGATATTTACTATTCGACTTTCATAATCGAAACCAGACATGCAAATACCTTCTTTACTGCGCAGGGGATACTCCCCTACTCGCCCATTCCCTTGAATTCCTCTCGGACACGACGTCCAATAAGCTCGTTTCTCACCGCGTTGGTGAGGCCGAGCATTCTTGAAAAGGCCATCTCGAATTGCTGGCGGCTTTCCTCGGTCCGCTCCACCTCGACGCCCCCGCCCTTCTTTGCAAAGACCATAAGAGCCTGCTCGAAGGTCGAAGACTCGCGATTTGCCGCGATGACGTACTGCCTCAAGTTCTTTGCGCCGAAACCAAAACGCCTCAACTCGTCACAAATGCGAATAAGGGGCAAATCACGCCCATCGACAAGATCACGTCCGTGCGGCGACTTCTTTAGCTGGATGACACCGGCCTCGGAGAGCTCGCGCACAAACGAAACCGTCGTTCCACAGAGTTCCGGGATTCGATCGATTGAGTGGAGCCGGTATCCAGCTCTCACTGTTTCCAAGGTCAGGTATC
>OQVT01002814.1_pt1 | contig 11248 bp, 7 predicted proteins | sample 1691561 | NCBI WGS metagenome assembly OQVT01 (sample SAMN03418260, study PRJEB22391) | human gut metagenome | biome: human-gut; feature: organic feature; material: feces | host: Homo sapiens | place: Tanzania | collected 2013-01
AAATATACTCGTGATGAAATTTGCGAAAAGCTTAAAGAACACGACATTATTGCAAGAAAATATTTTTATCCGATTACGAATGCTTTTGATTGCTATAAGGACAAGCATGACGCAAAGGCAGAAACACCTGTGGCGTATGATATTTCATTTAAGGTTGTTACATTGCCGCTTTATGCTGATTTGTCGCTTGATGATGTGGACAAGATTTGTGATATAATTTTAGATTGATTTTAAGTTGTTCGGAGATAAAATATGACTGACTGCATGAAGTTTTCGGGGAGATATAGAGTACCCGTAAAACAAGGAACAGCAATTTAGAATTATTTAGGATTCTGACTATGCTGTCTATTGTCGCTTATCATTATGTCGTTAATTCAGGATTGCTTGCTGCGGATGGTGTTATTAATTCAAATCCAACTGCGATTCATTCGCTGGTTTTGCTTTTAGTCGGTGCATGGGGAAAAATAGGCATAAACAGTTTTGGCTTATATTTATTACATTCGCCATTGATATATATTACATTTACATATCTTTTGAATTCATCTCCGATTGTGGTTTCATTGTTAAATTTCTTTGTCTTTGGAGGTCTGGCATATTTGATGACTGTGTTGATTAGGAAAACGCCAATGAAGCTTTTGATAGGAGGTTAATATAATAAATATTATAGCTTAATTTTGCATAATTCTGATTGTTATCATAAGGAGGTTTGTAAACATTGAGGAAAAGAAATTACGGGCTTGATATTGCAAGGATTGCCGCGATGTGCGGAGTTGTTGTGCTTCATATTCTCGGCAGGGGTGGCGTGCTTACAGAGCTTAAGCCGTTGCAGGCATCGTATGTTACATCGTGGTGGCTTGAAATACTTGCATACGGCTCTGTTAATGTTTTTGCAATGCTGTCCGGTATTTTGGGCGCCGACAGTAAAAAGAAAAGCTCTTATCGTGCACTTGAGTTGCTTTCTGTAGTTCTTTTGTATTCAGTTGTGATTACCGTATTGTTTTATATTTTTTCGCCCGATTTGATAGGCGGAAAAAAAGGACTGATTTTCGCTCTGTTTCCGATTTTGACAAAGACATCATATTGGTACATAACCGATTACATTCCGCTTGCTCTTTTGCAGCCGTACATTAATAAATGGCTTAAATTCTTAACAAATGAGCAATTACAAAAGCTGTGTTTTGTTTTCATAGCGGTAATTTCGGTGGTGCCGGTCTTGGCATAGTGTTCTCTCACAACGGTTCGACGGGCGGAACGGACATTATAACCGTGTTGCTCACCAAGCACTTCAACTTGAGTTTCGGTCGTGCAATGCAGTTTATTGACTGTACAATCATCTGTTCTTCTTACTTGCTCTTCCACAGTATGGAGACAATCGTGTACGGTGTAGTCTTCACTCTTGTAGCAAGTTTCGTGTGCGACTACGTTGTCAACGGCTCGCGTCAGACCGTTCAATTCCTCATTATATCAAAGAACTACAAGGAAATAGCCGATACCATCAACCGACGCGTCAACCGTGGCGTAACGGTTATTGAAGGAAAGGGATGGTATAGTAAGGAAAATGTGGAAATGCTTGTTGTATTGTCGCGCAAGTATGAGTCGCAAGACATCTTCGCCGTGATAAAGCAGATTGACCCGCAAGCCGTTGTTTCACAGACATTCTGCCACGGAGTGTTCGGTGAAGGATTTGACAAGATTAAGTAAAAGTAAAAAAGTAAAAGAGTAAAAAAGTAAATGCTTAGGCGACTTTTTTACTCTTTTACTTTTTCACACCTTTTACTCTTTTACTTTTTTACTCTTTTTATTTTACAATGAATCGCAGAATACTCAACATAGCCATACCTTCAATAGTTTCAAATATCACCGTTCCGTTGCTCGGACTTGTCGACATGGCGATATCAGGACATATGGGAGACGCCGTATATATAGGTGCAGTAGCCGTAGGAAGTATGATATTCAACGTTATATACTGGCTGTTCGGATTCTTGCGTATGGGCACGAGCGGTATGACGTCGCAGTCGTTGGGCCGTCGCGATCTGGACGGAGTGGCTATGCTACTGATGCGTTCGATGGGTGTGGCATTGCTGATAGGCTTTACTATAGTGGTGCTTCAATATCCCATAGGACGTCTGGCGCTGATGCTGACGGGTGCCACAGCCGACATAAGCAGCGAGGCGTGGGTATATTTCCGTATATGTGTGTGGGGCGCACCAGCCATGTTGTGTCTGTACGGACTAACGGGTTGGTACATAGGCATGCAGAACACGCGTCTGCCTATGTTCATTTCGATATTGCAAAACATAGTGAATATAGTTGCCAGCTTTACATTCGTGTATGTAATGGGCATGAAAGTGGAGGGAGTAGCATTGGGAACGCTCGTGGCACAGTATGCCGGACTGGTTGTCTCGCTATCGTTGTGGACGTACACCTACGGCAATCGGTTGTTTGGCAGAATAAGTTGGCGAGACGTTTTTGAGCATAGTGAGCTGTCGCGATTCTTCACCGTCAACCGCGACATATTCCTGCGCACGCTCTTCATGGTAGCCGTCAACTTCTATTTTCTCTCGGCAGGAGCCTCGCAGGGAGCCGTAGTGCTGGCTGTGAACACGTTGTTGATGCAGCTGTTCACGCTATTCTCGTATGTGATGGATGGATTTGCCTATGCCGGCGAGGCATTGTGTGGCAGACTATACGGTGCCGGCAATAGTGAAGGATTTGCACGTATGGTGCGCCGACTGTTTATGTGGGGATTGGGATTGTCAGTGGTTTACACACTTGTGTACGCCCTTGGCGGCAGACCGTTCCTCATGTTGCTCACCGACAATGCAAGTGTCATCGATGCGTCGGCATCGTATGTGCCGTGGGCGGTGTTCATTCCGCTGTGCGGTATGGCAGCCTTTATTTGGGACGGAGTGTTCATCGGCATCACCGCAACGCGCGGAATGCTCGTGTCGTCGGCAATAGCGTCGGTGGTATTCTTCGTTGTCTATCTGGTTTTGCGCCCGATGCTCCACAACCATGCGCTATGGATAGCCTTCCTTACGTATCTGGCTATGCGTGGAGTGGTGCAGACTTATCTATACAACAAATGGTCTCGTAGTATGAGAGCTACAAGACAGTAATACAGGCAAAATATAACAACAAAAAAACAGAAACAACGTTGTTGTACTTCATAATGAAGCTAACAATGTTGTTTCTGTTTTTTTATTTTATATAATTCTTGTCTTAATCTATTTGTTTTACTTGATAGCGCGCTCAAACTGACCGCTTGCAGCAAAGCTCAGACCCTCGATTTTCTCGGTGCCCTTGCGTGAACAGTATTTGAACGTTACGCTTTTCTTTCCGCTGAACGACTTCCACACAAGCGTCATGTCCACCTTCTTGCCATTGGTATCAGGCAGTTTGTCAAGTCGGAAAGCCACAATGCCGTCGCCCCAATAGCCGCCCTTTACTCCTTGAGCGTTGTGGCAGAACGTCAGTTCGTATGGTTTGGCAGGGTCGGCAGCCACCAGATTCACTATGTGTGGAGTGTTGTTGGCAGCCCATTGTGTGCGGAAATGAATGGTCAGATAGCCGTCTTCCGACACCGTCCATTCACGTAATATCTCCACGGGATCCTGCCCTTTGCTCACAAGTTCGGCTCCGATTTCGCCGGCATTGACCATAGGTTTGGTAAGGATGCTGTCCACCCAGTTGATATAAACGTCGTAGTTGCGCTTGTTGCCAGGCTCAGTGAGCAGTCGGAAGTTGATGAAAGCGCGCACCTCCTTGTCTCCGTAGGGAGCCTGCTTGATGTTAGTGGCGTTAATCTTGGTAGAGTCGTCGAGCTGCATGTAGAACGATGAACCGTCGGCAGTTGGCTTCAGCGTGACGAGAGCATTGGGCCGGTTGAGCGGAAATACTGGAAACTCGTCGTTGTCGTTGTCGCACGACTGCATGGCGAAACCCACCAAGCCGATGGCAACGATGAGCAGAGCGGCGTGTGAAGCCTTGATGATGCTGCTGATATAGTAATTTGTCTTATTCATATTTAAAATGGATTTCAGTCTTGTTGATAATAGATTTCTGTCTCTTTGATAATAGTTATCTCCCATTTGCAAAGATACAATAATATATTAATGCAACGCAAGTTTTAGCAGTTTTTTTTATTGCCTTTTCAAAAGGAGTCCTTTTGCCCTCCAAAAGGAGTCCTTTTACACACCAAAAGGAGTCCTTTTGCCATCCAAAACGAGTCCTTTTGCACACCAAAAGGAGTCCTTTTGCACACCAAAAGGAGTCCTTTTGAAATGCCCTCGGATTTCGCTCTCATTACAACTGTGCCTATGGCTTTGTGCATAAGTGGATATACCGACTCTATTATTTCTATTTTTTTTGAAATATTAAAGTGGGGTAATGTTGTTTATATGGTGATTTTTCCCTATTTTTGTATTATAATGCGTGGTTGGACGCATTCTGTGTTGTACGACACAGCCAAAACATTAACTCATCAAAAAGGAAACACTATGAAGAAGTCAACAGTCCTTTCTATACTTATGGCGCTGCTTATGCCACTGACAGCAGCTGCCGACACCTATACATCACTATGGAAACAATACGACACTGCACTGCAGAAGGACCATCCCAAGACTGCGCTTGAGGTGCTTTCGCAGATAGTCGGCAAGGCAACACGCGAACGAGCCTACGGCCATTTGCTAAAGGCTCAACTCGCTACAGCCCAACAGCAATGCGCCATATCCGTCGACTCGTTGCAGCCCGCAATCGACCGTCTGCGCCGTTATGAGCAGAATGCCGTGCAGAGTGGCGACAAGGTGCTTGCTGCAATATATCAGTCGGTGCTCGGAACCATCTATACTGACAACTGGATGGGCATTGACGAGACTGGAAAACTCGGCAAACAATACTTCAAGAAGTCGATGAGCAATCCCGAAGCGTTGGCTGAAGCCTACTCTACGGGATATGAACCGTTTGTGATTGACGGCACCGACTCGCGCTATTTCTATCACGACATGCTGCACGTACTGGGCATCCGTGCCAACGACTATCGCACCATGCACGACTATTATGCCTCGCACGGCAAGCGCGAGGGAGCCTGCCTTACAGCTATCGAACTCGTCAAGCGTGCCCGTCGTCAAAGCGATGTGGGTCATGTAAAGAAGTCGAAGTATATCATGTCGCTCGATTCGCTCGTGCGCGAATATTCCGACCTGATGCCGTGTGCCGAAGTTGCCATTGAGCGCTACGCCTATATGGCTAACGCCGAGGACGTAACCGCCGAGGAGAAGATGAACTACATCAACTACGCTTTGATGAAGTGGGGAGCCTGGCCACGCATGAATATACTGCGAAATGCCCAGCGCCGCCTTACATTACCATCGTTTCACGCAAGCATAGGAGGCGAACTGGCTCTGCCAGGAGTGCCTCGCAAGGTGAAGGTAATGGCGCTCAACAACATCGGCGAACTGCGTATCACCGTCTCGCGACTCGACATTGACGGCACCACAACGCTCGACCCGTCGAGCGACAAGGACTATGCACGCCTGCGCCGACACATTGTTCAGAACGAACAACCCATCACCGACGTGCGCCGATACGTAGGTCTGCCGGCATACAAGACCGTAAGCGACACGCTCGAAATAAAGGGATTGCGATCGGGAATGTATCTCGTAGAGATGTCGACCGATAACGTCAGCGTGCCCGTCGACCGCCAGTTGCTGCGCGTATGCGACATCTATCCCGTCGTAGAAGCGTTGCCTGGCAACAAATACCGAATGGCTGTGCTCAACGCTACAAGCGGCGTAGCCGTGCCGGGAGCCAAGATTGACGTCGTGACTGATGTTGACAAGCACGGCAAGGACATCATACGCACATATACCTGCGACAGCAACGGCGAGGCTTACATAACATACGCCAAGAACGAGCCACGCTCTTATCGCATATACACCGACACCGAACGTGCTTTCCCCTTCACCCCAATGTCGGGACATTTCCACTATTACAGCAACAAGGCAGACGTAGTGCGCACGTCGTTGTTCACCGACCGCAGCATCTACCGACCCGGACAGACTCTGCATGTGGCTGCCATGGCATATACATATAATAATAAGGTGTATAAGGGAGAGCCCAAGGCTGGTCAGTCGATGACCATAACCCTGCGCGATGCCAACTACAAGGAGGTGGCTTCGCAGCAGGTTCAGACCGACGAATACGGTATGGCAAGCGCCGACTTCGTATTGCCGCAAGGCGGAATGACGGGCACTTACACCCTGCGTTCCGACTTTGGCAACAACTCATATACCTCGGTTAGAGTAGAGGAATACAAGCGCCCGACCTTCTGTGTAGACATAGCGAAGTCTACAGACAAGTATGCCGCAGGCGACACCGTGCGCCTTAAGGGCATGGCCCGCAGCTTTGCCGGAGTGCCCGTACAGAATGCCCGTGTGGCATTGCGCGTGGTTCGCCGTCCTGCAATGTTCTGGCGAGGCATGGGAGGCGAAATGCGTCAGGAGACAGTATTGAACGATACCGTACAGACCACGCCTGCTGGCGAATTCGAAGTGAAAGTGCCAATCGTCATCCCCGACACTTACGATGAGCATCCGCGACGCTACTATATGTTTGACGTGGCTGCCGACGTTACCGATGTGACGGGCGAGACACGCCATGCAGAGGCTTCGTTGCCATACAGCGATCATCCTACTATACTCACATGCGACATTCCTGAGAAGTCGTTGCGCGACAGTCTGCGTACCATCACATTCGCCTATCGCAACAATGCGGGCGACCCTATCGACGGCAATGTGACCTATTATATCGACAACAATCGATATACCTGCAAGGCAAACACCCCAAGCAAGATAGCCGCCGAGGCTCTGACATCAGCCCGCCACAGCCTTATGGCGATATGCGGAACCGACACTCTGCGCACAGCATTCACCACATTCTCACTGCGCGACAGCAAGGCTCCCGTGGAGACACACGACTGGTTCTATCAGTCGGCAGAACGCTTCAAGGACAACATGACACCCGTGTTCATACAGGTGGGTTCGAGCGACTCCATACAGCACGTTGTATATACGCTCATTTCGGGCGACAAGGTGATAGAAGACGGACGTGCCGACCTGAAGAACGAGCTTCGCACACGTGCATTGATGTACAAAGAGGAGTGGGGCGACGGTATAACGCTGTCGGTAGCGTGGGTAAAGAACGGTCAGGCTTATAAGCATACGGCACGAATAGAGCGTCCGTTGCCCGACACCCGACTCAATCTTCAGTGGACAACCTTCCGCGACCGACTCACACCTGGACAGCGCGAGACGTGGACTCTCAACATGACTAACCCCGACGGAACGCCAGCCAAGGCTCAGCTCATGGCTACAATGTACGACAAATCGCTTGATGAGATACGCCGTCACAACGTGCGTTTCTCGCTACCTGCATTCGTCAGCGTGCCTTGGTTGACATGGAATGGCGTGAACAATCGTGGACTCTTTGCCTACAGCGAGATGCCTATGCGCATTCTTAATGAGCGAAGTCTCAACCTGAGCCGTCTCACCGACTTCAGCTTTTATTGTTATGGAGAGGTGCTTATGGCAAAAGAAGAGTTAAAAAAATTCGACAATCGCAAGATGATGGCATACGCTAAGTCGGAAAGCCGTGTTCTTGTAGGAAGCGTGGAGAGCGCTAAGGCTGCCGGCACAGTTGACTCTGAAGCCATGAATGAGGAGACGGAAGACAACGATGCGACTGCTGCCGAGCAGATACGCGAGAATCTCAATGAGACAGCCTTCTTCTATCCGGCACTCGTGAGCGACGCTAAGGGCAATGTGTCAATCAGCTTCACGCTGCCCGAGAGTGTCACTACATGGCAGTTCTACGGTCTGGCTCACGACTTGAACATGAACAACGGCGTCATTTCGGCTACTTCGGTGGCTAAGAAGACCATAATGGTGCAGCCTAATGTTCCGCGCTTTGTGCGCTCTACTGATAGTGGAGTGCTCTCGGCACGTGTGTCGAACACTTCCGACAAGCAGGTTGCTGGCACCGCCCGACTTGTATTGCTCAATCCCGAAACGGGCAAGGAGGTTTATCGCAAGGAGCGTAAATACACTGTAATGGCAGGCGAGACAGCGTCAGTCGACTTCGATTTCGACATGTCGAAGATTCAGAACGACGGACTGCTTGTATGCCGCATCACCGCACAGGGCCACGGCTACAGCGACGGCGAGCAGCATTATCTGCCCGTTTTGCCTGACAAGGAACTCGTCACCAATACATACGCCTTCACACAGAACGCCTCTGGCACTCTCAATATTGATGTGGCTAAGATGTTTGCAGTGAGCGACAAGACTTCACGACTCACCGTTGAGTACACCAATTCGCCCACTTGGCTCATGGTTCAGGCTCTGCCTACCATGTCGAATGCCGACGGCGACAACGCCATGTCGCTTGCCACGGCTTATTATGCCAATGCGTTGGGCCGCCACATCATGCTCTCCAACCCGGCTATTAAGCAGAACGTAGCACTTTGGCAGAAGGAAACTGGTGACGCAAACGACGGTGCTTCGCTGCAGAGCGCATTGCAGAAGAACAGCGAACTGAAGCAGATTGTACTCGACGAAACGCCTTGGCTTGGTGAAGCCAACCGTGAATCGGAGCAGAAGCGTATGCTTGCCGCCTTCTTCGACGAGTCGCAGATAGACTATCGTCTTGCCAACAATCTCTCGCAACTGTCTCGTCTTCAGCTGCCCAACGGTTCGTTTGCATGGTGGAAGGGAATGGAGGGTTCGCCCTATATGACTATGGCTGTGGTGCAGACGCTTGTTCGTCTCAATGCAATGATTGGTCAGCAGAACACCACAACCAGTATGATTGCAGCCGCCTTCAGCTATATGGACAAGCAGATGGCAAGTGAGGTGAAGGATATGAAGAAGCTTGAGAGCGAGGGCAAGCAGAAGAATCTGCGCCCGAGTGAGTTGGCTGTGCAGTATCTGTACGCCTCTACGCTCGCCAAGCGACAGATGAATGCTTCGGCAAAGCAGAACTTCGACTGGCTCATAAGCCGTCTGGCGCGTCAGAATACGGAGTTCTCGATATACGGAAAGACCGTTTCTGCCGTTATACTTGCTAAGAACAATCATCGCAAGGAGGCTGCCAGTCTGCTTGAAAGCATACGCCAGTACACTGTATATACCGATGAAATGGGTCGCTACTTCGACTCGCCTAAGGCTCTGTATTCATGGTTCGACTATCGCATTCCGTCGCAGGTGGCTGCCATTGAGGCTCTGAAGGCTCTGCAGCCCGATGATGTCAAGACCATTGGTGAGATGCAACGATGGTTGCTCCAGACCAAGCGTACGCAGGCATGGGACACTCCGCTAAATTCTGTCAATGCTGTTTATGCCTTCCTTAACGGCAACGGCACTGCTCTGTCTGACGGCAATGCGCAGCATGCAACGATAAAGATTGACGGACAGAAGCTTCAGATGCCTAAGTCAACGGCAGGTCTCGGCTATGTCAAGACGGCAAAGACGGGCGACCGCTTCAAGCACCTGACTGTAGAGAAAGCATCTGAAGGCACTTCTTGGGGTGCTGTATATGCGCAGTTTATGCAGCAGTCGGACGATGTGGCTGATGCCGCTATGGGCATGACAGTGGTTCGCGAGGTGTTGAAGGACGGCAACCGAATGAGTGGCGACAATGTTCAGCTGAATGTAGGCGACCGCATTACGGTGCGCCTTACGGTAACGGCTGCACGCGACTACGACTTCGTTCAGCTCAGCGACCGTCGTGCGGCATGTCTCGAACCGGCTCAGCAGTTGTCGGGTTATGGCTTCGGCTACTACTGTCAGCCTAAAGACAACGTAACAAACTTCTTCTTCGACCGCATGTCGAAGGGCAAGCACGTCATCGAAACAACCTATTATGTCGACCGTAAGGGCGAATACCGTACTGGTACATGTGCCGTTCAGTGTGCCTATGCACCTGAGTTTATGGCGCGAACCAAGGCTGTCAAGATTGCTGTGAAATAAGGGAAAATAGAAAAATAAAGATATATGAAAAAGTTTTTTATATGCGCTTCGCTCTTTGCGTTTGTGTCGTTGGGAGTGAGTGCTCAGAAGATAGAGGCGATAAACAAGATTGTCGACTGCGGTCAGACTACATATCAGTCGCCTGCTACGGCTGAGTTTGAAGTGAAGAACAAGTCGAACCGTGTTGTGCGCATTGTTGATGTGCGCACCAGTTGCGGATGCACCGACGTGGATTATCCCAAGGGCGAGATTGCTCCCGATGCCAAGTTCATGGTGCGTGTAACGTACGATGCCCAGACAATGGGCCGTTACGACAAGTTTGTCGACGTGTATGTATCCGACCAGCAGCGTCCAGTCATGTTGCGTATGCGTGGCAACGTGGTTAGGGAGATTGTGGACTTTGCAGGCAAGTACGACTACGACTTTGCAGGAATACGCACCGATTGCGACGACATTGAGTTTGATGATGTCAATCGTGGTGAGCGTCCGCAGAAGAAGATACACCTGCTCAACACCACAAGTTCGACTGTTGAACCCGTTGTTATGCACCTGCCCGACTATCTCACAGCCGAGGTTTCGCCTTCGAAGATTCTGCCTGATCACAGCGGAGTGCTGACCGTTACGCTCAATTCGAAGCGTCTTAAGGATATGGGACTTACGCAGACGAGTGTCTATCTGGGTGCTTTCCCGGGCGATCGTGTAAGTCGTGAGAAGGAGTTGGGTGTTTCTGCTGTATTGTTGCCTAAGTTTGACAACCTCACTGCATCACAACTTGCCAATGCTCCGAGACTGTATCTGTCTACGTCCGAGCTTAATCTTGGTGCTTTCAACGGCAAGAAGAAGCTCAAGGGTGAGATAATCATACGCAACGACGGCAAGACGGTGCTCAATATCAAGAACCTCCAGATGTTCACTGTGGGCTTGCAGGTTTCGCTGAACAAGCAGAAATTGCAGCCGGGTGAGTCGGCAAAGATGAAGATTACAGCCGAACAACGACTGATTAAGTCGGCTCGCTCGCAGCCACGTGTGCTGATGATAACAAATGACCCGGGTCGTCCGAAGGTTACGATTAAGGTTATTGCTAAGTAAAAGCCCCACCCCCAGCCCCTCCCCCGCAGGGAGGGGAGCGGTATGCTTTATAGCTTGAAGCCCCACCCCCAGCCCCTCCCCCGTAGGGAGGGGAGTAATATGCTCTATAGCTTATGTGATTAAAAACATTATAA
>OQVT01002819.1_pt1 | contig 11244 bp, 10 predicted proteins | sample 1691561 | NCBI WGS metagenome assembly OQVT01 (sample SAMN03418260, study PRJEB22391) | human gut metagenome | biome: human-gut; feature: organic feature; material: feces | host: Homo sapiens | place: Tanzania | collected 2013-01
CATTGAACAGCGCAGCGTCGCCGTCGTCGCCGATGTTTGCAGAGCAATGCATGGGGAAAACACCCCTTTGCGGCATGAGAAAATTCATAACGGAGAACATGCCTTTTTTGATTTCGCCGCTGTAAAGCGAGCAGGCGACTGTTACACGATGCTTTTCGAAATCAAGTATGATTGCCGCTTCGGAATTCACACCGTCAGCAGCGGGGGAACACTTGAATCCCGGTGTGCAGAGAACGGTGAAACCGGGAACGAAAGTATCGAGCTGCTCCTTTGAGGGGCGAACAAATGCCTGAGTTGCAAACAATGCGCTTGCTGCGTTTTCGCAGACAACACGAACGGGAAGCGCATATTGCGGATCTGCACCGACAAAGCCATCAACAACAAAAACTTCGCGGTTTTGCATATATGCACACATTCTCACATCGATTGGATAATGTTCCAATCAGATCATCTGCTTCCAGGCCGGCACATTCAATCGTCTTAACCCCCATTGCGTGAAGCACTTCTTTGATCACCGGAACCTGCTGCCTTAACTCATCAGCCATCGGCTTTCTTGTTCAACTCGTTTGATTTGATAATATATTTATAGGCACTGTCTCTCTGATGAAAGATACTTTTCGAAGGGTGGACAAAAGAAGATACAAAGCAGGAGGGGCGGACATGATTGTCTACCCCTCCTGCTTTGTGTAAGCTTAGGAACAAATATGTTCTTATCTTTTTGACTTTGAAAAATAAGACGTCAGTCGTTGAGTGGGCTTAGCACTGCATGACCCACCTTGAGTGACTCCCTGACGTCGATAATACGCTGATTCCTTGAGCCCCGGAACTTAAGCTCGAGAGATTTTTGCTCTTCGATAAATTTTCCGTCGACAAGGAGCGAGAGCTCCGACAGGAGGTCGAACCAGCCGTTGTCGACCGTGGCGCCGTTTACGAGCTCTTCATATGTGTAGCCGGAGAACGACATGACGTCGAGATCGGCTTCACGTACCTTTCTGGCGAGGACTGCAAGTTCCTTCGCCTGCGTAAACGGCTCGCCGCCGGAGAGGGTCACTCCCGTGAGAAGTTTGTCCTCTTTGACGGCTTTCATGATATTTTCAACCGTGGTTTCGTATCCGCCGTCAAAGTCCCATGTTCCGGGGTTCTGGCAGTTTTTGCAGTGGTGGGGACACCCCTGCACAAAAACTACGAAACGCCACCCCGGACCATCAACAATGCTCTCACGGATAACACCCGCAAGTCTGAGCTTCGTATCCATCAGATCTGCTCAAACTCTCCGGCACCTGTTCCGATTGAGTGCTTTACACGGTCGTTTACCTCTGCATACTTTGCGTCGTTGAAACGATCAAGAGTACCTACAAGATAACCTGTGATTCTTCTTATTCTTTCAAATTTTACGCCTTCGCCTATCATTTTTCCTTCCATAATTACGCTTCCTTTCTGCAATTTGCTGTTTTTAAGCTTTATACAACGGGGTTTGCAACCTTATCTGCTTCTTCAAGCGGATTTTCGTCGCATCCGCAAACTGATTTTGAGTAACCCTTTATCTTCATGAGAACCTCTTCTGAAACGGCTTCGCCGTCATGACGGCCGCAACGCGGACAAACGTCTCCGATTATACCGGTGTATCCGCAGACAGGGTCTCTGTCAACCGGATGGTTGATAGAAGCATATCCCATGTTATTTTCCTTCATGCAGCGTATAACTGCCTCGAATGCTTCAAGGTTATCGGTAGGATCTCCGTCCATCTCGATATACGAGATATGTCCTCCGTTTGTAAGTGCATGATAAGGTCCTTCGATACGAATCTTATCAAATGCCGAGATGGGGAAGTATACAGGAACATGGAATGAGTTAGTGTAATACGGTCTGTCCGTTACGCCCGGAATAGTTCCGTAACGCTCTCTGTCCATACGCACAAAACGTCCCGAAAGACCCTCGGCAGGTGTTGCTATAAGAGAGAAGTTCATTCCGGTCTCACGTGACTTCTCATCTGTCCTCTGCCTCATATGTCCTATGATCTCAAGGCCGAGATTGCGTGCCTCCTGAGTCTCACCGTGGTGAGAGCCTATGAGAGCCTTAAGCGTTTCGGCAAGTCCTATGAAGCCGACGGTAAGAGTACCGTGTCGAAGTACCTCCATAAGCTCATCGTCCGGTTTAAGTTTATCAGAATCAAGCCAGAGTCCCTGACCCATAAGGAACGGATAGTTATAAACCTTCCTGTGTCCCTGAATAAGGTATCTGTCATAGAGCTGGTCAAATACAAGGTCGATTTTTCTGTCAAGCTCTTCAAAGAAAATGTCGATATTTCCGTGTGCCTTTATGGCAATCCTCGGCAGGTTTATAGAGGTGAACGAAAGGTTTCCTCGTCCGCATACCTGCTCACGTGTGGGGTCGTATACATTGGTCATTACACGTGTACGGCAGCCCATGTAAGCGATATGGGTGTTGTAGTCGCCCTCTTTGTAATACTGAAGGTTATACGGTGAATCCATGAACGAGAAGTTCGGGAAAAGTCTCTTTGCGGAAACTCTCATAGCGAGCTTAAAGAGGTCGTAGTTCGGCTCGCCCGGGTTAAAGTTTATACCGTCCTTTATTCTAAAGATGTGAATCGGGAAAATAGGAGTTTCTCCGTTTCCGAGTCCTGCCTCTGTCGCAAGGAGGACATTCTTCATAACAAGACGTGCCTCAGGGCTTGTGTCGAGTCCGTAGTTTATGGATGAGAACGGAATCTGTGCGCCCGCTCTCGAATGCATGGTGTTAAGGTTATGAACGAGAGCCTCCATTGCCTGATAGGTAGCCTTGTCCGTTTCCTTATACGCCTTTTTAATCGCAAACTCCTGTGCCTTTTTAACGTTTGCCTCGGGAAGTCTGTACTTGTTTACGAGCAAATCCGCCTCATGAGCCTGATAGTCGTTGTCATTTGCGAGAACCGGTGAGATACCGTATTTGTTTTCAACCTCAAGGCAGAGATTCTTTGTAGCCTCGGACGCATCCTCAAAGCCGCAGAGAAGCTCAAGTCCTTTGCAGAGATTGTCGATGTATCTCTTCCTGTAGGTCTTCTTTACGCCCGGAGCCATACCGGTCTCAAAGTTCGGTATACTCTGTCCGCCGTGCTGATCGTTCTGGTTTGACTGAATGGCGATACATGCAAGTGACGAATAACTTGAGATATCATTCGGCTCACGAAGGAAGCCGTGACCCGTTGAAAATCCGCCTTCAAAGAGCTTAAGTATATCTATCTGGCAGCACGTTGTTGTAAGGGTATAAAAATCCAGGTCGTGAATATGTATGTCACCATCAATATGAGCCTTTGCGTGCTCCGGCTTGAGAACATAGAGCTCATTGAACTGCTTTGCACCCTCAGAGCCGTACTTGAGCATGGTACCCATGGCCGTGTCGCCGTCGATATTGGCATTTTCACGCTTTATGTCATTTTCCTTCGCGTCTTTAAAGGTAAGACCCTCGTATATCTTCATAAGACGGGTATTCATCTCACGTACACGCGAACGCTCGGAACGGTAAAGTATGAATTTCTTCGCGGTTCTTGCATGACCGCTCTCTATAAGGACCTTCTCTACGGTATCCTGAATCTCCTCGACTGTCGGTCTGGTGTTTCCGGATGCCTCGATATGATTGACAACCTGCTGTGAAAGTTCGAGCGCCTCCTCGTAATTTCCGCTGCCGCAGGCCTCAATAGCCTTGTTTATAGCCTGTGCGATTTTATCAATTGAAAACGGTACGGCACGCCCGTCTCTCTTTATAATGGTATCAATCATTTTTCAATTTCCTCCCAAATCCTTCTAGTCCCTTTGTTTCACGTTTCACCACAATATCTTGTGTTTTACCGTGCGCATATATCATTATATAGCACTATCAACCTACAGTCAATCATGCGTATTAAATAAATTTGGCAGGGTGTTTTTAGTGCTTTTGTTAAAAACGCAGAATTTCTGTTCCTGTATAATAGTGAGATAGGATTTCTTTGTATGAATACCCCTCTTTTGCCATTTCATTTGCGCCGAACTGACTCATACCCACACCGTGACCGTACCCTTTTTCACCGTGCTCGGGCGACAACTTGTCCCAGTGACTGTCCACAGATACAAGATACGGAATGGGCTTTCCTCCCCAGACCTCCTGCGAGCTCTTCGTTTTTCCCGGCGAGACTGCATGATAGGCAACGGTGCGTATAAGCTGTCCGTCATAGGCGATATATTCGCCGTATACGGAGTCAACTATCATGGAGAGCTTATTGTAGTAGAAATCAAATGTATTTCCCCATCTTTTCATGAGTTCATTCTTTGAGATATACGCCTGGTTGACCTCGGGGTTGTCCGTAAGAAGAACACCGTCGGCCTCCTTCGACTTCGCATACGAAAAGCACGCAACCGTCTGAGCTTTAAGCGCCTCTGTTTCATAAACTGCCGGCATTTCTCCGGCAACGGAGCCGATGAGATACTCCTTCATCGTAACCTTTTCGGTCTTGCCGGAAACGTGCCTCATAACTTCGACCGTATCCTCACGCCTTGCGCTGTCACCGTTTTGTGCTGTATCCTTTGACTGCTCACCTTCACCGTTGGGCACACCGTTCGTTTTTTCGGAATTATCCGCTTTTTCCGAATCATCTCGCTTTTCTCTTTTTTCGGTGATACTGTGCCATACCTCCCTCGCTGCTCCGGGCATAGTCATATCCGTATCCGAGGATATGGTAAGTGCGGGTGTAAATATCATAATAAAGCTTAAAACAACAGCAATACAGGCATAAGTTTTCATGGCTTTTGAACCTCCCGTTTTCCTTGACTTTGAATATGTGATGTTATACAATATTATGTAATTTTCTTTAATAATATTCGGAGGTTTTGGTTCGTGAAAAAATTGAAGTTTGATAAGCTTTCACCGGGGCCGCTCATTATCATAATGGCAATTGCGGTTTTATTTGCAGTGCCGGTTCGCATGTTTCAGTACACAAGCTGTCTCGAGGCATCAACGGGATTCTGGCTTGCAAAGGATTTCACCGTTTACATCCTTTACATCCTCTGCGCGGTCGTAGTTGCAGTCTCTTTTATTATCTCCCTTTTCAGCGGAGTTATGCACGCGCCGCAGTTTGATGACAAAAAAGACATACCGCTCGGTATTTTTTCCGTTATTTTTGCAATAACACTCGTAGCGGATGCAATCCTTCAGATAAGTAAATTTCTCGCACTTTATGACGCATACCCAATAGACGGCGGCATGACTCTTTTCCGCTATATACTGACCTCGGGAACATTTGCGGTAGGATTACAGATTCTTTTCGGAATTCTCGCAGCGGTATACATCGCCTTTGTTGCGTATTCTTATTTTCTCGGAAACGGAGCCTTCAAAAAACGTAAACTCCTTGCGGTGTGCCCGGCTGTATATGCCATGGGCAGACTCGCTTATCACTTCATAGACCCTATAAGCTACAAAAATGTATCTCAGCTGTTCCTGCAGATTATCATGCTTATCTTCATGATTCTCTTTACCTTCTCATTCGCACGCCTTGCATCCGGTATAAACGCCGAAAAAAGCATGTGGCTTCTCTGGTTCTCCGGTATTTCGGGCTCGTTTATGGCATACGTTGTGGCGCTTGCTCCGATCATCCTCACGGTTTCGGGCAAAGGCTATATGCTGCCGACGAATTATCCCGTCCACTACTGTGACCTCGCCTTTGCGCTGTTTACAACAGCCTTCCTGTTCACAGTCATGCCGAGAACCGTCTCCCGCAAAGCTGATTCCGGCGAAAAGGCATGACCTATGAACAGGGAGCTTGACATGCTCATAAGGAGCAACCGCATCCCACACGCGCTCGTTATCGACGGCGGAACATATGAGTCCCGCCTTTCACTCGCGCGCACGGTCGCCGCTTCCCTTCTTTGCAGCGGCGACACCACGGCAGGCCCGTGCAGAAGCTGCACCGCCTGCAACAAGGTTTTTTCCGACATACATCCGGACGTCATAACCGTCCTTCCGGATAAAAAGAAAAAAACTCTCTCCGTCGAGGTCATACGCGACATGAGGGAGGACGTATCCGTTTTGCCGAATGAAAGCGAGCACAAGATTTACATCATCGCAAAGGCAGAACTTATGCAGGACTACGCGCAGAATGCTCTTTTGAAGATTCTTGAGGAGCCTCCGGCGTATGCAAGTTTCATCCTGCTCTGCGACTCACATTCATCACTCCTTCCGACCGTGCTTTCCCGCGTTGCTCTTTTTTCACTTGATGATGAGGAGCCGGACATGGACGAGGGAGACAACAAAGAAGCACTCGAGGTCGCAAAGCAAATGGCAGAGTGTATCGCACATAAAGATGAATTTGCACTTATGACCTGCGTTTCATTTTTTGATAAAAATTATGAACTCCTAAAGCCCGCGCTTGAAAGACTTTCACTTATACTGAGAGATGCTCTCGTACTTGTTTCCGGTGGCAGTACCATGATAAGCCTTGCGGAAAAACAGGCAAAAGAGCTTTCGGCTCTTCCGAGAGAGTCACTCCTAAGTACGGTAGCGGGTCTTACGGAGATTCAGAAATCCATAAACATATACGGCAACAAAAATCTCATTTTGTGCCGTCTCTCATCAAAACTTATCGGAGGTAAGAATGACTGAAGTAGTTGGTATACGATTCAAAGAGGTCGGCAAGATATACTGCTTTGACCCCGAAGGCATAAAGCTGTCCGAAGGACAGCGTGTCATAGTTGAAACCGCAAGAGGCGTTGAATGCGGCACAGTCGCCACTCCCAACAAACTCATTGAAGACGACGAGATAGTGGCACCTCTTAAGCCCATCATCCGCATTGCGACAGATAAGGATCTTCAAAAGCTTGAGGAAAATAAGGAAAAAGAAAAGAAAGCTTTTAAGATTTGCGAAGAAAAAATCGCAAAGCACGGTCTTGAGATGAAGCTCATAGATGTTGAGTACACCTTTGACAACAGCAAGATTCTCTTCTACTTTACGGCGGACGGGCGCGTTGACTTCCGCGAGCTTGTAAAAGACCTTGCAAGTGTTTTTAAAACAAGAATTGAGCTTCGTCAAATAGGCGTACGTGACGAGGCAAAGATGCTCGGCGGACTCGGCATTTGCGGAAGGCCCTTCTGCTGCCACTCATACATGGGTGAATTCCAACCCGTTTCCATAAAGATGGCAAAGGAGCAGGGGCTTTCTCTCAATCCCACAAAGATTTCCGGAACCTGCGGCAGGCTTATGTGCTGTCTTAAGTATGAGCAACCGGCATATGAACACCTTATGAAGATAACCCCGAAGGCAGGAGCCCTTGTAGAGACAAAAGAGGGAAAGGGTATCGTTACGGAATCAAACCTCATAACGGGAATCATAAAGGTAAGGCTCGACAAAAATCCCGACGCCGCACCGGCAACCTACAACCGCAAGCAGGTAAAGATTCTCCGTGACGTCCGCACCTCCGTCACAAAGGAAGAGATGGACGCTCTGAAGGCTATCGAAGAAAACTGATATTAAACGAAAAATTTACAAAGCGAAGCAAATTGACAAAGCAATACCATTTAAATATAATACTATGAGTGCTTTTGGCACACGGAAGGAATGACAGCATATGGCAGAAGAAATATTACTCACCTCTGACGGTCTCAAGGAATTACAGGATGAACTTGAACAGTTAAAGACCACAGGACGTAAAGATATTGCCGAAAAAATCAAGGTTGCACTCTCATTCGGCGACTTATCGGAGAACTCCGAGTATGATGAGGCAAAGTCCGAGCAGGGCAAGCTCGAATCACGCATCAATGAAATTGAAGCAATTCTCCAGAACTACAAGCTCATTGACGAAAGCGAGCTCTCATCGGATATCGTAAACAGGGCTTCACGTATTGTTATCAGAGACATGAAGCTCAAGGAAGACTTCACCTATCAGATAGTCGGACCTCAGCAGGCAGACCCCATAAAGGGCAGAATTTCCGACGAATCACCAGTCGGCAAGGCTCTCCTCGGTCACAAGAAGGGCGACACCGTAGAGGTTGAAGCACCCGCAGGCAAACTCAAGTATAAAATTATTGAGATTGAGAAAAAGAAGTAATTATTATATTTGAGTTAAGGAGTGACACCCCCTATGGCAGAAAACCATACACCTGAGGCCGCACTTACTCAGGAAGAAACCAACGAACAAAGACAGATAAGGATTGACAAGCTGAGAGCCATGCAGGAAGAGGGCCGCGACCCGTTTCAGGTCATGACCGCGGAGCAGACTCACGAGTCAGCCGAAATAAAAGAAAATTTTGATGAGCTTGAGAACAAGGATGTTTCCGTATGCGGAAGAATCATTGCGCGCCGTATCATGGGAAAGGCAAGCTTTGTGACCATTCAGGACAGGCTCGGACGTATCCAGTCATACGTTTCAATAAACGACGTGGGAGAGGACACCTACAAGGCGTTCAAAAAGCAGTGGGATATCGGAGATATCATTGAAATAAAGGGTTTTGTTTTCAAGACAAGGACCGAAGAGATCTCCGTTCACGCAAAGGAGATGCGTCTTCTTTCAAAGTCTCTTCTTCCGCTTCCGGAAAAGTTCCACGGACTAAAAGACGCGGACACACGCTACAGACGCCGTTATGTTGACCTCATAGTCAACCCTGAAGTAAAGGACACGTTTATCAAGCGCTCAAAAATCATACAGTCTGTAAGAAAGACATTGGATGACGTAGGGTATATCGAAGTTGAAACCCCCGTTCTCAACCTCATAGCGGGCGGCGCATCCGCACGTCCCTTTATAACACACCACAATGCGCTCGATCTTGACATGTACATGAGAATCGCAACAGAGCTTCCGCTCAAGCGTCTTATAGTCGGCGGCATGGAGCGTGTCTATGAGATAGGCCGTATCTTCCGTAATGAAGGTATGGACACAAAGCACAATCCGGAATTCACAACCATCGAGTTCTACGAGGCATATACTGACTACAACGGAATGATGGACAGAACAGAAGCCATTTTCCGCAATGCGGCTCTCGCCGCAAACGGAACAACCGCTGTAAATTTCAAGGGCGTTGAGATTGACCTCGGCAAGCCTTTTGAAAGGCTCACCATGGTTGACGCCGTAAAGAAGTACGCAAACATTGACTTTGATGAGTTCCTCGGCGACAACGAAAAGGCTGTCGCACTCGCCAAGGAGCACCACATAGAGGTTGAAAACGGCAAGGAGACATGGGGCGACATCTTAACCCAGTTCTATGATGAATATGTCGAGGCGAACTTAACGCAGCCGACCTTTATCATGGATTATCCGGTGGAGGTTTCTCCTCTTACCAAGCGCAAGCCGTCAAAGCCGTATCTTACCGAGCGCTTTGAGCTCTTCATATGCGGTACCGAGTATGCAAACGCATACTCCGAGCTCAACGACCCGCTCGATCAGATGGAGCGCTTCAAGCATCAGCTCATGCTCCGCGACTGCGGAGACGATGAGGCTAATATGCTTGACGACGACTTTGTCACGGCGCTTGAATACGGTATGCCTCCGACAGGCGGCTGCGGTATAGGAATCGACCGTCTCTGTATGCTCCTTACAGGAAACGAAAGCATCAGAGATGTCATCCTCTTTCCCACAATGAAGCCGCTGGACTCCGACAAGAAGGCACAGAAGGAGACCGCTGCCCCCGCAGAGGCCGCAGTCGCCGCCCCCGCCGTCGAGGAGAAGATCGACTTCTCTAACGTGGAGATCGAGCCGCTGTTCAAGGATTTCGTGGATTTTGACACCTTCTCCAAGAGCGATTTCCGTGCCGTGAAGGTTAAGGAATGCGAAGCCGTGAAGAAGTCCAAAAAGCTCTTAAAGTTCGTTTTGGACGACGGAACCGGCGTAGATCGGGTCATTTTGAGTGGTATTCACGAATATTATGAGCCGGAAGAACTGGTCGGTAAGACCTGCATTGCAATCACCAATCTGCCTCCGAGAGCGATGATGGGCATTGATTCCTGCGGTATGCTGATCTCCGCCGTGCATCACGAAAACGGCGAAGAAAAGTTGCATTTGCTGATGGTTGATCCTCACATTCCGGCAGGCGCAAAGCTATATTAAAATGATTTGAGAATGTCATGCTTTACCGGATAAATGTGACGCACTTCATCTGATAAAAACGAATAACCGGCATAATAAATGGGCAATTCCAACCGGAATTGCCCATTTTCTGAAAGTAACGTATATATAAATCAAAAATTGCGGAGGTTGAAATGTGCCTCTCCGCTTAAAATTCATAGTTTTCTGTTCAGGTTTTTTGCCGTCAGGGATGAGCCGTTTTATTCTTTTATCTTTACACCGGCGGCCCGGAGCGCGGCTTCGGCGAGAACATCGGTCGGATCAAGCGTCACGGCGTCGATCCTGTAATCTGCAAAGGCTATGGGAAGCTCGGTGCAGCCGAGGATAAATGCCTCTGCGCCGTCAGCCTTCAGCCGGCCGATAGCGGCGCAGACCGCGGAAGTATCATACTCCGCTTTCCCGGCCTTTACGCCGCTGTATATCATGTCCATAACAGCCTGCTGCCCCTCAGCGTCGGGCTTTAACAGCTCGACACCGGCCGATCCAAAAGCGCGGTCATATATGCCGGCCTGTACGGTGCCGTTGGTTGCGAGCAGAGCGCATTTTTTATATCCGAGAGCTGCGGCCTTTTTACCGGTCTCGTTGGGCATGTGCAGCATCGGGACGCGTATAAAGGGCTGTATCCGGTCATAAAAGTAGTGCGCGGTATTGCATGCCATTATGAGCACACCGGCGCCGGCTGCCTCAAGACGCAGGCAGGAGCGCACAAGCTCAGGCAGCGGATCTGCGCCGCCGGATAGTATCGCCGCGGTGCGGTCGGGTATATTTGTGTTGCAGTCGGTGATTATATGTGCATGCGCCTGATCCGTTTCGGCGTCGGTGCGCCGGATGAGCTTTGTCATGAGATCGACCGTGGCCATTGGCCCCATGCCGCCGACTATGCCAATTACAGTTTTCATTTTCTGCCTCCATACGGCGAAGCCGTATAACGTATAAAACGTATAAATTGATAAAAAGTGTCCGTTTCATTATAACACGAAACGGACACTTTACAATTATTTTATTAAATTTGCGGTCAGGATAATTTATGCGTTGGCCTTGGCTGCCTTCTTTGCAGCCTTGTCGCGCTCGAGGCGGGAGATCCACATTGCGCAGGTCGCGTCGCCGGTGATATTAAGGGTGGTGCGGCCCATGTCGAAGAGCTTGTCGACACCTGCGATGATCG
>OQVT01002820.1_pt1 | contig 11239 bp, 5 predicted proteins | sample 1691561 | NCBI WGS metagenome assembly OQVT01 (sample SAMN03418260, study PRJEB22391) | human gut metagenome | biome: human-gut; feature: organic feature; material: feces | host: Homo sapiens | place: Tanzania | collected 2013-01
TATCGAGGATCCTCTCCGTGAGGAAGCCCCTGCAGTTGTAAAAGCACTGAAAAAAGCTGGTTTCAGCAAGGTGGTTATGATGACTGGTGACAGTGAGCGTACTGCTAAGGCAGTTGCAGCCAGGGTTGGTGTTGACGAATATTATTCTGAGGTCCTTCCTGAGGATAAAGCAAGCTTCGTAGAGAAAGAGAAAGCGAAAGGCCGTAAAGTGGTTATGCTTGGCGACGGAATCAACGATTCTCCTGCCCTTTCCGCAGCTGATGCAGGTATTGCAGTAAGTGAAGGTGCTGAGATCGCAAGAGAGATCGCGGACATCACCATCGGCGCTGACAACCTGGAAGGTATTGTAGTTCTGAAGAACATCAGTGATGCGCTGATGAAGCGTATCCACAGTAACTACAGAACCATCGTAGGCTTTAACACAGGCCTGATCCTGCTTGGTGTTGCAGGCATCCTGCAGCCAACTACATCTGCACTGCTTCACAATACTTCTACGCTGCTGATCGGTATGAACAGCATGAAGAATCTGGTGACAGAAGACATCTGATCTTTTTGCAGGATGTCGCTCAACTGGTTTAGTTAGGACCTATTAGAGAGTTAATGAGACTATTTTTCATTAGCTCTCTTTTTTTATTTTGCTACTTGACAGCAGTGATGAATTAGGTTAAACTAACACCATAAGAGTTAGTAAATACTAACTAAACCGTATAAACTTTAAACCTATAGGATTTTCTGCGGCGAATATATAGGCGTAACTGTAAAATATAGATATTGAAGAAATGAAAAAGCATACTTGGGGTATGATTGTTGTTGATGAAGCACAAAATATCAAAAATCCTGATACTGCCCAAACAATGTCTATCAAAATATTGAAATCTGATATCAAGATTGCAATGACAGGTACTCCTGTTGAAAATAGATTAACAGAGTTGTGGAGTATATTTGATTTTATCAATACTGGATATTTGGGTTCATTGAAAGAGTTCCAAAAGAGTTATGCTATTCCTATTGAGAGATTTAAAGAAAAATCTAGGGCTGCAAAACTTAAGATGTCAGTATCTCCATTTGTTTTAAGACGTTTGAAAACTGATAAGTCAGTAATTTCTGACTTGCCTGATAAGGTTGTTATCAATGATTACTGTTACTTAACTAAGGCACAAACTATGCTTTATGAAAAGACATTGAATGATATGATGTCTAAGATTAGTGGAGTGTCTGGTGTAAATAGACGTGGTAATATCTTTAAGTTGATTACGTCATTGAAACAAATTTGTAATCACCCATATCAATTCTTGAAAGCAGGCGAAATGACAAAAGAAATGTCTGGTAAGATGGAAAAATGTGTTGATTTGGTTGGTTCTATTCTTGATAATAATGAAAAAACACTTATCTTTACTCAATATAAAGAAATGGGTGATATTTTAACTCAGATATTATCAGATGAATTTAATGAAACACCATTGTTCTTCCATGGTTCGTTGACTGTTGGACAGAGAGAAAAACTTATTGAAGATTTCCAAACAAAGGATGATAATCACGTAATGGTATTGTCATTGAAAGCCGGTGGTACAGGTTTGAACCTTACAAAGGCTACAAACGTTATTCACTATGATTTGTGGTGGAATCCGGCAGTAGAAGAACAGGCAACAGATAGAACGTACAGAATTGGTCAAACTAATAACGTAATGGTTCATAGAATGATTACGTTAGGTACTTTTGAAGAAAAGATTGATGAGATGTTGAAGTCTAAAAAAGAATTGGCTGATTTGGCTGTATTTGAAGGTGAAAAGATTATTACAGAACTTTCAGACGAAGAAATCTACGAAATCTTCACATTGTCTGCTATTTAGAATAGTAGTTTGTTTCTTTGAATACAAAGTGATTTATACGTATTATTTATTAAATCACGTCATTACGTGTAGCGGAGTGACGAAGTAATTCAGTAAAAAGTAATAAAATAAAAATGTTATTTAACAGTCATGCTGAACTTGTTTTTAGCATCTCTTCTGTATTAGATTCCGAAATGAATTCGGAATGACGAGAACCACAAACGGTCATGCTGAACTCGTTTCAGCATCTCTTCTTAGACCTTAAACAAGTTCAATGTGACAATTCAGTTTAAAAAATATTTTTTCTAAATTTTTCTTAAAATTTTCTACTTGCCCAATGCCCATTTGAATCCAAATGATAACATTACGCCATTACGACCGCCGTTTCTTATCATTGCTTGTCCATAACCAGTGAAACGTTCGCCCCATTTTCGTTGTACACCTATTCCATATTCTACGTATGGATCTATGCTCATATCTGGAATCGTTACGTCTTGCATTGAAAAATGTGTCTTATCTATTATATTCCATCTCATATTTACACCCAAGTATGGTTGCCAACCTTTTGGTAAATTAAAGATAAACTTCAAGCCCGGAACTACTTGGATTGCATTCAATGGACTACTTCCTATATGGCTACCACGTCCGTTTTCGTGTGAAAAACTATGTACAAATGTATATGACAACAACAGGCTTGGTTGAATAATAAATTTACCATTCTTAAACTCAAAGTTATATCCACTCTTACTTGCTAAGCCTGCCATCAACATTGGAATATTTTCTCTTCCTATGTCTGTACTTGCTTGTGCTACGTTTGCTCCTACGTTCACCGTCAAGCCTGTAAAGAAGTTATTCTTATACCATACTTCTGTTAGTCCTATATTACCACCGTTTTGGTCTATACTTTGACCTACATAATCTTGAGTTGAACCATTATATCCTATGTATGCACTAAACTGTCTACTCCAGCCATTATTCATATATTTTATATCTGCATCGCCACCAAAGAAGTTTCCATAAGCAATATTACTTACCTTTGGTCCTCCACTCAAGTTTACTCGTTCAAATGTTGCATAAGGTCTTGTCCACAAACCTTTTGAGTTATAGTTTATTCCATTGTTTTCGCTATAACCTGTATAACTTTCGTCTGTGCTTGCGTATCTATTTGAATATCTGTTTTGAATAGCATTATTATTAGCATTATCGCCAACTCTTTCTGAGTATGGTTGCAACATATTCATATCCATATTCATAAATGCTTGGTCGTATGAATTTATCTGTGTTAAGTATCCTCCCAACTGGGCTGCTACTGGGGCGGCTACTGCACACGGTTTCGCTTTCTGGCCGTAGGCTACTGTTCGCAACATTCCGTTTTCATCTACAAAGTTTCGTAATTTATATGTCGCTTCGGCACTCTCTGCCTTATTCGCTGTTACTGTTTTTACTACTGAACCCTCGCCTACTTTTATATCTACTGGGGTTTTACTATTTGTTGTCATATTAACTTTTGATACATTCAATGTACCTGTTCCTATAACCTTCTCTGCGGTTATCTTATCGCTCGTTTTTCCTTTTAAGTCCATATCTATTGATATGTCTGATGTTGTGTTATCGGCTAAGGTTAGTGTTCTTAATGATAAGGTTCGTACTGCTCCATTAGAAATACTTGTTTCACTCGTTCCACTCAAAGATAATGATGCTTTTTGTAAACTTTTTTCATTCATTATTTTTAATCTTCCAGAGCCTTGAGTAATTGTAATATCACTACCTTCTTCTATATCTGTTTTGTTAGCGATATAAACATTTCCACTTGTTGTTATTTCACCTTTACCTGAAATAGTATCGTTAATAGTAATTTGTCGTTTCTTACCTGCTTGCAAGTTCAACTTTGCATTTTTCAAATAAATTGCATTTGATACCTCTTTTGCTTTATTTCCTTCAAACAAAATATTTGATTTTTGAGCCAATATATTGACCATAGAATTTTCATCAACATATATTGCCCCACCTTGACTTGATGCAGTATTGTTGACAAAACTTGAATCAACTATCTGCAAAATAGATTGTTTGCCAACATATATCGCTCCACCCAATTTCGCAGAATTTCCCTCAAATTTTGAATTAGAAATAACAGTATTTAAAACGTCATCTTTTATTGCAATAGCACCACCAGCATTTGATGCAGAATTATTTTCAAAAGTCGAACCAACAATTTTGGTTGTTGAATTTTCACCACTGTAAATAGCACCACCATTTTCAGCAGTATTAGTAACAAATCTAGAATTAGAAATATTTAAATTACCTTCATTATAAATAACACCACCAGTTTTTGTAGCAGAATTTTCTTCAAATGTAGAACCTGTAATTTTTACAACTGCTTGATTATTGTAAATTGCGCCACCATAATCAGCAGTATTTTTATAAAAATATGAACCATTATCTGTATATGAACTCATTAGTAAGGATTCACTACCTGTTATATCACCGTTTTTGTTATAAATAACACCACCAAAAGTTGCACTATTTTCTTCAAAAACATATTTTTTTGAGGTTAAATTAGCACCATAGTTTAATATTGCACCGCCAAACTCTGATTTATTAGAAACAAATCTATTTTGACAACTTGCAATATTATTCATATCCAAAGTACCAACCAATGTTATACTAGGTCTATATTTAGTACCATTATTAAAATTAAATAATACACTTTCGCCACTATTATTATTTTCAAAGATAGCATTTCCAGAAATCGACACATTTCCAACGTATTTTTTACCTTGTGAAGCATTAAGTATTGCAGTTCCATCAACATTTTTAATATAACTAACACCGTTTTTTGAAGATTTAATATTTAAAATTTTATAATTTTCTATCAACGACTTCGAGCCATCTCCTGAAATAGTAGAATCAAAAATAGCCATTTTAGCCCAGTTATTAATTTCTGATTGAATATTTGCATTAGATAAAATATTCAAATTCTTTGTATTTTGAATAACAAAATCTGAATCAGATGGAGTTGCAATATTTAAAACACCACCATTTATATTTAATGTTCCTTGATTGTATATAACATTTCCAATATTATCACCACTAATAGTAAATTTACCTTTTTTAGAAACATCTATTTTTTGACTAATTAAAGCATTACTTGTAACTTTACCTAAAATTCGAGTAAAACCAGAACCACTAATTTCTAAATTATCACCATTACTTTTTGTTCCTAAAATGCCACCTACAAGTTGTAAATAACCATTATTTTCAACGTCATATTGTAAAATAGAAGCATTTGTAATAAATTGAGAGTTATCATTTATCAAAACTTTCGTTGAAATCAACGAATTATTATAAACTTTACTATTTTCTGCGATAATAATATTAGCAGAACCACTAACACAAGCAGATAATGTACCACCTGTAAGAATTAAATTACCACTGTTAATTATACTGATTTTTTTATCCAACAATTTGGCATTAGTTGTTAATGAATAAAATTTTGTACTATCATACAAATTACCATTTTCATCAGCACCATTCTCTAATAATACTGGATCGATTATAATATCTTGATATATTTTTGCATTATTTACAACATCACCAACAATGTTTATATTACCCGTACCCTTGATTGATTTTGTAATAGTACCACCAGTCAATTTAATATTTGCATTATTTATAATTGTTCCCTTTAAAGAATCTGCATTTGTAACTAATGAATTTGTTGGAACTGTAATATTTGCTAAATAAGTTGAATTTAATAATTTACTTTTATCATATTTTGACAAATCTGCAATTATAGCACCTGTTACATTACCATCAGAATCTATTTGCCCATTATAAACCAAGATTTTACCTGTTTCATCTCTAACAACAGGAACTTCAATAGTTTCTTCTTTGTCAACAAATGTTGGTAACAAAATTGTTTGTGCAATTGTTGCACTACTGTCAAGAATAACATTACCTTGAATAACAGTTGAGCCTTTGCCTGAAATATTTGTATTAGATAATGTTCCATCATCTAAATATATTCCCTGTTTAACATTATTAACAAGTTTTTCTACTTTTAAATTATCACTATTTGCAATGGCTAATCTTCCTTTTGATATATTAACCCTAGATTGTTGTAAATTTGCATTTTCGGCAAACAAAACCTTTGCGCCTTTAATATTTACAACACCATCACCAATAATTCCATTTTCAAATTGCACATCACCTTTTGTCATATTGACAATTTTATAGTTACGAATATCATAACCAGAAGAACCATCAGCCAAATCTCTAAAAAACGTTTCTGATAAATTCAAAGTACCTATATTAAAAATCAAAGCAACTGCATCGGAATGAATGTTATTATTTACAAATTCAACATTATTAAGTGATAAAGTTCCACCATTCATAACTAATAATGACAACCCTTTAGAACCAGTTGCATTTTTTATGGTCATATTGTTAAAATTCATTTTTTTATCAATGGACATTCCATAACTATTTGAATTGATATCAAAATCATAACCATTTCCATTAACAGTCAAAGAACGAGTATCTGTAATCTCTATATCTTGAGGTATTCTAAGATTATTATATAAAACCATCTTATTTATGCTGTAATCATTTAATACATCATAAAAATCAAAAATACTATAAACGTATGCAGTTTTAGCACTCGCAAATATTGGAACACATGATAAACATAACAATATAAGAGTAGTTTTTATATTTTTCTTTAAAATATCAATCATCTCCATAATTTTATTTTAACATGCCTTGCAAAATTCAACAATAAAAAGGTACAAAAAATGCACTAAAAACAAGTATTTTTTGAATATTACAGAAATTAGAATATTGCTTGTATTGCAGTTATTTTTATAGTACTTTAAAATCATAAATAAATTTGTACAATTTAGAAGGAGGCTTATAATGAGCGAAAGAAAATTAGTAGGAACAGAAGAAATGTTCAAAAAAGCATTAGCTGGCGGATATGCTATCGGTGCTTACAACGTTAACAATATGGAAATTTTGCAAGGTATTGCAGAAGCAGCTGAAGAAACTCGTTCACCAATCATCTTACAAGTTTCTGCTGGTGCTAGAAAATATGCTAACCAAACTTATCTAATTAAATTAGTTGAAGCAGCATTAGCAACAACAACAGTACCTATCGCATTACACTTAGACCACGGTGCAGACTTCGAAATTTGTAAAGCTTGTATCGACGGTGGTTTCTCATCAGTTATGATTGATGGTTCTAGATTCCCATTCGAAGAAAACGTTGCAGTTACTAAGAAAGTTGTTGAATATGCTCATGAAAGAGGAGTTTCAGTTGAAGCTGAACTTGGTAAATTAGCAGGTGTTGAAGATGACGTAAATGTTGATGCTAAAGATGCTAAATATACAAACGTTAAAGAAGCAGTTGAATTCGTTAAACAAACTGGTTGTGATTCATTAGCAATCGCTATTGGTACTTCTCACGGTGCTTACAAATTCGCTGGTGAAGCAAAACTTGACTTTGATAGACTTAAAGAAATCAAAGATGCTCTTAAAGAAGCTGGTTTCGGTGATTACCCAATCGTTCTTCACGGTTCATCATCAGTTCCACAAGACTTAGTTGCTAAATGTAACCAATACGGTGGTAAATTACCAAACGCTCAAGGTGTTCCAGAAGATATGTTAAACTATGCTTCTAAACATGGTGTTGCTAAAATCAATATCGATACAGACTTAAGATTGGCTATGACTTCTACTATCAGAGAGTTCTTCATTGAACACCCTGAAAAATTCGACCCACGTGAATATATGGGACCAGGTAGAACAGCAGTTAAAGAACTTGTTATGCACAAAATGCGTGACGTATTAGGTACTGCTGGTCACGCTGATGACTAATCAAAAAATTAAACAACTTGTTTAATATAAGAAAGAGGACGATTTCATAATCGCCCTCTTTTAATTTGTTATTATAAAAGTTTTATTATAAAACTAAATTGTTTCAACAACTTTTATATTAGTTTCACAAGTCAATTCTTCATGTGCAATAACTGACAAATTATTAATAAATTCTGAAAATATTGCAAAAGTCATGTGTCTAATTTCCATAGGAACAACTAATATAACTTCTTTCATATCCTCTGTTTTAGCAATTTTTTCTATTTTTTTCGCTAATCTTCCTGCAACTTTACCATCAACTTTGATAATAGCATCTTCTTCAGATTCTGTTAGTCTAAACATTTCATCTAATGTACTACCAGAAAATTCGATAACCTTTGCTGGTTCTTCGGATATAAATCTTTGTGAAATATGTTTTGACAAAGACAATCTTATTCTATCCAACAAACCATCTTTTGATGGTTCATCAGAAAAATCATTTATTTTTTCAAAAATATAATCAATATCTTTTATAGAAATCTTTTCTCTAATCAAATTAATAATAATGTATTTCAATTCAGAAAGAGATATAAAATCTGGAATAATATTATTTATAACAAATGGATTACGTTGTTCTACTAGCGAAACATATCTATTAATATCACCATAATCTAACAATTCAGATACATATTTAATAGAAACAAACTCTATTGCTCTAGCAATGTATTCTACAGGGTTATATCCCTCAGCCCAAAAATCTTCTGCTTGTTTTGTATCAATCCACCAAATATCTTTACCGGTAATTTCATCTTTTACAGAAATAGCACCTGACGGTTTTCTTGATAACTTAACATCGTCTTTGAAAAATGCAATATGTTCAGGTACTGCAGTTGATTTATAAACTTCCAAATTATGTACTTTAATACAAAATTCGTAAGGTTCTAATGTATCGTCATCTTGAAAAACCATTTTAGGAATAACATAACCCAATTCATCAGTTAATTTTTGTCTTGATTTAACTGTTTCTGATAACAAATCACACTGATTATCAGGGCTAACATAATCAAGTAATTCCTCACTTAAATTTACTGTAAATTTTTCCTCACCAATACGAGAATACATAACTCCTGGTGAAATTTCTCTAACCAAATCTTGTTTTAATTCTTCTAAACGTTTCAATGCACCTGACATTTGTTCGTTTAGTTCACCTCTATCTGACCAATCAACTTTTTCTATTTCTGATTTAATCTTTGCAACACGTCCTTTTTGGTCACGAATCTTTGCTGAAATTTCTTTACAAGTTTCATAAGGTGTCATCTGATTAGACAACATTTTTTCCATTTGAGCCTTAAAATTTTTAACATTAACAACTTTATCAAAAACTTCATCTTTATCAGAGGCAACCTTTTCACGCATAAATATACAACTATATACAAATTCATCTTCATCTGTTTCAACTTCATGAAGAGTGTATAAGTCCCAACCTTGAGAGGACATTTCATTTAACAAATCTTGTAATGCCTGTCTATCATCTGTAGAAACCTCTTTGATAACATATTCTAAATTTCTGTTAAACATAATGTCCCCTTCTAAATTTTATTAACAACTAACAATTGATTATTCTTATTTCACACCTTTAAGTCTATCAATAAGAACATTAGTAACATCAACACCACCACAGAATACTGCTTTGTCACTAATAATAGCATCAAGTTTTTGTTCAACCATAACTTGTTTTGCAATATCTCTTATCTTAGTATAAACATCTTGTTCTGTTTTTGCTTGCATTCTTAAATAATCATTTTGTTTAGTTTTTAGTTCATTTGTCACTTTATCTTGGAAATTTTGTTTTTGAACAGGTGACTGAATTGCTTCATATTCTTTTTCTTTATCAAACATATATTGTTTAATTTCAATTGCTTTGGAATCTAATTTCTTTTTAGCATTTAATGCAAAAGAACAATTTTCTATAACTTTTTCATAATCAACATAACCAAGTCCACCTGCAAAAGATACACCTGAAAACATTATCATAGAAACAGCAACCATTAAAATAGCACCTAATTTTTTCATAATTATCCTCCTAATATTAATACATCATATCGCCTACACCAAATGTGAAGTAACCATTTTTGTTTCCATAAGAACCACATCTTGTAATAGGAATACCATAATCAACAGACAATGGACCAACACCTGGTATATATAATTTCAAACCAATACCTGCCGTAATCGCCTGCATAGGTCTATCATACAATTTATCAGACAAGTAAGTACCAAATACTTTACCCGCATCAACAAAGAATGTTAAACGTAAGTTTTGGAAGAAATTAACTTTCAATCTATCTAAGAATAGAACAGGAGTTGCTAATTCAATAGAACCCATTGCAAAAGCATCACCAGTACCTACACCATTGATTTTATAACCTCTAACAGTATAAGGACCACCTAAACGATAAGCCATAACTTCTGGCATATTATCACCGTAGATTTTACCACCAGCCTTAGCAGTGAATGATAAAGATGATTTTCTAGCAACAGGGAAGAAACGTTTAATCATACCTGTTAACTTACCATTTGTTTTATTAAATCCATCTAAAGCAAATGCTTGGTCAAATCTAGCAGTCGCTAAAACACCATTTCTTGGATTTAGAGCAGAATCTCTAGTATCATAATTCAAACCAGGACTAAGAGTTAAGAATAAGCCACCCTCTAATTGTTTAGCACGTTCTGCAATATTGATATTCTTTGCTCTATACATACCAACAATTCTATCTCTATCGCCTTCACGAACATCAATATTTTCAACTCCAACAGCAAATGTAGTTGATAGATTTGGATTACTTTTCATTCTATGTGACATACTTGTTTCAATACCAATTCTATCTTCAACGGCTAACGGAACATTATAACTACCGAAATCTCTAAAGAAGATTTTACTCAATAAAGAAGTATCAGCATTCAAAAAATATGGTTGGAAGAAACTTAATTCTGCTTGGAAGTTCATGTGATTTTTAACAGTTGTATCACTCATAATAACACCAGAACCAACTAAACCACTCAATGAAACTCTTTGATTCAAACCTCTAAAGTTATTATCACTAATACCTAAAGAACCAAATACACCAGTACTTGAATCAAGACCACCACCTAATGAAATTGATGCTGTTCTTTGTTCTGTAATCATTATTGTTACATCATATTTATCCGGATCATCAGGACAAACATCTATACTTCTATTAACATCTTTAAATGCTTGAGTAGAATATAGCCTAACCAAATCTTCTTTAATTTGATTTTCATTATAAACCATTCCTGGCTCAGTCAAAATATTACGAGTAATAACATAATCCTTTGTTTTTTGATTACCAGAAATCAAAATTTTGTTTATTTTACCTTCTTTTAATCCAATGTTGATTGTACCATCTGGATCATCATAAATTGTATCAACACGTGCTAATATATAACCTTTTGAAGCATAACATTCATTAATTTTTTCAATAGCAGCATTAACCTCTTCAATATTTTGAGGCTTACCAATCAATGGAGTAACTAAT